>SNQW01000142.1_pt1 | contig 58650 bp, 66 predicted proteins | sample 2580511 | NCBI WGS metagenome assembly SNQW01 (sample SAMN10953775, study PRJNA522744) | food fermentation metagenome | isolation source: 8-hour incubation of native-enriched microbial consortia from nixtamalized... | place: Mexico | collected 2017-09-24 | reverse complement strand
TGACAGCCTCGGCTATATCCGGATCTTGTTCAGGTAAATATTTCATTTTATTTTCCTCCCCCTAAAAATTGCTTTTGCTTCAATAACGGCCTCCACGTCTTGAAGAGATAAATCATCAGGTTCTTTCATGGATAGACCAACTTCCAAATATCCAAGATTGCCGTAAATATGTTGCTCTTCAAGTACATGATTGATGGTCCCATATATCGGGTTCAGTATAAATCGAAAGGAGCGATTTTTTCAATTTCATAATCTATATCATAATAATAGGAATATCCTATGATAATAATCTCAAAAAAAGCAATACATATAAAAGAATCATCAGGTTTTACCCCTCCCTACAACAATAAAAGCAGCAGCTACTCTGGCTACTGCTTGTTGTCAGGTTCACTTAGGACTTTTCAGAAAAAGAAGGGGGTGGATGCGCCCTGCGCTCCAGTAGAAGAAAGGCCAACGTGTCTTTTTCCGACCGCTCCCGCCCACCGCCCTTCCTTCTTTTCTTACCTCCCACCATAAAAATTGGTCGATTCACCAAATCAGATGTATATAGATATTGGGAACGGTACTCTCTTTTGTTTTACATTATTTCATTATACTGCCTGAATTTTACTATTTCTCTTTATCTACATGTATCCCCAGATCATTGACAAGAATATCGTATAAGACGCTGGACTCCTTATTTAGGGTATCCAAGAAATTTTTTCCACCCCTATCAACTCCAAGTTGCTCTTCAGTAAGATACTGTGTGGCTGAAATATTCTGTGCTTTTATCGGTTGATTTATATTCCAGTTTTCATTTTTCGATTCAATTTTCAGGGATTCAATTCCGCTTTCATCAGGGATTGGAAATGCGAAATGGAATGTCATATCAGACTTGCGTTCATGGAGTTTGTTATCAACCAGAATATCCGCCTTAATATAATTATTTTTGCTGAAGAGTTGTTGTGATGTTTTATCTTGTTTAAGCGTAGTAAGTTGTTCCTTAAGTTTAACAACCATTGTATCCAGCTCTTTTTGGAATGTTTCTGTTGTCAGTTTTACTGAAGCATCTGTCTCATTAATGGTATTGACCAGAACCTCGATAGCTTCCTTATCTTTACTTATTCCTTCCATGAAGCTAAGAATAAGGGAAGGAATTTCATCTCCATATATTTCCACATGAATATTCTTCCCATTTATGCTCTCGTCCAGTACTTTATCCTGCTTGGATGTTACTTCAAGTGTAGATGGATTCGGCAGGTGTTTAACAATGTACGGAGTAAGCTTTTTGATAGTAGCAATATAATTTTCATTGTTAGCAGATGGTGAACCTGTTTTATCTATCATGCGAATCGGCTTACTTGCATTATCTAACTGAAGAATGACTTCCTCTTGTTTAAGGAACAGCTTAAAAGGAATGTCACCCTTTCTTACTGTGATTGTACCCACAATTGACATCGTATCTTTATTTTCGTTAATCATGTGCGCAGTGATTTTTATGTCACTGAATAACTTCAACAACTTCAATGCTTCTTTATCTTCAACTTTTTTCTCATCATATTTCAAATTAATAGTAGTAACTCCCTTTGACTCCATCGATGCGATTTCCATTTGTTTTACTGCGTATTGAGTAAAATCCATGTTTCCGACAGACGAACAACCCGTTAATAATATGACTGTTGCACCTGCGCTGGCTAAAATTCTCTTCATTTTTTTCATTTTACTTTCTCCTTTTTTTACAAATTTGTAAAGCATCTTTATCTATTTGGCAGATTTCTTCATCCATTCAACAAGACTCATGTTGCTGGTAAAACGAATCTGCTCAACCTCCTGAATCGATTGAAGTTCGCCATTATGAATAAGCACTGCCATATCAAGAATTGGCTCAACTTCTGCAACTTCATGGGTAGACATGATAACGGTCTGCCTTTCAACATCAATAAAGGAAATCAAACTTTTGATAATAGAATTTCGAACAATGGGATCAAGACCAGACAACGGTTCATCCATTAAAATCAGCGGCACTTGGCGGGAAAGTGCCAGAATGATCTTTAATCGCCCTTTATTGCCTTTTGATAGTACTTTTATAAACTGGTCACCCGGTAACTCCATAAATGTCAGCATTTCTATTGCTTTCTTCTTATCAAAATCACTATATATACTGCCGAAAACATCAATGGTCTGTTGTACCGTATAGAATGGATATAAATGATCTCCATCCGGTAAAAACGAAACCTGTTCTGGAATCCGCCTTTTGATCTGCTCTCCATTGATCATAACCATTCCGCGAGTTGGCCTGATTAGTCCAGCCATTAGTTTCAGCATTGTTGATTTCCCGCTCCCGTTTGTGCCGATAAGTCCAATAATTTTACCTCTTGGAAGTTCAAAACTTATATTATGAAGGGCAACTTTGCTCTGGTATTTTTTCGATACATGTTGAAATTTTACTAGCACATCCGACATAGAATTCTCACTCTCCTAACCGTGCGTTTTATTCTTCCTGTTTCAAATAATCCTGGATGCCTTCAATAATCTCAGAAGGCGAAAAACCCATTTCCTTCATATTTCTTACAAACTCTCCGATGTATTCAACCTTAAGCTGCACCCGCAATCGCTCCAATTCTTCTAGATTCTCCGTCACGAATGACCCCTGACCTCTTCTTGCCTCTACAATGTTCATCCGCTCAAGTTCAGAATAGACACGTTGTACAGTATTCGGATTAACTCCGGATTGCACCGCCATCTCCCTTACAGAGGGAAGCTTCTCCCCCGGTTTTATTTCCTCTCGCACAATTTGACGGCAAATACGCGCCACAATCTGCTGATAAATTGGTTGTGAAGCGTTAAATTCTTCGCCCATCTATTACACCTCTACCTTCCTGTCCAGTAACCATCCTGCAAGAAAGAAAAAGACTGCCATTAATGGTAGTTCAAATACCACTTCCCCCTTGTACATTTCAAGGTACGCCCAGACGGAATCTCCTGAAAAAGCTCCCCATTTCGTTAATGTACTGTACATCTCCGTTCCACTAAAGGAAAACCAGCACCAAAACAAAAAGGTGAAAAGGACAAATATAGTGAACCCGCTAAACCGTTGTAGTTTGCGTTTTACAGCCTGAATAGAGATATTGAACAAAAGAATCCAAAAACCAAGACTCAGACTCATAAATAAAATCAGAGAAAACACCGATAAATAGGCACCTTTCATATAACTGATATAGGCTCTCGGATCAAACTCATCCAGAGAGGCGGATTGTGCTAACAATAAGGTACTGTTCCCTTCTATCTGACCGATGCTAAAGAAAAAGGCGTAAGTGATAGCGTACGAGATACATAGGCTAATCACAGCACTTCCCATTTTCACTGCTAATAATGTCCACCCTGATTGAGGGAATTGAAGCCAATACACATAGGTCCCTTTCCATTCTTTCGATAAACTAATCCATAGGTAAGCTGGTATATAAAAGATATGAGTAAAGAGAAGAACTGTCATCAAAACACTAACTGCCCCTGTGGGTTTTTGGTAGGCAGACCATACACTAAGTAATCCCACGGCAACCAGTACAGCCAAGCTTCCCAACATCCATCCTTTCATTAACTTTAAATCTTTTCCGAGTAATCGAAAGCATGTTTCCATTAAACATCACTCCTTTTGTATCATTGTCTTAGTGTATTAATTAAATAGTACACTAAGACAAAAGAAGAATCAACCAATAATATTTAAAAATATATTTATGCCCCATATAAATTTACACTCAACTTCATCATCTTAGAAAAACAAAAGGGTTCGTTCTACATTTGCATAAAAATTCAATTGATTTTAAAAGCAGTGTTACCACCTAACGAACTCATACTGTAGATATCGTATAGAATAATAGGGAATCTGCTCCTATGCCTATATTGTAAACACAGCTTCTTTCTCATTAACTTGATGGCAATGTAACGGGACCCCTATATGAATTTCATCTGCGTTCATCGGCAGAATCTGGTGAATTTTTAGCTCTGGTATGTCGAGAATTTCATTGATATACTGTATCTGCATCTGTCCATTCTTTATGTTGTTCGGTGAAACTTACAACATTACAGGTTTAGCAGATGTTTTTCCATTTTCAACCTTAGATTAGTTCGTCAAGCACTGGTTTTGGTTTTGAGCCCTTATATGAAAACCTTTTTACTTAAAGGAGAAGGCCAAAATGAAAAAAACATTAATCGTTTTAATGATGTCTATTATGTCACTTAGTTTGTTAAGTGCATGTACGGAGAGTACTAAGCCAATGCAAAGCGCTGTTAATGAAACACAAAAAGGCAAAAGCAGTGAGAGTAATTTAATTTTATACGAGAACACAAAGTATAATTTCACACTAAATATCCCCAAAAAATGGGATGGAAAATATGTTGTACGAGAAAAAGACAATAATATTACATTCTTTAGTAAAGCAAATCAACCAGGGGGAGAATTATTTAATATCCAAGTTTGGGCAAAAGAAAAATGGAACAAAGATGGTGATGAGTTAATAAAACTCATTCATATATCTAAGATTGCAGAACAAGGCGACACTGTATATACTATCAACACGCCTACGGATGTTCAGTATGATAATCAAGATGAGAAGAAAAAGACAGAATATTTATCCATGGCAGACGATATAAATTCGATAAAGGCATCATTTAAATTAAAATAAGTATTCAAAGGCTATCCCCACTAGGATACGGACATATCAACATTGTGGGTAGGTATTCGTTTAACGTATCTAACGATATAGAACAGGGCAGATTACGCCCTTTGTTGCCACTAGAACAAGGAAATGAGGTTGAGAATGAATATGTTTGAACGACCATTTATTTTAGAAAAAGTAAAGTGGATACTACATAGGAAAAAGCGGTTGCATTTTAGTCATCCTATTGTTTTGAAATAAAGTTTGATCAAAAGCCTCTCGCACACCAACATTTTACGATAAATAAAAAGAATCCATTTTGAAAAAAGATTGATCAAAATGGATTCTTTTTCAGCAGATTTAAGTTTGGTTTTTATAAAAAAGTTTGATCACTTTTGAGGTACTAAAGTTTATTTTCGACTTGGCTTATAACATCATCAAAATCCTTTTCTTTGTCTATTCCCATTGAAAGTGTTATTAGATAACCATCAAGGTCTCTCAAAACAAGTTCACGAGCGTTCCAAGGACGATCAATAGGACCTTCTACAACTACTGCATTGGCCTTACTTGCCTTTTTCGAATATAGATCAACATCTTCCACAGAAAAGTTTAAAACGACACCCTTCCCGTTAGAATCCATATCATTTTGTTCTGATTCTGAAATCAACATTATGTCCTGATACTTTTTGCCTCGAATATGAGCCATTACAGTCTTCCCATCTTTGCCTGGTAACTCAAACACAGGTTCAAAATTTAGAACTTCCTTGTACCAGCAAAGGGAACTTTCCATATTACTGACAGAAAGTTTTACAAACAAAGGCATAGGATAAAATTCCATTATGCTTCCCTCCATAATTAAGATACATAAAACATATGCTATTACGTAGCGTGAAGGTCAAGCATTTATCTTATTTTAAAAAGGTGCAGCTTTTTTATAAACGGTTAAAATTTATTTTAAATCAACACAAGAAGGTTAATATACAACTTTGTTTCCCGATATAGGACCTTATTTTCTGTTTACACCTAAAAAAATAAAAAAACGCACATTTTTAAGATGAAATACAGTCTATATAAAGCTATTCATCCTTCTGTCTTGCTATCCATCAAAAACAAAAACCTGGCTTTGGAATAATATCCAAATTCCTTCGTCCAACCTTTCCATAAGGTGGATGTCAGTGATGCTGCCCGTTAGCTTAATGCTTCTATTTGTAGGGTGATCGGCATTCGGAACATATTCTTGTCATCCGACATTTTTTATCATATCGGTCAAGCAGCTCCGGGAAGCAATATCCCAGTTACGGAAAGTCCAGCTCGTCGTCGATGACACGGAACATCTCTCCAGTCTGTACCGGGTACCGGGCATCCAGTTCCTCCCACTGCCGCTTAGGTAAAACCAAAAAGTCGTGGGTATCTGAAAAATACGAGGCTTCAAACAGACGAATTTCGTATTTATCCCTGATCAACTCCTGGAACCCACGAATCGTGATATAGCGATATTTTCCAGAAAAAGTGAGCGCAATCGAATGCAGTTGTCCATTGTAGATAACCTCCAATCCTTTGTCCGTAGTCGTCACCTCAACCGTTTCATCCGGAAGCCGTTCACCGAACAATCGGACGATTTCCTCATCATACTCTCGCCAATCTACGGTGACGCCGTATATAAAAGCGAACACCATCGGAATTTGCTCCTTGATCGCAAACTCGTCCGACAGTTCTTGTACATCATCCATCAATTGATAGTGCTCCAATGTTTCACGATGCTTCTCAATAAATTGTTGTAGCTGTCGCTCGGCATTCTCATCTCATTATCCTCCTTGTGTTCACCCAATCGGCCAGAATCACTTCTGTAACCTGTTCTGACATAACCGTGATCGTCAATGACCTATATAATATGGACACAATTAGTAAGAAAAAAGTTGCAGTTGCTTTGTACGTTCCGTGTATCTAATTCCTTTCTTCTTTTCACGAATCGCGTAGGTAGTTTTTCTTCCCCCCACGTATACGTCCCTTCATTCAATTACTTGTCCAGGAGCCGACTGTTCCATAAAATCTTGTAAACGAAAATAACCTATATAGATTTTGTTTAAGCCATTAACTTATACATCCAATTCGTTTTAAAACACGTTCATGATTAGCGCGCATTATTTATGATCATAATGACGAATTTACCTGCATACCGAGTGACCACTTTCTTTAAAAACAGTAAAAAGGAAGCCGCATCACAGGAAGAAGCTGTTGCACAAAAGACATCACCGCTATGAATATCAACCGTTCCAAACAATTTGAGAAGGCTTTCATCTGTGAGTAGCGTGTTTCATTCCAGTTTCAAAGCATATTAAATTAAACCCTTAATCTATTGATATATTTAATTCATAGGCTCTGTTAAACTTTAATGTTGATTTTAACACAATGTAAAGGAACTTCACTAAGCGAGCTTCTTTATTTTTTACCAGTTTGTACAATTTCGTTTAACCATTGCTTAAATGCTATTTCAGTTTCTGTATTTGCGTTTACAATTTTATATCTCTGTTCTACGGGTAAATTTCTATACCATTCTTGGCTTTCTACACTGTGGCGTTCATTTTTGGGCATTAAGTTATTCCAATCTAAATGATTTAAGTTAGAGATTGCTTGATTAGATAATTTTTCGTATAGTGCATCTATTTCTATACCATCATCTTGTTTGCCGTAATCTTCTAAAAACAAAATTTTTTTCTTATCATCTCTCATATAGTAACAGTAGCCTTCGTATTCTAAGTCACCTATACCCAATGTAGGGTGTTCGTGGTTTTCAGTACATAAACAAATACCGCAATTAAATGACTGAAAAATACTTTTAAATTTTGGAAGAAATTCATACTTTATTGGTGTTATAAGCGGGCAATACCATTCTCTTTGTTTTAGACCTAAATATCTTTCCTCAATTCGTATTTCAACATATTTATCTTCGTTAAAATCCTCTTTTTTCTTGTCATTTAAATAGTACCTAATATATTTATCAACAATTCTTTTAATATGTTGATGTGGTGGTAATAAATCGCCATACATAAGTAATACTAATTTCTCCATTAATGTATATACACCTCAAATATATTTTTTACCTTATTACTTCCGTTTTAGTTGGTTACGAATTAACTTGTTAAATTGAATTTGGACAAATGCAAGCTGTCATAAGTATCTGTCATTTAAAATAAAAATGATGATAATAAGAACTCTTTAATGTTGTGTTTAGTGCTTTCGTTACTACGACTATCTACAAACAAGAACCAATCATACTATCAACTTTTGTTTTCACAACACGCCCCATACAGGCAACCTTTGAGACAGTTGATTTGGTACGGTCTCTTACAACAAGGACACAAACCTGTTCGTGGCTTATCCCTCGATGTTTAGATTTTCTACCACATTTACGAGGTTTACGTTCTGTAATGCCACGTTGCCCTTTTTGAGAGTATAAGAAGTAGGTTTCGGCAACTTCAACGATACTTTCAAATTTCTCAAAATCTATTTGTTTTAATGCACTTAACAATTTATGTCTCCAATAAAAAAGCGTAACCCAAGTAACCCCTACGATTTCGGAAGATTTTCGCAGAGAATAGCCTTTGAACATACAATCAACAAATCAAATCACGAATCCGTCTTTCATCAACAGAAGGCTGAAAACTGAAATCGAATTGCTCCAACGTTTTATGGAAAGGTAAATGAGCCAATCGTGTTTTCATTCGAATGAATCAATCCCTTTTAGCCACGATTTCCTCTTATAAAAGCTTGTCCAAGAACTCCAAATACGATATATTCTGAGCAGCAGCTTCTTCTGCGTGGCTGTGAATAATTTCCGGGATTCGTACCCACCCCATTTGCGAAAAGGCTTCTTCTAAACGGGCCTGAAGTATCATTGTACGACCACCTCTTCATCAGCAAACTGCTCATAAACTGATAAATCACGTTCCACCACTTCTGGGCTTGGATTTGAAACCAAATGCGGCATAGGTTGGAGAGTTCGATGTCTACATCATGAATTCCTTCGCCATTCCTTTTGTAACAATAGGCAAGCTTTCGACCCTCCAACATAGGATCCGCCGCCGATCTTTCCTTTGATTGATGCAACGCCCCGTTACTTACCATATTTGTATGGCGCAGGCCGTACGAACGTACATCTTCATAGGCAAGCCGGGAAAAATCATCCTTTGTCCATATGCGGGCGATTCTGTCCTTTTCCAGGTAGACAAAGGAATCAGCAATGGGCAGGGGATGAAGACGGTGTTCACTGATGAGCAGAGTCGTATCGTTTTGTTTGAGCGTGCCCAACATTTCAAGCAAAGTTTGAGTCGCATGATGATCAAGATTGGCGATAGGCTCGTCCAGAATTAGAAGCGGCCGCATAACACGACGCATTGCCCGGCCTCCACAAACAATCCGATATTTTTCACGCCTGTTTCGTTTCCAGCTCCCCCATCTTTATTGCCATAGCAGAAGGTGACGCCATTCAGCTTAATCATGGGGCCATGCCCCCCGCTAAATAAATAGCTGCCCCCATCAGGACGTAACCCCCTATTATCATGCAGTCTACAACCTTAAAGCCTACAGGATGAATGGAGGTTCTGACGCAGCTGCACTCGATCCCCCGAAGTTCCGCAGACGACGCGAGCTCCACAGACAGCTTTAGGCACCGGACGATCAACGGCATAAAGAAGCATTCATAAGCCATTACAGGATGCCGCAGCGCATTGTACCAGCGGGGGAAAATGCTTCTGGCCCGGATGCCGTCGCGGATTGCACCAATTTCCATCATCAAAACGGGGTAAAAGCGGATCAGAATGCAGAGCATAACCAAAACCGGTTTTGGAACGGACAATCTTTCCAAAGCGCACATGATGCTGCCGGGAGCTGAATGAATCAGCGCTGTCCCGATCATGACCATAGGTATTAATCTGGCAAACGTGTAAAGAATGATGATGATTGATCCGGAATAATCCGGCAGTATAGACAAAGCGGCCATTAATGCGATATAGGAAAGAAAAAAATGAACCGCCTTCCTGAACAATTGATTGCAAAACAAATACAATACGCTTAAAACAACCATCAAATGCACCTGCAATGCATCACTTGCAAGCGTAGCCAGGATACTTGCCAAAATCAGCGTAATTACGTGTGTTCTGGGATCAAGCTGCGTCATACCAATTTGGCTTTTTTCACATGCTTTTTCAACAGCGTGTTTCCAAGGAAGCAACCGGCAAATGCTCCCGCAAGAGAAATCGCACACATGCTCAGAACCATGCTCGGCGTACTAAAATAATACACCATGTTATCAAGCTCTGACGGAGGATAGCTTTGCGACAAAATCGCCAGATATTGCTCCCTGAAGAAAACAAACGGCACAGCACCGCAAAGGGAGTAACCCACATAAAATATCCCGTAGCCTATGGCATTGCGGAGAGGGTGTTTATATGTATCCTTTCCCCACATGATCAGCTCGCACAAGACACCCACGACAGCTAGTGTGATCAAGAAGTATACAAATCCGAAAGCCAACAAATATAATCCCGTGAGCAGGGCGGTAAAAAACAAAACACCCCGTTTGCCTATTTTATTGGACATCACCATGTAAACAGGACCATTAACTAACGCCGTAATTCCCCCTACAGCCAGAAAATGAAGGGGACGGGCAAACATGTCAACCATTGTCATAACAATGATCATCAAGACATTAAAAATGGCAAGTGTAATGAAGTCCCTCATTTTCCAGTTGTTTTGGACAGCTCTGTTTTGTGTTTGCATTTGTGCTTGCATAATCGTTCCTCCTTGTATGCTTAAAACAGTCTCACTTTCAAGGTGAGCCATTGAGATTCATTATCATTGAGAAACGGATGCTTCGCCGCCTGTAAACGGATTATCCTTAACGTTAAACGGATTTTTTTCGATCGCAAGACTGACCGATTTCGCACAGACTTACTTTCCCGACTTCACTGGGATTGTAACCATAGGTTTTACGGAAAAGGGAGGCAAAGTGGCTCAAATTGTGATAGCCGACCAGCATGGCCGCTTCGCTCACATTGGCCTTCCCTTGCTCCAGTATTTTGCGCGCTTCGTTCATTCGCAGCCCGCGCACATAGCCGAAGACGGTCGTGCCAAACAATTGTTTGAATCCGAGTTTGAGCTTATAGTCATTAAGGCCGACTAGTCTGGCCAGCTCAAGCAAACCGGGAGGCTCTCTCCACGTATGGGACAAAATCTCTTTCGCTTGGTGAAGACAACGGATATCATCTGCTTTCAGCGCGGATGCCGCTCGAACAAGTTGTTCTTCCTTTTCTGCCCCGTCCAAATGATAGACCAACAGTTCAATCGCTTTCCCTTCCAGATAAAGCTTCCGGAACGTACCAGAATACGGACACTGTTTTATTTGTTCGACGAGAAGAGAAATGTGGGGAGAATCGGCCGTTTGTTTGCAGAAGAATGGTTCGTTCGAAATACGGGCAAGATCAGGCAGCAGTTCACCAAAATGCCTTACATCGATACGAAGTTCCATATGAAAGATTCTCTCCTGGGGAAAAAGCTCCGCGCGAACCTCCGAATTGCTCATATAAACAAGATTGGAAACTCCCGGAGATAAGCCGTAGCTTCGGGATGAATCTGCCGGTTCCCAGCATCCTTGGCCCGATAAAGTATAACTGATTTCCAGGTGAGGATAATGGACACCGACATCCAATGTGACAGGTTCGTGAAGTCTCCCATCAAACCAATTAATCTCCATGCCTTTTCTCAAAAAAATCCGTTGTATATGGCCCGTCCCGCCCAGTATCGGAATCGATTGATCATATTGCTCCCGTTGTCGCGACGACAACGGAATATCGCTTATCTCCTCGATCATGCAACCAAGATTTTGTGTATTCATTTGCAGGTTCATACCTTTCCCCTCTCACCATCGTTTCGACAAATGCCAGCCGGAACTCAACATTACGAGTCATTATAGATTAACGAAAAAACACGTGAAGTTACAATTTTCAGTTTAAATGATAATGATTATTACTGTCAATTAAAAGAAAAAGCCGGTTCCCGTTCGATAGCGGAAAGTCGGCTTTCACTATTTATTCGGCGGAATCATTCATGTTGCCAAGCGCCATTCGTTCGCTTCCTGCTGTCGCTTCCACAACCGGGCATACAAACCGTTTCGCGACAACAATTCGTCATGGCAACCTTGTTCCGTGATTTGTCCATTGTTCAGCACGACGATTTGGTCGGCGCTTCGCACCGTTTTCAGCCGATGCGCAATAACGATCACGGTTCTGCCATGAACGAGCCGGTCAATCGCCTTCTGAATCTCCGCTTCATTTTCGGGATCCAAAGAAGCCGTCGCTTCATCGAGCAGTACGACCGGCGCATCTTTGAGCATCGCTCTCGCGATGGAAATACGCTGTTTTTCGCCGCCCGAAAGCGTGCAACCGCCTTCGCCGACCAACGTATCGTAACCGTTCGGAAGCTTCATGATGAAGTCGTGGCAGCAAGCCATTCTCGCCGCCGCCTCGATGTCTTCGCAGGTCGCGTCGCTGCAGCCGAAGCGGATATTGTTTGCGATCGTGTCCTGAAATAAATAGACATCCTGAAAAACCATCGACACTTTGCGCAGCAACGCTTCCGGATCCATGCCGCGAATGTCTTCGCCGCCCATTGTTACCGTTCCTCGATCCGGGTCATAAAACCGGGCGATAAGGCGAAGGATGGTGCTCTTGCCACTACCGGACGGCCCGACCAATGCGGTGAAAGAACCGGCCGGGATGCGAACGCTCACGTCTTTCAGCACCACCTTGTCGCGATAGCTGAACGTGACCTGCTTTAGTTCGATATCGTGTCCGCCAGGCGGCTGCCGATCCCCTGGCATGCCGGGCTCTTCAAGCAGCCGCACGATGCGTTCGCCAGCCTGCTCGTGATAACGGAACTCCGCGTAACCCACGAGCGCCGTCGTCAAAGGATCGAATATTCGGGTTCCCACAAGGAGGAAGGCGACGAACGCAAACAGATCAAGAGTTCCGCCGAGCAGTAGATGAACCCCGACGATGACCATAAGAGTGAGCCCGGCCCGAATGCAGGCAATTGCGCTCAACACGATCGGCCCAAGCAGCCCTTCGATGCGGATGCTGTGCCGCATCAATTCCTTGAACGAACGCTCCAGCCGGACAAATCGTTCCCCGGTCAGGTTATAGGCTTTGATGACACGGATGCCGTTCAAGTACTCCTGCAACCGGTTGGCGGCATCCATCTTTGCCCGCATGTGCCGGGCGCTCAGCTTCCGCTGTATGCCAGAAGTAAGCAACACCAACAAGACGGCGATCGGAAACGCTGCAAAAAGTGAGAGCGCCATTCGCCAGTCGAGGATGGAAAGCCCGGTTAAAGCGAGAACCGGCATGATGATTGCCCCGAACATCTGTGGCACTAGATGGGAGATACCATGCTCCAGCATCGTAAAATCGCCCATCATCATATTGGCCAGATCGCCGGGATCGCGCTTGTTCAGATACCCTAGCGGTAACTGGCGCAAATGCTCGGCGAGACGGGCTCTGCCTTCCGCCGCTGCGCTGTATGCGCTGCGGAACTGGGAGCGGTAAGCGGGGATCTCGCATCCGTACAGGAGAAACAGCGAAAACACCATTCCACCGCATACCCACCAAAGCCGCGTCGTGTCGAGCATCGCGCCGGGATGGACAAACGGTTCGAAGATCAGTCTGGCCGCTTCCACCAGAAGAGCAAAAGGTACAATTCCGGCCAAATTCGCCAGCGTCGTATAGAAAACGGGCTTGAGCAAGGAACGGGGATTACCCGCCGTAATGTTGCGCAGCATGCTCATGATTCATCGTCTCCTCCTTTACTTTGCCGATTTGCCACTTGTCCGTATCCGTGTAGGCACGCCACATTTTTGCATACAAACCGCCCGAGTCTAGCAATTCCTCATGCCTTCCCCGCTCGGCAACCCGCCCGTCGTCCAGCACGACAATTTGCTCGGCATCCCGTATCGTGGACAGCCGATGCGCGATGACGATAACCGTTTTCCCTTTCATCAACACCTTCAACGCACGCTGCATTTCATACTCATTCTCCGGATCGGCAAACGCAGTCGCTTCGTCCAGCACAAGTACAGGAGCGTTTTTCAGAATCGCTCTGGCCACGGAAACCCTCTGCTCCTCGCCGCCGGATAAATAAACGCCGCCTTCTCCAATGAGCGTGTCATAACCTTTCGGAAGTTGTTGAATAAATTCATGGCATTGGGCCGCCTTCGCTGCAGCATAAACCTCTTCCGGCTCAGCATCCGGTCGTCCGACCGCGATATTGTTATACACCGTATCATAAAACAGAAACGTCTCCTGAAACACGAAGGCGACGGTATTCATCAAATCCGTGGTCCCCATATCGCGGACATCGACGCCGCCGATTCGAATCGCCCCTTCTTTCACATCCCAGAAACGCGGCACCAGATTGGCCGCCGTCGATTTTCCAGCCCCCGAAGGGCCAACCAGCGCCGTCACCTCCCCTTGTCGAGCCGTAAATGAAACGTCCGACAGGGCCTCTCCGCCCGCAGACTCCGTGCTATACGAGAAGGAAACATTATCAAAGCAAATTTCGTACAACTCCGGCTTTTTCGTTTGTTTCGGTTCCGGCACAGGCCGCTCCGCCAAAATACGATCAATGCGTTCGACGCCCTCGTTGATATCTTTGAGCGTTGAAGTCAGAAACATGATTTTGAACATCGGAGCGGAAATCCCGGGGGCCATGACCAGGAAAAACAGCAGCACGGAAGCGAAAGCGACGCTATCCGGATCGCGGCTGAGCAAAAAAACGCCGACCGGCAGCACGAATGCCGCAAACGAACCGAGAATGACTTTGAAGATCAGAAATCCGTGTTGAAACTGATCGGTATATTTCACGCAATAATCCCGATACTGGATCATGTCCGCGTAAAATTTGCGGAACGAATACACGGTTTGCCCGAATACTTTTACAGCCGGCATTCCCCGCACGTATTGCACTGCGGATGCATTCATCCGCTCTAAAGAGTCATAATAGCGCCTGACGGTTTCTTTCGTTATTGAACCGCTCAACAGCATCATCTGCACTCCGAACCCGAGCGCGATCGGCACGATGCAAGCGATGGCGAGCCAGACATTTAGCGTAAACATGACAACGATCATCAATACAGTCGTTACCGCAACATGAACGAGATCGGGCAACTGATGGGCGACAAACGTCTCCACTTTTTCCACGTTTTGTTCCAGCGTCTTCTTGACAGCTCCCGTCGAAGTGCCGTTCAGCCATCCGAGCGGCAGCTTGCCAATGTGGGATGAAAGCTTTACTCTGAGCCCGTACAAAATGCGGAAAGCGGCGATATGCGAAGCCATGACGCCAGCGTAAGTTGCGAGCAGACTTCCGACGAGGCCTACGAGAGCAAATATCCCCCATCTGATCATATACTCTCCATCGGCTAAGGCCGGATCCGCCGCATGCGTGAGCAGCTCTTTCAGAATGAAATAGACCGAAACGTAAGGCACCAGCATGCCTACAGCGCTGACCGAAGAAAGCAGACCGGAGACAATCAGCAGTCCACGCCTTTCTCCGGCAATTTCAAGCAATCGGGTGATGCCCGTTTTTTGAGTCATTTGAATCCCTCCTCGGATGAGGTTATCCTTCACGACCTTTATGGCCATGTCATCTTTTTCTGTGCTGGTGTACGAGATTTCGATTTTGGCGTTCGGTTAAAATAACCTAATATACAGCATCCCGGCAATGCGCTCGTCGTCCCGCTTCAACCTGCTTTTCTCCCCTTTCGCGACAACCAACAAAATGGCCGGATATTGCGCCATTTTCCACTTGTACATCTCTTTAATTTTTCCCAGCATCAATTTGTACCGTTTCAATTCGCAAAACGCTGCGACGGCGACATCCAGCAGTTCCACGCTCGTTTCTTTCGTCAACGGCATTTCAGCAAATCGCCGTATCGTCCTTCTCTCCCGGATCACATCCGCGATGCTCAATGTCCTTCCTCCCATCTAAAGCTTACAAATTGATGCAATCCATTATTGCTTGCCTTTATTGAGAAAGATTATCATTGCAAGGCGTGCGGAACCACCTCTGGACGGATTTTTTTTGACGCTATACGGAGCGATTCATCCTGGAACTGTGTCGTTGCTTCGGAAACCGTGGTCATGTCGCGGACTGTTGCTCCATGAACGATTCTTCCTGAGAGTGAAGATAACTAAAAAACCGCTCCGTAGAGCAGTCAGCAGTTGAACAGTTAACTTCGCTATTCCATTAAGTCCTGATTTCCTGTTGCCGACGCATTTGCGGCAGACTTATTCGGAACCGAAAGCATGGTAAGGAACAGCAGCATAACAAACGCACCGACAAGCGCAAAAGGAAGATGCTTATCCAGTCGGTAAAGAATCGTGCTGAGAATCGGGGCGAGCATAGCAGATATGCCTTGAACCGATCCCACCAGACCTGCTACGCCTCCTTGTTGCTCGCGTGCAACAGCAAGAGATGCTCCCGTCATAAAACCCGGCATCATCAACCCCGCTCCGACACCAAACAAAAAGAAAGCCAAGTAAAAGCCGGTCAAACTGACGACAAACAGAAAGAGCGCAATGCTCATCATCAAAAGCAGCGACCCAACCATGATCAGAGGTTTAGGTTGCCACTTCGGCTTTTTCATTTGCAGCCCTTGTGTGATGATCATCGCAACACCGCTAAACATCAAACCAAACGAAACCATTCTAGCGGTTTCCTGAGTAGTCAGAGACAACTGGTCCTGAAAATAAAAACCCGCGATCACTTGCAAAGTAACAATACTGAACATCGTTGCCAATCCGGCGAACAAATAGAGGCGGACGCCTTTTTGAAACGGGTTCACCCTCGGAAACTTTGCCTGAATTACCGGTTTTTGAGCCGGGATCAGCAGAAAAACGACGACTAATGCAACAAGCGGTAACAGCGTACCCACATAAAGCGGCCAGATCAGACCGATGAGCGCAAAGGCTCCGGCAATCGCCGGGCCAAGCACGAGGCCGAGTCCATTGGCGGCGCCAATTAAAGCCATCCCCGAAGAACGGCTTTTTTCATCCGTGACGTCCGCCATATACGCTTGCGCTGCCGAAGGAACAGCCGGAATAAACAGACCGATCAATGCGCGTGCGACAATGAGCAGTACGACTAAAAGTCCCCCGCTGATAAACTGCATCAAACCTGCATACATCGTTGCTGTAAACAGGACATAGCTCGCAAACATGCCTACAAAACCAATCAAGATGACATGCTTTCTTCCTTTTATATCACTCCAGTTTCCCCATACCGGCGCCATCGCTGCCATTGCGATGGAACCGAGAGAAATAATCAAGCCCGAGTGGATTTCGCTCAGTCCCAGTTCGCGTATGAGCGGAGGCATGACTGGAGCGATGATCATCAAACCTACCATCGCGACAAAAACACTTAAAAAAATGCTGAGTCGAATTCGCGGCATTCTCACGTCTTTCTCCTTTCTAACATTCACAAATAAGCATGCTTTCTTATGATGTTAAGAGAGAAACAAAGAGACTGCCACCATGAAACGGATCGTTTATGCGGTAGAACGGATTTATTCACGGTCAGCATGCAGACAATATTCGCGTAGCCCGCCACGATCCGGTAGTTGAGAACATCCCCTTCACTTGCAGTGTTCGGGATCCTCAGTTCGATAAGCGAGGCAGTAAGCCGCTGATAAATCGCCAACATCTCTACTGCGGCCATACTTCCTGGCCTGGTACCAGCGTTGATGCAACCAAGGGCAAAGTAAATATTTCTTTAACTAAAGTCCTTGCCCTAAAGAGATTTTTTATATTCTGATTTTCGATAAGATTTTGCTGATAGGTAGAATTAGGAGGAAAAACACATTGAAGCAAAATTGGGAGTTAGAAGAACTAATTGAACATTTTACTGTTATTCCAGAAGAAATGCGCCTGCTTAAAAATAAATATGGAGGAATACGATTGGGATTTGTAGTGCTCCTGAAGTTTTTTCAATACCAGGACCGTTTTCCAAAAGCAAAAAATGAAATAAATCCTCAGGTCATTGACTATATACATCTCATTTGATAAATCGATAAATTCTTGTGGTAAGAGGGAAGAAAAGAAGGGCGGTGGGCGGGAGCGGTCGGAAAAAGACACGTTGGCCTATCTTCTGCCGGATAGCAGGGCGCATCCAACCTCTTCTTTTTCTGAATCGCCTCCTTCCAACCACACTACCCTGTCAAACTATCAAGTGTAATTTATATAGGTTGAATGGATTATCATCTGCTCTATCTTTCTGAATTCTTTTTCCCCTTTTAAGTAAAAAGAGGACACCGCCTTTAATAAGCCTGTAGCAAGGTATATAACCCCGCTTGAGCTTAACAAAAGTAGTGTCCTCCAATGTTTGGTCAGACGTATCTAAAACAATCCTCTCTATATTTCCAGGATTCCGGCACTATCCATTTAAGCGATGTTGTACACAACTCTGGATTCTCTTCTTTTGTTTCATCCTGAATGTCGTAATATACCAGTTCACTCTTATCTACACCTAAAAATCTACATGGTACTACTGGTCCACTAAAATAAAAGTAAATACATTCATCTTCTTGTGGTACCCAGCGCTCGACTTCTTCGATTCGAATCTCAAATGATTTTCCCCATGGTTCTTCGCAGGTAAGAATCCCTTGTTCTGCGTTTATTTTGCTTATTCTGACTGGAGATTCACATTCTTTTATCACTATATATCTCTTTTCTTCCATCCAATTTGGTAACTTATGTCGTGCCATTCGTTCTAAGAAGTAGGAGCATTCAGCAGTAATTTCTTCTGTTTGAATTGCTTCTCTCACCGTCGATAATAGGGCCTGTAGCCGTTCTCTCATTTCTTTATCAAATTTCATTTCTGTACCCCTTATTTTATTTCTACTCATGCTTATAATATAATTTTACACGCATCTCGACTGAACCCCAACAATATCCATTTTCACCTCTTTCTCCGACTTCTACCTGGGATACGAAATGCTTCTCTACAACCGATATCGACAATTTTTCCATCTGTAATAACACCATCTAAGTTTCCATGCTCTGGAATAGGAAACTCATCGATAGCCCAACCTAGCGGTGGGAGCGGAATTCATCTATGATGATTTAAGACAAAAGGCGGCAAACCAGCCGGAAGCGAAGTCGACTACGCCCTAAACGGCTCCAATGCTTGCGAACCCAGCAGGCTAATGAACTGAGGCAACTGCTCAAAGATTGGTTTTTATCGGATAAATTAAAATTCTAAAAAGGACATGATTCACATACCATCTAATCATGTCCTTTTTTACATAAAATATATTATTAGGCATTCTGAACTGGATGGTAGTGTGGCGCTACCTTTTTCTGTATACACAATTCCAAAATAGACGGATACTCCCTCTATCCCTTTAAAGTTAGGTTGCTGTATTGCTATATGTTAGTATACTAACATGGATGATTTCGCTCATATCCTTGATAATTGTAATCACCATTGTATGGGTTTACCCTATCGGCAAAACTTTCACCATATACAGGTCCAATGTAAATTTTCCACAAGTTTAAGACGTTTACTCTTAAGCGGATACATACGAGAAAAAACCTGATGTTTCCTACTCTAAGGAGTCACCAGGTTTTTGTACATCAATACAATCATCATAAGTTTTTATAAACGTTCCCACGACAAAAAATATGGACACTACCTTTGCATCTGGTGTCAGTTTTGTTAGTACAGGGCTATTTCTTTACAAACTGGGCGAGCCTCGCACGGGCATCGGCAAAATCCCCTAGACTCGAATAGCCGTATAGCGTCTCCAGCCTCAGTCCGTCGTCCAGTGGGCGTCCGATCAGTTCAAGGATGGTCTCCTTGGCAGATCGAACGGCATTACGGCTGTTGCGCCGTATCATGTGCGCCGTTTCCTCGGCGGCCTGCATCAGTTCTTCCGACGGCACGATGCGGGTGACCAGTCTTAGCGCGAGCGCCTCCTGGGCCGAAACCTCCCGCCCTGTCAGGGTGAGATCAAGGGCTACGCCAATCCCGGCCACCGCCACCAGGCGGACCAGTCCGCCATCGCCTTGGTGCAGGCCATGGCGTACCTCGAAGACACCGAATTTGGCCTTTTCGGAAGCGATGCGGATATCACAAGCCAGAGCGATTTCCAGGCCGGCGCCGACGGCATGGCCGTTGATCGCGGCAATGATGGGCTTGTAGATACGGTGCTGCCCACGAGTCAGTCCACCGCCGAGGCCATGGGGGAAATTCTTGCGAACATCCAGCATGTTGGCCCTCTCCCATTTGGGGATAAAGGTCTTCAGATCGGCGCCGGCGCAAAAAGCCCTCCCGCTGCCGGTGAGAATGGCTACATCTACGGCATCGTCGGCGTCGAAATCCCGCCACACTTCCTCCAGTTCCGCGTTGGTGGCCTCGTCAATGGCATTCATCGCCTCGGGGCGGTTAAGGGTGACATAGGCCACGCCATCGCGTTTTTCATAAATAACATTGTTCATAAGGATGTACCTCCTGACTTCCCCTACCAGGGGATATCAACGTATTTGTCCAGCTTGGCCTTGGCGATGGCCAGGCTGGCGTGGGCGACGGTCTTGCCGTTCATACTGCAATGTCCACGGAAGACGCCGAGGCGATCAGCCCATAGCTATAGCTAACCTCGAGGATCTGTAGCGCCTTAAACGATCCGACAATGCCGAAACTGGCGACATGGGCGCGGGTATTAAAAAGGAGAGCACGATGACTGAGACGGACGAATTTATGCTGTCCGGTACTGCCGGAGGTAGGCATTAGTAGCAAATCGTCGTCCGGCATACTTTCCAGCGGCATGGTCGATGCAAACATCCGATCGGTAAGGGTGAACGGTAGCCTCCATTGCATGCGTTCCGCTCCTTGCCGCCATTATCCCCACAACGCCGCTTCCTGAGCGTAGAAACTCCGACCTGAAAACACGAACATGGAAAAACGCTCCCCCAAGACATTGACGGCGCGCTGGACATTTGCTTCCGTGGTGATCACTGCGTCTGGTCGCAGGCGCTCCAACAGCGAGGAGAGGGAACTACCTCGCAAGCTGGTATCGATCGGAGAAAAAGCCGCACCACAGCGGGAAACGGCAAGCAGTGCCACGACGAACTCTGCGGAAAGGCCGGAAAGTACTGCGATGCGAGCCCCCTTGCCTACCCCTATCGCCTGCAGATGTAGGGCAAGAGTCAGGCTGGCGGTATCCAACGCTCCGTAACTCAAAGTCGTGGACTCACCAAGCAGGTGCAATACGACGTTCTCTCTGCGGTCACGCTGCAGACATGCCTGATGAAGAAATGTCATCCCACTATCTTCCTCAACCTTTGGAAGTATGGATGCCAGGTCTGTCCCGGCCAATCCGAAGCCAGGGGTATTACATGTCGCTGAAATGATTTCTCAGTGTCCTTTACGATTCGCCAGTGAAATCTCAATTTCTACTCTAACCTCCATTTCTTGATCGACATCTCGTGCATTTTGGGTTTCTGTGCCTTTCCCAAAGGCGTTACTGGAAAATTTCTAAAAAATTTCATGTACCACGGAAGGTGAGAGTCTGGGAGCTTATCCCCACAATCCCGAACGATCTCTTCTTCGATGACGGTGATTCCTTCCCCCGGTATGCTCATACTGCCACTTCTTCCCTAGCTTCCTATCAGAGATTACGAAAACCTGGGGATTCAGTATTTTCGGCTGATGGTTCCCCTCTTGTTGATCACCTCTTTTATGCGTTCTAAAATTCAAGAAAACAACTTTTAAAATATTCGGAGAGTAAATACTTTTATCGATGTTTGAGCATGTTTGTAAATGTAGCTTTATAAAAAAGTTTGATCATTTTATTTCTCATAAGCATGTTAGTCACTCTTTCATATTTTGGAATTGTTTATCAGACGTTTACATATTAACATAAACTGTAAATTAATCCCCAATATTTTCTTGTAAATTAATTTCTTTTATAAATACACATACATAAATACAATTTCACATTGTTTATAGAAAAAAATACCATTTTTACTTTATATATCAAATAATTAGCGATTCTATTACCCCATAAAATATACAAAATGGTATTAAAATATAGGAAAATAATATATTTTGACAAGGGTGTTGATTATCCAGTACGATCCAGATTGGATCGTCACCACACTGTGCCCCAAACGGGCGGCGGTTCGTCTCCCGCACGGAAGCGTAGAGGGCCGTTTTTTGCCCTGGCCAGGCGGGACCGCAAAACATCTGGGTAGACGCGAAGAGGGAGACAGTTGCGGTCCTCTTTCACCTGGCCGGGGCAACCGCTCGGGAAGAGAGACGAAAGGCCTTGTTTGTGTCCCGTTGTGGTGGTCTTTTCCTCTCGGAGCAATCAACACCCTTGGTATCCATAGATGGATAATCAACAGGTGTGATATTTTGATTAAAAATAAAATTAAAAATTAATTTATATGAATTATATTTCGTACTTATAGATAATCTTAAGAGGAGAGCCTTATATTATCTGTTCTTATACCATCTTTTTCTGAATCGCCTCCTTCCAACCACGCTACCCTGTCAAAATATCAAGTGTAATTTATATAGAACAACAGCTTAATAGAAGTGAGAATGATATCTGGCAAAAACGAAAACGTATATCTGAAATGCTCATTGAATATGAATATTTCAGACAGAAATACCAAGTATACATCTTTATTTTTCAGTACAGGACTCTATTTTCCCCTTGACATTTTGGATGATAGATAAACAAAGTTGTGAAAGAATAGGATCGCATATAAAATTAATCACAATTGTTACTTTGATGGAATGAAGCTGGATGGGAGATATGTGTCACGTCAATTCAGCCATTGTTCGTTTCGAGGGGTAACCTTGAATAATGCCAGGATTAGCGAGCGATTTGAGGATTGCGATTTTACACGAAGTAATCTCCCCCTTGATATCTATATACATCTGATTTGATACATCGACAAATTCTTGTGGTGAGAGATAAGAAAAGAAGGAAGGGCGGTGGGCGGGAGCGGTTGGAAAAAGACACGTTCGCCTTTTTTCTGCCGGGGCGCAGGGCATATTCACCCTCTTCTTTCCCCATCTCTCCTACTTCCAACCACGCTACCATCATAAATTCTTTCCGAATAATTAATGGAGTTAAATTATAAATCGCATCTTCATCATCAACCCAATATGGAATTGGTAACTCTTTAGTTTCTATTCGTCCTGCTTTAGAGAGTAGCCTAGTATGGCACGTCCCTCACTTTTTACTGATTCCACTTGCTGCCCTTCCTGTTTCTTATGATAGTAGTAGGTTGAGCGTGGAATACGGGCAAAACGCAAGACCAATCGTTTCGGATAGCCTTGCTGGATATAGCGTTGGACTACTTCAAGTTTTTCAGCAAGTGAGGGTTTTTCTTTTTTATCAAATCACGTAAAATAGCGATTTCTAATGCCTGCTCGCCAAGTAACCGTTTGAGCTGATCGTTTTCCTGCAAAAGAGCTTCCCCCTCTGTCACTCTAAGTGTAATCAAAACACACTCATCGTGCCCAACTTCTCTAGGGGGATAAAGAAGTGTAGCAACTAAATACTTAGACAACTACCTTTATTGGCTTCATTGGCTTGATATAGGCAAAGACTTAGCATTCGATAAACGAGTGGAACAAATGTATTTCAGCGTGTTAGAAATCCAACTATGCAACGGTTGAAATGTTTAGAAGTACATAAAAAAGACCTCAAATTAGAGGTTGCTTTATTCCTATTAGGTAACATTATTTAACTTTTTAAGTAACACTTTGTGTAATCTTTTTTGGCACTTAATGTTATAGGAATCCTTCTCAAGTTTATTGCTTTTGAATTTCCCGATAGCTTGACGGACATCTTTATTGTAAATGATTAGTTCTCTGTACTTTTCATCATTAAGATAGTTTTGGAACCATTGATATTTTTTTAAATGCTTTAGATTTCTACCTATATCTTCTTCATCAACCTTTAGAAAAGGTATATAAACAGCAAGGTTCAACAAATCCAGTATAATTCCCAATGATATCCATTCCTCTCATAAAGTATCTGTAAAGAAATACGTTTAAAATGACAAAAGGTTTCATCAATTCTGTTGTCAATAGAAAATAGACTATTTGTATACGATACATCATTAATACGGTTCGAAAGAAATCGACAGAAGCAGTATTAAATTGTTGATTAAGTCCTTCCGGGCTCAGTGCGATTCCTGTTGCAGCCTCGAATTGACTACAAAGTTGAGTAAGGGAAATTGTAGCTGCTTTTTGATTTAATCATACATGCGGAGGAAGAAAATGGCGGACCCAGTACTTTCGTTTTCTTCTTACACTTTCTCTTTAGGAATAACGTTCTTAACTTGATGGTGGTGGGGTATCGTCATATCGCCATATAGCATATATTTTTTGTTTGTCAATCTTTGTTTTCAAATTTGGAATACATTGGAAAAAGCCCCAAACCTGAGCAGTGCTAAGGTTGGGACCTACAACATGATCGTGCGAATCTATTCATGTGGGGAGTGGACAATGTTCGGTATTCCTTCAGTGTCAGTCAGCATCCTCTGCTGCAACTGCTTACCGGTAGCGTCCAAGGTGGAGCGGGCAATTCTGTCATCCAGCCAAGTGCGAAATGGACAGATGTCCTTTCGCTTGATCGTCCGATATGTTTCGATGAATATGCACCGCACCGCTTTCTCGGCCAACGGCCACGAACCCAGAATCGTCAGCGCCGTACTGAAGGCCCGTTGTTTGTTCGTGCGGACAGACCAGCTCCTGGAACGTCTTCATATCTCCTGCTCTAACCTTTTTCATCAAATCTAATTCATCCGTACTATCCATGACATGCCGTTCTCAATCAGGATATTAATTCCACTTCATAACATCCGTATTCAAAGACAATTTGTACAATTAACCGTCATTAGTAAACTTAGCTACAATAGTGTCCTTGCCCTTGCTGCTAAATTTATAGTCTTCCCAATCTGCTTGCTCCTTCGTTGACGATTTCTTCATCTTGTTAGGTACTCCAGCCACCTGGTACACTTTCCTCGTCTTAGCGCCGACCGTTGCAGATGCCAATCGGCATGTTTATGCTTTATGGAGATATGGTGGAGGTAAGCGGGATCGAACCGTTGACCTCCTGCTTGCAAGGCAGTCGCTCTCCCAACTGAGCTATACCCCCATATTGTTTTAAATGGCGGAGCCGACGGGACTCGAACCCGCGACCTCCGGAGTGACAGTCCAGCGTGAACTCCAACTTCACCACAGCTCCGTGTTAAAAAATAAATGATATGGTTGTGGGGACCGAACTTGAACCTGCGACCTTTTCTGTCCACTCAGAAGAGGTCTTTGGATGTATATTCTAAAGGCAGCCAAGGATCTACATACATTATTCTATGGCTCTTTGTTATATCGGAAACGGCAAATTACCTATGTGACACGTACAATTTAGAGTATAACGTCCAATAATAGGCATTTTGTAAACTAAAGTAGCCGTTCCCGGACAGGAACGGCATTTTATTTACGGTCAATTACTTGGTTTTATAGATGGTTTAACAACCGTTATCACAAGCACACGCGATAATGACAAGGAGGATAAAGAGAACCAGAATTACACCGATCGCCTCATTACCTTTGAAAAAACCCATGAATTTCCCCTCCATTTCATTAATAGATGCTATTACATTATGTAAATGGAGAGGGACAAGTGTTAGGCAAATATTGCTAGGTAGGAAAAATGTGTTTTTGCTTGGTATACGATCTTTGTTTTTCGCTTTTTGTTGGTACTACATCTTTTATTCTTTATCCCAAATAAATATATAGTTAGGTTCCGGCTCTTTTACCAAGAGCTTATCTTCGCTTATCTCAAAATCCAGTAAACCACTGTGTATGTTCTTTACTATCTCTTTAGGCAGTCGAATCCTTCCGTTTTCATCGATCTGTATAATATACTTTCGTATTTCTGTCATTCTGCTTTCCTCGTTTCCATTTCGAATTTGCACATGCCACAAACCATCATTTTTTCAAATTGTATATATGCAGCTTTAGGGTGGAGAACTCGGAAATCGTGCCTATCAAGTACTTCATACCACCCGGAACGAACGAGGCAAGCAGAGATACATCCCTACGTATAGTCACCATGCCTATGTGGGCTTATTCGGCATGGTTAACGTTCATACGGGTGATTTTTTCTGCCAGCCTGCTTCGCAGTGTAAAACCGCCGATTTCCAACGTTTTTTGATGACGATTCTCGAACGATACGAAGGCAAACGCGTCATCCTTGTCATGGACAATGCCCGTATCCACAAAGCAAAAGAGTTGCAGCCTTTTTTTGAAACAAACCGGGAGCGACTTTTCTGTATCTATCTGCTACCTTACTCGCCCAATTTGAATCCGGTCAAGCGCATGTGGAAATGGCTAAAGGAAGTCGTCATCGCCAATCGTTTTCATCCTACACAAGCTTCGCTCACACAAGCCGTTGATAATTTTACTCATTATGTAGAAGAAAACATGGAAAGAGTATTGTCACGTATTGCAAACGTTCATTTGTCGAATTCTTAATCGCGATTTATATAGTTACATTAAAGTTGTTTCAAAATTTCGTGTTAAAATAAAGAGCACTAAACCTTCACATAAAAAAGTATATTCAACATCTTGTGGTCAAAAATTCCAAAGTAGTGAAATTATGAAAAAACATATTATTGAAGAGACATCAGTTCCTAAAAATTCCTTAGCAGACCAAGCCTTTTCTTGTATCCATTATTCAGATTCATATAAGGCTATACTACCAGGTGAGTCAACTTGTGATATGGGGTCTATAACAAGATTGTTTTTAACTTCTGTTCCTACTTGGGTTACTCACTTAATGAAGATATGCGACCGATTAGTCAGTCTTATTGGGTTAAAGACATCTAGTCGGTCTAAAATACAAAATATATCATCAAAGCAGGGAAGTAGTATAGGACTATTTCGTGTAATCAATCGTGCATCTAATGAGATATTGCTAGGAGAAGATGATCGTCATTTGAACTTTCGTGTATCCATTTTATTAGACGAAGTAGATGGATTAAAATATGTAACCGTATCAACTGTAGTATATTTTAATAATTGGTTAGGAAGACTTTATTTTGTTGTTGTAAGAAGAGTTCACAAAGCAATAGTACCCGCAATGTTGAAGAATATGGTGTGTAATATTAAAATAAACACAAATAGCTCCCACTAGTTGGAGAATTAACATATTCACTGATGCAGTAGCATTACACCAAAAAGCATATCCAGAGTACCAAATAATGAAAGCCAACAAAAAATAAGGATGGTTATAATGAATTCATCCCGTCAATTTAATCAAAGCGATCCACAAACCGATTCTCACAAGTAAAAAAAAATCGGTTTTTTTATTTTTCTTCTTTATAATTTTTACCTTTTGTTGACATAAAGTACATTTTAGGAAGTTATTTTTCATGTCAATCGCTGAATACGCTCAAATTCAGCCGTATTTAGCGATTTTTCGTTTAGGAAATAACGCGAAAATAAGGTTTAGAAAACAAAAGTACGATCTCGCGTTTTCTCCTATTTCTTGCCCTTTAGTTCAATGATTTAATTAAAGGACTTTATTGTTTTTTAAACAACTTTATTTAATTTATTATCAAGACCTAAATTTAAAAAAACTTCTAAAAATAAAGGACGGTACATATTAGTCATGTACAATATACCGTCCTTTGAATTTTCTTTATTGTACTAACGTCCCTGTTACTTTAATAAGACTTCATGGCTTTTTCCAATATTTTGGTTATAAAATTAGTTTTACCTAAGCTGTAATTCGTTCGATCTTTTGCGTTTTTTGCCAAATCTTTTTTTAACTGTTCATATTCAATAATAGCCTCTGGATGGTCACGAAGATACTCACGAAATGCTAAATGTCTCGCTAATTCTTTACTGTCTTTGTTACATACGTATAAATGATGTTCCATCCAAATTGTACTTTTCCCATCCCATGGAACAAGTATATCCTTTCTTCCAAAGGCTTCTCGACCTTCAAAACTCCAATTTTCTTGATGGAAATAGCCTATCTTTTCAAGACCTTTTATTACGTTAGGTAGAACATTATAATCTTCTATCACTACATCTATATCTAAAATTGGTTTAGCTCCAAGTCCTTTGACAGAGGTACTTCCAACATGTTCAATAGACAAAATTAATTGCTCCATTGCAGTCTCAATAACGGCTTGTAGTTTACAGAATTCACTTTCCCATTTAGGATTATAATTCTCAATCTTGATTATTTGGCTCACATTATCACCCTTTAAAAGTTATATAGAAAAATACCTTTCATTACTACCCCTCTATATAAGTTACACTTAATATTTTGACAGGGTAGCGTGGATGGAAGGAGGAGGGATGGAGAAAAAGAGAGGGTGGATACGCCCTGCGCTCCAGCAGAAGAAAGGCCAGTGTGTCTTTTTCCAATCTCTGATTTTTTCATTCTTTTCTTACCTTTCACCACAAGAATTTGTCGATTTATCAAGTCAGATGTATATCATTTCTTAATTTTACGTTTTAATGAAGCAATAATGGCATCTTTGTTATTGTCATTCATCTCACGTTTCACCTGTTTCGGTGTCAGAACTTGCGATTGCTGCTTACGCTGTCAATGCCGTTTTCAAATTCCTTTTTTTCAACGTTCAAGGGTAGTGACTATGAAGCAATAAGTCCAACGGGGTACCATCTATCCTGATGGTGTGATGTTCAGAATGACAGTATTCGCTTTTCATTGGTACGAATTCAATCTTGTTACACAGTGCCATTAATACACCCCATTTTTAGTAACTGTCCCACAATATTGTATCCCGATTTGCCCCGCTATCCTGCCTATTAAGGTAATGATTCGCATCATTATTTGCTCAGTCTATAACTTAATTTTCACAGTCTAAGACCGCTTAATAATGTAGCCAAGGATGCTCTTGAAACTGATTCCTGGTTTTCGCTCCAAACAGCTTAGCTATTTCATTCATTTTTTCGGGAGCTTTTATTTGCTAATCGTCTTTGTACTTTTAAATTAAAGAGGTAATCAGGCATAATAAAATTTCCTGACTACCTCTATATAACCTAAAAGATTACAAATTTGCTAGTTTAACATGCTTCTGGTTTCTTCCTGAGGTTTATCCTCGCGAATGACTAATAGTACTCCAATAAAAATTAATGTTGTACCCATCCAAAAAGACAAACCAATCTGTTCGCCTAGTAATAACCAACCTAAAAAAGTACCAACTATCGGCTGGAAAAAGAAAAATAATCCGCCACTGGAAGCGTTAAGCTTTTGCAAGCCTCGATTCCACAACAAAAAGCCACACGCTGTAGAAATAACCCCCAAGTATAGCAGACCTCCCCAAATAGAAGGCTGCATTATCGCTTGAAAATCAATCTTAGTTAATCCCCTAAGCGTAAAAGGTGTTAGAAAGGCAACGGCTACAAGGATACTATAGCTTGTTACGACAATTTGCGAATATTGCCCTGGTACACGCTTTACAAGAACAGACATAAGTGACCATGTTAGTGCTGCGATAATCAGCGATACGCCACCTAGCTGATTTGAGGTTTCGATTTGAGCATTTCCAACAATAACACAAACACCAATTGTTGCTAAAACAATAGAAATTGCTTTTTTTGCGGTAATTTTTTCTTTAAGAATAATACGTGCACACAGGACCATAAATGCAGGTGTCGTTGATGTAATAATGGCTCCCATTTGTGCAGTTGAAAGCATAGTTCCGACCTCTTGGGTTACGATGGAAATCGTATTCCCAATTAGCCCAATCAAAACGATTAATAGCCAGTCACGTTTCGCGACACGCCATGATTGTTTTGTTATGGCTCCGATAATTAGTAATGCTAAAAGAGCAATTACATAGCGAAGCCATACTAATTCAAGCGGTGGTACAATGTCGACCACGACTTTAACGACAACATACATTCCGCCCCAAATACTGGCGGCGAGTGATAAATATAAAGAACCCAGTAAGGTATTTTTCATTTTTGCCCTCCGTTTTATAGACAATTATTTATGTCCTTAACGGAGATGTAATTATTCTTCCGTTAAGGGAGAATAATTACAGGCACATCATTTTCAAAAAGTGGTGAATACATCATCAGCTTTCAACTCCTTTCAAACCTGTATTTTATTTTACAACAAAATAGCTTTATCAGGTCTACAATTTTAAACTACATTTATTAACTAAACACAGGTTTTAATCAATAATTTTGTGCACGTGCGATGTGCTTGGATTTAGCAATCTTTTTATTTTGGTTATCATTCATAAGTCCTCCTTGGTTATCAATTAAGGGTCCTTACGCTACAGCTTCGTACACCTCATATATTACCAGGAGGGCTCCTTTTCTATCAAACCTAGATTTTCTTTATTACAGGAACGCTGCCCGTTAACGGAACAACTAAATTGACATAAATAAAACCGTCAGTTACTTGACGGTTTAAAGAGTAAATTTATAACAATTAATATTAATGTATAAATATGATATCGAATTACTTTCTCCACACCCTGAGAAAAACCACCTTACGTAATAAGGGTGATTTTTCTTAACTATATTTTATTGCCAAGCGGTGTTTATTTTTCAATTCATTAGCACTCTCATCAGTTGGTTTGCCGTCCTTTAATATATGTCCCAACCAGAAGCCTCCATTTTCGTTCTTGTAATAAATATAAATCACATTCGGTTCATCTTTGTATATTGCTTTTACAAAATAGTTATTTGTTTTAACATCATAATCTCCAACAATCTCAAGAAAATAATCTTTGGTTAATGACTCTTTGGTCTGCATCTCCTCCAAAAAGTTTTCCCGACCTTTAATTTTTTCCTCCACTTCTCCTCGATAATCCATACTTTCTACAACACGTTGAGGAATATAGTAAAAATACAACCATGATATTAGAACAACGCATACTATGGAAAAACATAAAGCAATGTAATTTTTTTTGTTTTGTATATCCATTATTAAGCCCTTAATATTTGTAATCTTTTACCTCTTTTATATTATATCATATATTTAAACCCCGGATTTTTTACATTATATGCCAATAAAGGAATGCATTTTAATCAGACTATAAATTTAGAAAGACGAATACTTTTAAAGATATCATTCATCTCGAAGGAGAACGATGATAGTAACATATCTTTAATATTCTTCTTAGTGGATTCATGTCCTCGTTTATCTACGAATAAAAACGAAGCCAAGTCGTTGTCAAGATACTTGCTGGCGACGCCTTTGAAACGGTCAATCCACTGTTTTAAACGATTATAAACATTGTTCACATTCTGAATATGATAGATTCCCCTAATGATGTGCGCTCCATCATTAGACCTGATGCGATAGTGTTCCAAACCTTTCTCTTTAGCATACGTTTTGTAAGCTCTCCATGTATCTGATTGAAAACAGGTAAAAAAATACAGAATCCCCCTTATAATTCATGTTAAGATAGTAGAAATACAAAAAGAAAGGTGAGAAATACGATGGGATCGTGGGGAAAAGCATCACTGGAAAACGACGAAGGACTTGATGTTCTTGAGGCGTTAATCAAATATGTAGTGGACCGAGAATCCGTCAAGTTGAAGGATCTAATAACTCATTACAGGGAGCTCGGGTTACTCTCGGAAGATCCGGAAGAGGAGGATTACCTTTACGATAATACAGCCATTGCTCTGGCTGAAATTGTATGCGCCTATATCGAAAACGGCAAGACGAAGTACGAGGAATTAAGCGGTCTGAAGGAGATTGTCTGGGAAACCGAGGAGCTGCTCGAGTTGAAGCAATTGGTTCAGCAGGTGCTGGATAATAAAGGCGGAGAACGCGAGCTGTATGAACTGAGAGAGGACGATTCAGACTGGATGAAACATATGGAAAATGTGATTCGTATTTTGTCGAAGCGGATATAAATATTGAAAAATATACACGGATGCCGCCACTTGAAGCGGTCGATTGCAAACGGTAACGATAAGCATGCTCCCGCTATTCGGGAGCTGCTGCTTCTGCTCGAACCAGAAGGTGCCAGTGAGTAGTCTGAGACTAGTGGATAAACGGCACAAACCTGCCTTACAAAACGCCCTACTTGTAATTCATAACAAGCTCATATTTCTTAAAAATCTAAGCGTTACTCCTGTCATTCACCGCATGTTTGCTTATGCGAACAGATGGTTTTTGCTCTTGCAAAACATCTGCTGCATGTGCTGAAAAACGAAGCGGTTTTGTGATTTTTTTCATATAGTTCGTCACTTCATCAAAAAATGCATAAGTTAACGGCTGATGTTCCCGAATATCCTCATAAATATAATACTTCCCTTTTTCATCCTCTAAATCTATTTGAAAACCTTTGGGAAGTGAAAGCATTATATACGGTTTTTGTCCCGGCGTAATTCGTATGATGAAATTGTGCTTGTTTTTGCTCAAAGAAGGGGTCTTTCTTCGTATCAACAAAACTATACCGCCCGAGAATCTCCCCGAATACCTCAAGAACGTGTTCTAGATATTCCTTCTTCAAAATAAAATCACCCATTATAATCCTCGTATGAAAGCGGGAATACACCTTCCTGTACACGAATCATTTTTCTTAAACCACGCCTCAGAAAAGATAATCTCCTCGAAATCATAGAGCTAGTTCATATATTCGATATTCACACAATTTTTTCCTTTTGACATATCTTGCTTTTAGGAGCAAGATATGCAAGTTGAAAGAATCTTCATAGAACATGCGGCGTGCAGGGAGAGAGGAATGAACGTGCGAGCGAGTTTTGGCTTGTCGCTCCTGCCGCCTGCAGGCCCATTCCCACCTGAGAAATGACGGCCTCAATCCCATGAAATTCAGGACGAAGGCCACTTAAAGAGGTATATTGAAAGCCCGAGCGCTATATTGTTCTTTGGACATGAAAAGCTCCCCTCACAGCAGTAGGTTTTATTATTTAACCTCTCTACTATAAGGGCCGCATATCAAAGAGTATTGAAACGGTTTATTTAAAATGGCAGACTCAGAAAAATGGCTTGTTATATTAGTCCAACCCTCAACAAAATACTACGCTTCAGAAAAGTGCTCATTCCATGTAAACACCTCTCCAATATGAGAGATTTGTATATTTTCTCTGCCTGAGCGAAATGCTCATGGATGTATTCCCTGCCTCTTACAAATTATATGGCGGGGCTTTTCCTGCTACAATGTTATCAGGATGAACGTCTGTTGGCTCATAATCATTCATACGAAGAAAGATATACTCAATTTCTTCTAATGGCATTTGCAATTCTTGGCTGACTTCATAAAGTCCCATGTCTTGCGAAAGAAGTTTCCGTGCTTTATTTATCTTTCCATTTAGCCAATTGTTTTCCAACATCCAATTTTTTACCCTGGCTAAAAATTGATTTTGTGTTTCCTTATCTGCATGCTTTTTATATTTAGCAACAGACTCCGACATATAATTATAGAGATAAATACCTAATGCCTCACGTTGTTCATTTTTAGACATCCGTTGATACTGCTCATAGATTATGCTGATGTCTAAGCCTAGAGAATTATCCCTGCTATCAAAACGTCTAAATGTTTTTCGACCATAACTTTCAGGTAAAACACGCAATACAAAAATAATATCATACGGAAACTTCCATGTTTTTGCTACTTCTTCTAACGACAACAGTTCATCTCTCAATTGACCTACACATGTTCCATATGTATCTAAATAAAAAGCTAGTTTCATTCATGCCTCCTTCTTGTAGACAATATTCATTAGTCTTACCGACCTAGATTTGGGTACAAGAATTGCATTACAATAATAAATGATAACAGGGTCTAACTAAAGGATATTATCGGATAGCTTAACCTCATTTTTCTGAACGTCAACTTGAAAACATTTGCAACTTGAGGAATACTGGGATCAACATTTATTTTCTGAAAGTTACGGAAAGTTCAGTTCGTCATCGATGACGCTTCGAAGCATTCCTCGAAAGAATCGAACTCGTCGAAGGTCATCGCGAACGAAGCGATGTTCGCCCAGCCACCCACCTCTCCCGGCAAATCTGCTTCCGTCCGCTCTTCACTCGCAATGTCGCGATATTCCGCATAGCCCTGAACAATGTCAAAGACCGGTACGGGTCGGCTGCAAAAGAGTCCATCGCGTATGCATAGACAACCTACACCCCCAAATCCTGGACTCTGCAAAAATACAGCCCGTCCTTGCAAAACGATTGCGGATAACAGTTTTTCTGTGAAAATCCGGCAAGCAGTCTTTCCGCTTTCCCATCTACTTCGAAGGCATCAACACAACCGCGAATCAATAAACGGCTGTGCGCTTTTCCCGTGGATTTGTCGAACGCGATCGCCCCGTTCCGGACATCGCCGAAATTCATATAACGTACGATAATTTTATCGGGATTCTCAACTATCTTATACAAATAAACAGGTTGTTTCACCGCAACCAACCTCATTTTGCATTTTGTGTTTCAACTCGCTCTTTCCGCATCAAACCCGGATACGGTGAACAGATTGTCCTTTGATCAATCCAATTCAGCGCGGGAGAATAAATCCCTGATTCCAACGTCGTCCTCGCAAGCATCTTTAAATCCGATCGCAAAACTTTGTAGCGCCTCTCTATTGTCTGAATAAGCGCAGAACATACTACCTTCCGGATCAAAACGTACGATACCAGCCAACTGAGACATTCTTTCTTCAAGAAAAACAACCGCCAAAGATCCCCAATCGTAACCGTTGCCTTCAAATCCCTCGTCGGCCCGTATTTGAAAAACCTCATCTTTGTAAGTACCAACATCCAAAATCATTGACACGTTGCCACTATCATGCTCTATTAGCTGAAACGGTTTAATTCTCTCTGCAATACTTAGCTGATTCACCTCAATGTCATTCTTCACAGAAGTCACTGCGTTTGGCTGCACTGTCATTGAATCCTTTTGACGGTTCTTTCGGTCGACCCCGCGACGGCTCCATTCTAAAAACATCAGAGTACCTTCATCCTCTGGGTCTAGCTTATTCGCAATTTCAAATTCTCTTACTGCGTCCTCATATTGTAATAGGTAGTAGTAGGCATAGCCTACACGGAAATGCCAAAGTGGGTCATGTTCACCTTGTTTCTTGATCGTCAAAAACTGTTGCAATGCTTCATCGTAACGTTCCAGATTGTTCAATGCTCTTGCCAAATGACTGACTAAATCATAATCTCTGTCCTGTTCGGGAATTTGCAAAATCTTACCTACTATTTTTTCAAATTCATCGTCTTCATGCCAAAGGATCAGTTGTTCCAAAAGGTCTTTTTCCATTACTCTACCTCTATTCGTTAGTATGATACGGAACTGTACCAATTTATATCCTAGAAATACGACCCATTTCCATCTGAGAAACGACGGTCTCCATCCCATGGAATTCATGACGAAGCTCCACTTTCATATCAGTCTAACTCTCAACAAATTTTCATATCGATCGATGCAAACTGATAAAAATAGAGCGATTTGAATGCCATGTATATGGGCAGTTAATTGCTATTCTACTTAGTTCTTCTCTTGTGTTTCAAATGCGTAGACTTCTTCTAATGAGGAAAAAGAAAGAAATGAGTGAATTCAAAGCGATCTGTATTGTAAACGGCTTGTAGAATGTAATCTTTTTTATTCCTATTTGTTCCATAATAGCTACAGTTATTTATTCACCTGATTCCCACTGGTTGTATACCTGAATAAACTCATCAGTTATACCTTTTTTGGTCGAGCAAACTTCACTCCGTTATGCAAAGCAACATCGATACCCTTGCGTTATCGCTTCTGAATACGGTCCGGTTCTTCCTGTGCCATTCAGGATAAAATCTGCAAAACAAGATTGGCAATAAACGTTTCCAGGCTATCTTTATTCCACCTTTTCTGCGCAAAAGCAAAGCGATTACCTTTTGTCTATTGCAGCCTGTACAAGTTCTGACAGCAATATCGATTTCTCTCCTTTGGCTTTGGCGGCGACAGCCTTAAGTTTTCCCACTCCGCCCCAGATTATATAGACAATATGCTCCACTTCATAAGGCTGAAAACCGCTAATTTTGTTGAGTAGCAGTCTTACATTAGCTTCTTCCTCCATAGCAGGTTTGATCTTCAGCTTCATCGAGTCCGTGCTATAAAGTAGGCATACAATGAGTGTGGCCATCGTCTCTGCATTCACGCCGTGCTGTTTAGCGAAGGCAACGGTGAACAAATCTTGAACAGACTGGTGCTCCTCGTCGACCTTTGCCATATAGTCTTCCACCAGCGAGAAATGATTCCGATCCGCCAGTCCAAGGCCGAAGACGGCATAACTGCCTGGCATGCAGCTCTTCTCTCCTTCCGTATCCGTATACCATTCGAATTCTTCCATCGCCTCGCGGGCATACTCCTCCAACAGGGGATACAGATTCGGATATTCCAGAGCGTTGGCAAAGAAACGATGCGTACCCGACTTCGCTAATCCTTTGATAGGCAAAAACTGTTTAGTACTGGATTTTAGCTTGATTTGATAGCTATTAGGAAAGCCTTGTTTTAATAAACGGCAAATAAAACGGAGCGCACACGCATAGCTCTCCTCAGCTTCCTGCTTAATAGTAATAGCCACCGTAGCGAATATATCATTTGCCTTGCATTCCACACGTTCATCGCGAAAATAAACCTCTTCCTTGGCAAAGGTTCCGCTACCTTCCTTCATTAAACGGGAGGCCCGGACGCTTCCCAGTTCGACGGCCCGCTCCAGCCAAGCAATCCCCGTGCTTCTGCAGTCAGAAGGCCCATATTTAATAATTGCCACCGCTGTATATAATAGCAGTTCAATCGGTCCTTGCTCGGTACTTTCAAGCTGAATATCGCTTTTTTTTGTATACTTTTTTTGATACCACTGCTCCCCCTGAATGTCAAAATACCGGGGAAGTAACTTGTTTTCTGCCCAACGGCGTAAAGCAGGAACAATACGTGCCCGATGCTCTGCAAGTTGATGTTTATTTCCTTTATTCAACTGCTGAACCCTGTCGAAGACGGATATGATCCACCCTGCCTTTTGATCGGGAAATAGCTCCTCATCCAGCAAATGCTTGAAGAGGAAGAACGTCTCCAAAGGTTGGGTAGGATGCTTTCCCGATTCGAGCTTCGTTTCGATATAATAGGTGATTCGTTCCAGAAGTTTTTTCTTTTTCGTCTCATCGACATACTTGAGAATAGGAATGTTCACTTCGCCTTCCTGTACCCAAAACTTGCCCAAGAACGTAAATTTATAATCAATTAACGCCGGAAACTGGAGGCTATTCAATTTTTGCTGCATAAATAGGGCAAGCTCAGGTACAATCTGCTCCCTGACTTGTTCCTCGGACAATAGCTCGGTAGGCCCGCCATGCCTGAACTTTACTTTCGGTGAAATAAAATCTAATTTAGTATCCTTCACACTGACCCTGCCCTTAGCATATTCCAGCAGGGCATAATTATGAATTCCTACTTGCAGCGAAGTGCGCTTCACGATGGCTTCCGCATCCTTATCACCAATGTGATTAAACCACTTGTTAATCGCCATTTTCATTTCGTTTAGCATCGTACTTAGAATGTTCTCCATAACTTTATTTGTCGTCTCCCATCGTTCATTGTTCAAACCCCCATGTATTCTCTCAAATTTTTCAATTATATATATCTAATTTGATAAATCGACCAATTTTTATGATGGGAGTTAAGAAAAAGACCTGTTGGCCTTTCTTCTGTTGGACCACAGGGCGCATCCACCTTCTCCTTCAAATCGAACATATATTCCTATTATATAAGGAGTCAGAGGAAAAATCTACCAATTTAACATCGTTCCATGAATCCGATGTTGAAAAAGGAGCCTGCTCCATATAAATCATAGTAACGGTTAAGATATAGAAGCAGTCATAAAAAATGCGCCATCCTTTAAAGAATAGCGCATTTTTTCACTTTTAGGGTAGTTATCGTTCCTAGCTTGATGGCGATGCGAATGCCCCCCGATCTTGGATTGAATTTGTTAAACGTGGTTTAATGAATATGAATAAACCCTCACCTGCAATGGTGAGGGTCTTTTATTAGCAGGTATTCAAGCAACTGTTGTCGTCCTTTGCCCGTCTGGTTCCAAACGGCAGCAGCCTTGTCTTTGATTATCCTGATGAACTTACACTCACCCCTCAGGCGGGTGAACCCATGTAGGCAGGAATTCCTATGCGGAGATGAAGCAATTGCTGGAAGAAGCCAATCTGCTAATCTACCAGCATCTCCCCCCTTCTGAGATTACAAGTGAGATGTTTCAGACCTATGATGACAGTCAACCCGCTCATAAAATAACGGCATTCGACAACGTTAACTATTGCCTGGCTGTCAAGCCCTTCCGATAATCAATAGGGAGCCACACGGCTCCTATAGTTGGAGGATCTTATGTGCAGCAAGCAGCACACTCTCTCAGACCTTACCCAATGCTAAATTATCGGCTTCCTGTTCCGGATCGCTTAATGCTAAATTCATTCCAGATCGAGTCCTCTTCATTCAGTAATTCTTTTCCATTCCAAAGGATATCGTAAATGTCACCCTCGTAAGCAATGGCTCGGCCAAATGCAAATGAAATAAAATAGTCCTTCCAGGATTGGAAGAAATGGCTGGCGGCATCAGCAGCTCTCTCTATATAGCTCCATGCCTGTTCTTCGGTTATATAACCAAGTATGTAGCTCCATCTTGCAATATTTACAGCTCGGTCAAAATCCCAGGCAGCAATGGTGTTCACCCGGTCAAAATCGGATTTCGCAAAGGAAAGCTTCTTCATCATCGCTTCTTGGGCTGATTCATAGCATTCCTGCGATTTCCCAACTTCCTCCTCTGTAAAAGACTGGCCAGCTTTCAACGCCAGAAGAAGCTGATCATACTTTGCACGATGCCCTTCCGTAAGCAGCCATTCCAGCGTTTGCACAGCCTCCTCCGGATTACTAACGCCCCAGTATGAAGAAAGGCCTTCCTTCAAGGTTTCATAATCTACCTTCACCGGCAGTATCCGTGGCGACTCAGACCGGTAAAGAGAGAGATTGGCACCGTAGGCAAGCAAATGCTGTTTTTCCTTCGGTAAAGGGTTAGCCATCTCCATTTCTACTCGTGATTTTTTATTCTTTTTCTCAATTCGCTTGCTCGCTGTAATCAAACCCACGATAAGTAAAATCACAATCACCGCAATAATTCCCACAATAATTAGAAAAGTTTTCAAACCATCACGTTCCTCTCCATGTTGTTATTTGGCGTAGTTTAAAGGCATTGTCACTTACAAACGCTTGTTCTGATAATATAATTAAATAAGAACGAATGTTTGAGTGGTGTTGACTTTGTCTTACATTCCGTTTAATCAATCAGCTCACTACATTTTTAAGTACATCCCTATCTCTCTCAACTATGTAGAAAATAAAACGATAACGTTCTATTTTCATATACATTTGTCTAGCTACCACCTTCCTTCATCTAGATACCTTTCTTTTCTTTAAATACAAAACACATACAAAAATAGGATTTACCCATCAAAAATTACTAAAATCACCTCATTTTCTCTTTTAAGGAATTATGAAAAATATATCATTAAATTCTAATACTTGGAACCTCCATTTATATAAAAAACAGCAAATATAGTCTAGAAAACATTATTTCTAACCATTATTTTTTGAGCAAAGAACAAATAACCCCTCTAAATATAAATAGAGCGCCCCTATGTGCGCTCAAACTTGAAAGCATTTTACATTTATTAAACAGATAAAATAGATTTTAATTTGTTAAAGATTAAGTCACTACGTTTTTCGATAAAACTATCAAAGTCCAATAGCTTCAAACCTGTGTCTGGTATAAAGTGTTTATCCATATAATCTTTTCTTTTACCTTGATCTGTATAAGTTACGGTTAATATTTTGACATGGTAGCGTGGTTGGAAGTAGGAGAGATGGAGAAAGAAGAGGGTGGACCCCGGCAGAAGAAAGGCCAACGTTCTTTCCCGTATAATATCCGCCTCTAACTCTGCAATAGCAGCCAACATTTTAACGAAAATATACGCTAAACCCCACCACAACATTGTGTGTAATCACCAAAAACCATGTGCTTGATACTAAGATAGATACAATGTATATTGCGTTCCTGATTTGTCTTTCAATAGAATTTCACGATTGCCGTGATCATCCACAACCTTCAACTCAGATAATCCTAATTTCTGCTGCAGCAGGGCTTCAACTCCGTCCCTATGAATGATTTTCTTGTATACTGGGGCGGCTGTAGGTGCTGAGCTTAGTTGCAGGGATGTTGTCAAATGAACATCTTCCATATTCCATTTGGTAAACGAGTTTATTGCCAGATTGCCAAACTCCTGCTGGAAGTAGACGATATTCATGCCGACAAAAAACAAACCCATCAGTAGAGGTATCGCCAGGTTTCCCAGCAGACTTTTCATTCTTACTCTTTTGTTATAAACAATGGAAGCAGCAAGTCTGTATAACTGGTATCCAAAAATACCACCAAGCGTGTTGTTAATGATATCATCAAGCTCAAATATCCCTGCGCCTGAAAGCGTCTGGTATGTTTCAATAAATAGCGTAGAACTTACAACGACAAGAAAAAGCCACTTGAAAGCTTTAAATTTTCGGCTGATTAAAGGCAGCAAAATTCCCATCGGGATAAACATTATTATATTAAAAATACAATTTTGAAAATCACGTAAGGAATACTTATTCCATGCTTCAATATAACTGCTGAATGGATGGAGATTCATCTGCAAGAAATGTGAGTGGCCGCGGCCGAAAATGGTTAGCTCAAGCACAAAATCAACATATCCAATGAACAATGCGCCAAGAAAAAGCTTCTTTATGTCAATTCGTAGCTTTCTCTCTGATTGTCGATTTCTATAATAAAGGAAATAATATAGCCCTATAAGAACGAATTCTATCCCGATAATTACTATAACCGGCAACATTAAAAAACGTAGGTAATTATATATTTCATTGATCCCCAAGACGAGATTCCCCTTATGATTTTATTCTGATGGTGGTTGACACCATCTTTCCTCGCAACTTCAAGTCAGAGCCGGTTACTTTTATACATTCTCCTGCTTTAACGCATCAATAATGTTATCCTTTTTTACTTTCGCGCTGGAATAAACAATCGCGGAACCGACAATGACAAATACGGCGGCAATGACGGAAAGAATACTCAGCCAGGGAAGGGCGAATTCGTAGCTAAATTTGTACGCCAATGCCCTATAGATCAGATACATCGTGACGAAGCTGATAGGAAGTCCAAACAGCAGCGAATTGACCCCATAAAAAACACTTTCGTAGTTCATCATTTTGGCAAAGCTTCTTGGCGTCATTCCAATGGATTTCAGCATCGCAAATTCCCGCTTTCGAAGGGATACGCTCGTTGAGATCGTATTAAAAATGTTCGCAATGGAAATCGCTGAAATTAATACGATAAAGCCATAAGAAAAGACGGACATCAATAAAATCTTTTGTTCTTCGCTTTTTCTGGATTGATATAAATTGTAGGCTTGCAGATTGGTCTCTTGCAGCTCTTCGATTTCCTGCTGCGTTTTCATCGGTTCCGTACTTTTCAAATGGAGGTATGTCTGAACGTTAGCCATGTCCTCGTCGTCTGCCAGTCGATTCATGACGCGTTCCGAAACGATGATATTTAACCCGCCTACTCCTGTCGGGTTCATCCCCATAGGAGCTTGATCCGTCAACGCAGCAACGGCCACTTTGTTTACCTTCGTTTCTTCCCCAGTTTTTTTATAGATATTCGTTAACTTGATACTTTGACCGACATTCGTATAAATGGCTTTCGTTTGGACATATTTCCCTGTCCTCATATCTTTGTAATGGATCGTATCCATCACGATCGCGGCGGGATGATCCAGATCCGTAAGCTGTTCGTAATCTGCGCCGACCACTTTGGCATAGGCTTGCAGACTCGAATCGTTTAATGCATGAATCATAATATTGTAAGGATATTTTCCGTCTTGAAGTAAACTCTGATCCTCCTTAACCTTCTCTTGCAAGTCATCGGCGATGAACGCTTCATCGACCCAAGCGTTCTTATGCAACTCGTGAATCACGTTGTATTCTGTTACGCCATCAAGGGATGCAATCGATTGAATCAAACGGTCGTCTACTCTTTTTCCATTGTCGTACGATACCTCAATATCGTAATTGACGCCTTCCTGGGACAGTTCCAGGTTTTTTTTCAGACCAGCGGTAAAAAACGATACCGTTAAAAACAAAACGATGCTGATGACCAGCGAAAATACGATGGCATGATATCTCCGTTTGTTCCTTTTTAAGTTTTTCAATCCGATTTCCGCTTCGATTCCGAAGAGCTTGCGAATGAACTTCGATGTTTTCACGGCTTTGACCGTAAGCTTTACATCGGTTGTTTGGCGAATCGCGTCCATCGCGGAAATCTTAGATGCTTTGATAGCCGGGAGATACGTCGAAATGAAAATCGTCAACATCGAAACAACACAGGCAATCAGGAGCGATAACGGCGTGACGATGAGCGTCAGCTTTTCAGTGGTCCATAATGCCCCTTGAATCATGGAGTTCATGAACCAAAAGGTGATCCCAATCCCGGCAAGACCGCATAGGATTCCAACGGGAATGCTGATCAAGCCAATGACGACCCCTTCAAAAAGCACTGAATTTCTCTTCTGCCTTTTCGTAGCCCCCACGCTCGCAAGCATCCCTAAATGGCGGGAACGTTCCGAGACGGAAATCGCAAAAGCATTATAGATGAGCGAAATCGAGCCGATCATAATGACCGCCATAAGGATCGCCGATAATGAATACATCATGCTGTACGAGGCTTCGCTTTTGGACACGCCGTAATAATGAAGCAAATCGTGATTATATTGGACCGTTTCGATATTGTTTCTCTTAGCCAAATTTTCCGCATGAGCGAACAAGGGCTGATTGACTTTCTGCAAGACCACCGCCGCATTGACTCGATCGTTTGCCCCCATGATGTTTTCATCGACATAGCTAATGATCATATACCCCGGGGACCAAGCCATTTCCCATACAGGACGCTTGATGAAGCCTACCACCGTATAATCCCTTGTCTTTATATGCTGCAACGTTTCGTTCAATTTGCTGTCTTCCCTACGCAGCGGTTCGGTTTGATCCAGTGGATGATCGCCCCCTTTCTCGAATCGTTCGCCGACGCGAAGGGTTAGACGATCGCCGATTTCGTATTTCACTTTGGCGTTTGTTGTAACGGCTTCGGAAATAACGACTTCCTTGTCCGTTTGCGGAAGACGCCCCTTGCTCAATTCAACCGGAAATTGCGCGAAACCTTGTGCATCATATTCCTTGATGAACAAATACGGCTTATTTGGATTTTGTCCCCCTTCTAATGGGGCATAGCCAAGATCTCTTGTGATCGCGACGGTATTGGTTGCGTCATCGTCTTGTATCGCCGCAAGCTGTTCTTTGTTTACATCTTGATACAGGACATGCCACTCCCCTGTATCCGCGATGGTTTGCCTGATCATTAAATCCAAAAAGGAAAAACCAAGCGTAGCAACAGCGGTCACCATGGCAACCGAAATGATGACGCCTATGATGGTTACGAGCGTTCGTCTCTTGTTTTGCTTCAAATGCCGGATAGTTAGTTTATTGACAATATTCATCGACGGATCACCTCGTCTTTGGCAATCCTTCCATCTTCAATCGAAATGATTCTGTTGGCCTGTAAGGCGATTCGTTCGTCGTGTGTAATGACGATCAGCGTTTGATGATAGGTTTTATTCAACATTTTTAATAAGTCGACAATCTCACTGCTATTCTTGCTGTCCAGATTCCCGGTAGGTTCGTCTGCCAGCATGATCGCAGGATTGCCGATGAGCGCTCTGCCGATCGAGACCCGTTGCTGCTGTCCGCCGGATAGCTGATTAGGCAGGTGGTTTAAACGATGCTGCAAATTCAACGTATTCACAAGACCATCCAACTGCTTTTTATCTACCTTTTGATTATCCAGCAAGAGCGGCAGCATAATGTTCTCTTCAACTGTCAGGACGGGAATCAGATTAAAAAACTGGTAGATCAGGCCGATTTGTCTGCGTCGAAAGATGGCCAACTGCGTTTCGTTCAAGGCATACAAATCCGTATCCTCAATGAAAACTTTGCCGCCAGTCGGCCGATCCACACCGCCCAGCATATGCAGAAGCGTTGATTTTCCTGATCCAGACGGACCGATAATCGCGACGAATTCACCTCTTTGGACCGAAAAGGAAACATCGTCAAGCGCCTTTACCGCCGATTCGCCTTTACCGTATATTTTAGACAGATGTTCAATTTTTAAAATTTCCATTGTTAAACCTCCATAGCTATGCTGATGGATATCATTTTATCTGTCTAAAATGACTTTCAAGTGACGATGAAGGTGACAATTTAGTCACTTACGGAATGCCGTTAAATCACTTGCTTATAAAATTTAATCCGAAACTGCGTCCCCTTTTCGCTATTGCTCGTCACATCGATTACTCCGTTCTGACTGGCAATAATACTGTGAGCAATCGCAAGACCAATGCCGATGCTCCCTTCGCCGGCGTTCTTTCCTTTATAAAAACGTTTAAAAATATAGGGCAAATCTTCTTTCGGAATCCCTTTGCCGTTGTCGGATATAACAATTTCCGTAAATAACGCGTTTTCGGAAATTGTTATGGCAATTGCTCCGCCTTCATGTGTATGCTCCACGCCGTTTCTCAAAATATTGATAAGAGCTTCGGTGGTCCAATTGAAATCGCCGACAAAAGAGACGTTGTCGTCGCCCTCGATGGAAACCGTTTGTTCCTTAATGTCCATCGGAATCAAAACCGGCTCTAATGCCTTCTGTATAAGCTTTTTCATCAATATTTGATCTTTTTTGAAGTGGATTGTCTTTGCGTCGATTTTCGATAGCTTTAATAAGGAAGAAACAAGCCAATCGATTCGTTCAAGCTGAATCCGAATATTATGGGTGAACTCCGTTCTTTTGGCTGGAGGCAGGTCAGGGTCGCTTAACAAATCCGCCATCACCGTCATGGAGGTTAGCGGCGTTTTGAGTTGATGGGAAATATCAGAAATGGCATCTGTCAGTTGAAGTTTGTCCCGCTGCAGAAACGATCGCTGCTCCGATAGCATGAGCGTCACTTTATAAATATCATTCTTTAAAATACTAAGCTCACCTTCTTGATTATCTCGAACGTCAAGGGAATAATTACCGTTGCTAATTTCTCGCAAATAGACGGAAAGCTTTTCGAGTTCACGGTATCTCCATCTCGTGAATAACAAACTGCTTCCAATAAACAAAATAGATAGGATGAAAACGATCACCGCGGCAACAGACGAAATAAAAGCAGCGGCAACGGTCGTCGTTAAGCTGAGCGAACCCATAATGAACAATAAAATTTGAACCTCTCGATTACGCAGCATCTAATCACCGACCTTATATCCTAAACCGCGTACCGTTTTGATCATTGTCGGATGCCCTGGATCATCCTCCAGCTTTTCCCTTAGCCTTTTGATATAAACCGTTAACGTATTGTCGTTCACGAAGTCGCCGGCTACATCCCAGATCTGCTCTAAAAGCTGATTTCTTGAGAGAACCTGTCCAATATGGTTGCCAAAGATCAGCAATAAACGATACTCTAAAGCGGTTAACGGAATTTCAGCGCTGTTTTTATACACTTTTCCTTCCAGCGTGTTTACGCGGATATTGTCGATGTCAATGATGGTTTTGGTTTGGGACGGCTTCTGGTATCTTCGCAAGACGGACTTGATCCGCGAAAGAAGTTCGCGAATTCGAAAAGGTTTTGTAATATAATCGTCGGCTCCCATGTCAAGCCCCATCACAACATTGACCTCATCGTCGATCACTGTTAAGAAGATGACCGGAATATCTCTTCGTTCTTTCACCATTTTGCACAATTCATAGCCGCTTCCATCCGGAAGCGATAAATCAAACAAGCATAAAGCGAATTGATCAAGGTCTTCGGAGAGCACCTTTCTTGCTGATGCAACATCATGGCAAAGAACGGTTGAAAAGCAATCTTGCTGCAATGAATATTCCAGACCGGACGCGATCGTTTTATCATCTTCCACTAATAAAATTTTCATCTGCAGATCATCCTAACCATATGAATAAATTCATTCTTTTTCGACATTATAAAAACCTCAACTGGGTCCTTTTCGCTTAATCTCATCAAACGCCGTAGTTCTATAGGCAATACAATTCGGCTGAGTTCATCGACTTGCCGGACAATACCGGTACTTTTCATGGTCATTTCCCCTTAAAATACGGATTCAATGAAACAAAATAGCGGATTTTCAGGAATAAAAAAATCGTTTGGATTTTCGACCGTTTCTCCGGCTGCAGATCGCCCCGAGCCGCCACGGTTGGGCCAACGTGCCCTTCAGAAGGCGAATGTTTGAAAATTGAATGTTGTTTAGTGGCTGGCGTTTTGCGCTGCTTCATACCCGTTGACCCAGCGATAAAATGTTGTTCGGGTCATCCCGATTGCTTGCGTGGCTGCTGTTGCCGTCAGACACCTTTCCTTCCAGATGCGGTATACGTTCATGAATTTTTCGTCAATCTCACGCTTAGGTCTTCCAAACGTAACCACGCCAGCTCGGGCGACTTCGATTCCATCTGCCTGCCGTTACCGGATCTTCTTTCATTCCTGTTCGGCTACATATGCAAGCAGGCTTAAAAACTTGTCCTCCAGCACCCGGATAGGAAGCAGTAAATCGGTTCGAAACTTGAAAGGTGGTGGAATCTAGGATTCGAATACGTTCAAAATAAGTGGATAAAGAAGTAGAAATTGAAGAAAGATCAATTCGTTTTTCTTGAAGAAGATGACTAAACACCTTCCAGAGGAAGGATACGGAAGACGAATTAAATCGCTGGTTTAGTCCTTCTGGGGTGATCAAAATTCCTGTAGCTGTTTCAAATCGACTACAAAGATGGGCAAGGGAAGTACTCGCCACTCTCTGACTTAACTATACACAGTGCAAGAAAATGTTGTCCATGACATTTTCTTTTTCGTATTATATACTTCGTTTCCTTGGCTAGCTGGTTAAGCACAGCGGGGGACATACATCGTTGTAGTTCTTCAGCGAATAAAAACAGTTCATCTTCTTCTCTTATACTCATAAAAGCGCCATCCTTTCTTACTTTATATAAGAAAAGCATAGCGCTCTTTTTCCTGTCATGATAGGCTTATTTCTTAACTTGATGGTGGTGTGGTACTACCCCATAAATCAACAACTAGATTTAACATACCTCTTCTTTCTCGCCTTTCTGACAAATTAAGAAGCGTTTCACTTTCTTCATTTGTCTTGATAATTCATCACTCTTTATTTTGCCCTTAACAACAATCTTTTAAAAATCTTTAATAAACCCTTCACTTTCTAATATTCCTCCGTTTTTCATATAATTAACAGAGATGTGTGCATGCTTTACATTTAACTGATTTTTGATAAAATCAATCGTTTTATTAAAATGTTCTTCATCTTTGCTATCTTTCTTTCTTGGAACTGCAAACAGTATTGTTGGCTTTTCATTCACCTGGTGATATTCAGGTATTTTATTTGCATCAATGTTAAGCTTATAGCCTACACGCTCATCATAAAACACGCTCAAGTTCTCAATGGTTCCCCATTCCTTTTTTAAATAAGGAGCAAGATCACTTTGTAATGCCTTTTCCCATTTTGAAGAAACATAACTATCTTCTAATTGTCCCGTTTTTTCATTGTAAAATACAAAAAACTTAAGATTCTCATCTTCATCAGAGCGAACTTCAGCAGCATAATCAAAGTAAGGAAAATTCCCTCCACTGTCATAAAATGATTCTAAGACGGTCATCTTTTTCTGGAATTTTTCTTTCACATACACGTTAGCTTCTCTCATTATTTCCTCAAGTTTAGTATCATTTCCTTCCATACTCATTCTAAAGAAGAAGATGAACATAAGAAATAGCACAGCAATCCCACCGGAAACCCAGAAAATAATTTTTAGAAATCCTTTCACAGTTAATCTCCTTAAAAGTATATTTTGTATAGTAATCCCTTTTCTTAATTTTTCTCTACCATGTTTGCATGTACATAACTTAGCATAGAAATGGAAGGGGCTTCTTGGTCTATGTAGCGTGGTTGGAAATAGGAGAGATGGAGAAAGAAGAGGGTGGATACGCCCTGCGCCCCGGCAGAAAAAAGGCGGACGTGTCTTTTTCCGACCGCTCCCGCCCACCGCTCTCCAATTCCAGGGATAGATTTGACAATGTTATATTCTTCCATTTCTTTCGCGAGAGTGTCTATCTCTGCCTCTAACTTTGATAGATGCTCTTTGTACTGAAGAAGAATATTTATATACATACCAAGGCTTAAAATATGACTCTGATAGACTGTCTTTTCAAAAGGGTTACGGGCTGCCGTAGCTTCAAGCTGAATAGCTTTTTCTCTTGCCCATCGGAGTGAACGACTTTTACATAACTCAAATATCTTATCAGCGATTGTCTCTTCCCTAGCCTTTAAAATATCTTCAGATGAGGGAAACGCTAACAAAGTTAAGAGTGAAACCAGCGAATATAAATCTCCAAAACCCCCCTATATTCAGGAAACACTTGATCAAGAACAGCCTGAAATTGAAGCTTAGTTTGAATCATGACTCCCGTTAAATTTTCATGTTGTTTTGTGAGATTGCGAAGGTTTAACAGCTGAACTCCTCGCTTTTTATAGGGCTCTAACTCCTCTTTATAGAACAACTCACAAAGAAGATAAGCATCGACTGCATCCGTTTTTACTTTTCTTAGGCTCGAACGTTTTGCCTTATATGAAATCAATGGATTAATAATAATTAATACATATCCACGTTCCTTCAAATAATGAACGACTGGATTCATCCTGAATCTCCTCCTCAACAATCAAATTACCGGTACCCCTAATTCCTCCTTGCAGTATCACAGCTTCGCTTGTTATACGAGATCTAAGTCCCAACCAGCCTCAATCATGTTTCTGCAAGTAGGGGGCAAACTGTTTAGCTGACGGGGTCAAGCCCCACGGGCAGTTACGTTTTACCCCGGCTACCGCTCAACCAGAAATATCTGGTGACCTTATAATACGAACGGGCAGTTTAATCCAATAAAAGTTCTAAATGAAATTTTGTAAATTATATCTAGGGGGAATGATTATGTTCATACATAAGATTGACGAGGAAGTATCTTTGAAATTAATAGAACTAAATGACGCAGAGAGAGTTTTTGAATATTGTTTATGCAATGTTGGCTGAAGATTGGGGTGAGAAATAACTGCTACTTGTTCAACTGATATGAACGAAACGAGATGTCTCAATGCTCTCAATCTGTCGAGATTTTCAAGTTTAGGTGGGTAGATCAGTTTTATTGATTCTGCTATTTCAACCAAAAGTTTTGCTGACACTTTATCTTCCATTACCCCTATAATATGGTGCGGGCAACAACCGGATATAAAAAACCCGCCGCAGCGAGGTTCATGTAGAGTCCTGATAAGCATTTATTATGGACGAAACCGTATTTTTGTCCATATCGACTCAGGGCATCATTTTTAAACGCAATTTGACCTTAACCAAAGATTGTAATTTCCCTATTATTAATATCTAACACTTCAGTCTTCACAATACCACCAAGATGATGTGACACTAAATCAGACAATGCTTTAAGCGCCATATGAAACTCATCGTTTCTTGTTTCATCTATTAATTCAATACAAAGGAATGCATTTTTCGTATTTTCTGTTAGCATCGTCCTCAGAGCTTCACGCCAATTCCAGCATCTGCATATTGCACCGTCATCATCTTTATAAACAATTTCACCTTCATATGGCGAAGCATTTTCATCATTTCCCAATGGGATAAACGGTTCGTTACCATTTGCCTGCGTTAGCCGAATATCGCCTACAAAAGTGTCGATATCTTCGCCACCACACGGAAGCCCATAACGCAATGAAATTGAATTATAGATGTCAACAAGCGGGTTTATTGTTCCGATATGATTGCCATTTTTCACTCTTTTTAATAGAGCTTCAATGGAACACCTTGCCCCTTTCTTTGTCTTGAATTTCCGAAAGGCTTCTCGCCAAACGGATATGACTGGATTACTACTGAATTCCTCCAGACTTAAGAATTTATGTGCTTCTTTCTCTGCCTCCTGCAGCAGCTTCTCGTAGATTTCAACGTCCCTTATTGAATTATCAATCCCCTGGCAAATAACGGTGCCTATTTTTGCATGAGGGAATAATGACCAAAAATCATCTTTAATGATAAATCTAGGCATAACATATCTCTCCATTTCATTTTACTTATTGTCTTGGTAGAATTGCTATTTGTTGTGTCACAACACGATAAATTTCATCATAACACTCCTATGTTTTTGGGGGGCTCGCAAAGGTGGAGAATACCCCTAGTATAATATAAAAATAACCAGTTATCCGATTCACTAACTTTGAACTCGCTTTACTACCCACAATCCGCTTTCTAATACTTGCTGCAAGAATTGCATACAGACCATCACTAATAAAAGCTAGGATAAGAAATATAGTTCCTAAAAGCAAAAATTGTACTGTGACTGATCCAGCAGAAGGTGATATGAATTGCGGAAAGAAGGCCAAAAAAAAGAGTGCTGTCTTAGGATTCATTACTTCCACGATCGCTGATTGGCAAAAAATCTTTAATGATTTTTCGTGAGGGGCTTTTGGAATTTCTGAAGTCGTTCCATCAGATGTAGAAAATAATGTCTTACACCCCAGATAGATAAGATAAGCAGCACCCAAGTATTTAACGATATTAAAGGCTGTTGCTGATGTCATAAGGATCGCAGAAATTCCAATTGCTCCAGCTAAAACGTGAACAGAACCACCAAGAGATACACCAAGAACGGATACCAGGCCCGCTTTCTTCCCTTGATCTATACTTCTTGCCATAATATAGAACACAGCTGGTCCAGGTATTATTAACAATGTAGCAGCAGCAATTACAAATAGCCAAATCGTTGAAAACTCCATAAAATGCAACTCCTTGTTGTATTTTTGCACATGATTTAATTGGGCTCCTCCTTGATTGGTGAAAGCAAGGTTACACTTTATTTTTAAGGTTCGTTTTCATCAAGGAGGCAATTTGTTGCTCGTTTGGAAATGGAATCTGTTCCAACTGTTTTATAATGAGCTCTTGTCTGTGTAAGGAATGGTTTTGACTTACCTTTGCTTTCCCTTCAATCCTATCGATTTTTATTTTGAATCCTTGAACGCCTTTGTTCATACCAACGAGAAATTCAGCATCTACATCCTGTAATCTGTAAGAACTGTCAGGAGCTTCATACTTCAATACCATATCATTCAAGGAACTCGTTAACTCGTGTTCATCCTCGATTAGCTCAACTTCTCCGTAAACATGAACGGTCACATAATTCCACGTTGGAACTGCTTTATTGGTCTCATACCAAGAGGGAGAGATATAACAATGAGGACCATGGAAAACGGTTAAGACCGTCTGATTTTGAATATCCTTCCACTGCGGGTTCGGACGGGCAAAATGACCGTACAAATAGGTTTTCTCCTTATTCAACATCAGTGGTAAATGTGTAGCGAAGGGCATTCCTTTATGAATGGAAAACAATGTTGCAAAACTGTTCTCCTTTATGACATTGTAGGCAGCAGTTCCTTCTTTCATCGTAAAATGCTCTGGGATATACATTTGAAATCTCCTCAATCCTATTTTTGATATACAACAGATATCCTATACACGGTATGATATAATCCAAACTGACATGAAAAAAGGTACAATACTGAAAAAATTCACATATCAGGGAGAGTTAGGCCGATCATTTAAATAACCCTTTCCGTTGCTCACGCATCCACTGAGCAACCTGAATTTCCTCTTGTTCATTTGATTTTTCAAGCTCTGCAACAATCGATTTGTAATCGGTGTTGTTGCGATTCTGGCTCATTTTGGCTGCAGCTTGAATATCGGTGATTTCAATTTCAAAACCAACTATTCCTTTCATTTCACTCTCAAGTAACTCTGGATCAAACGTATCCCAGAGCCGACCATTTTCGCGGTGAGACTCATAGTGTTTAAGCATAGTATCCAAAGCTGATTTCAGCTCGTCTCCACTGATTACACGTGCTGTTCCATACGCATGTACAGCTAGATAATCCCATGTAGGAACCTCTTCAATCTCATACCAACTTGACGAAATGTAAGCATGCGGTCCTTGAAAAATAAGCAACACATCACTATTATTATCCAAAGTTTTTTTCTGCATATTTCCGTATGCAATGTGCCCAGTCGCATAGATTTTCCCTTCATCTTCACGAATTTCCAAAGGAATATGCGTAGCCAAGGGACGTCGTTCATCAACAGTAATCAATAAGGCAAACGGGTAAGACTTTATCATTTGAACTGCCTTATCATGATCCATACGATATTGCTTAGGAATGTACACAATAATCATCCTTTCAACCTGTAATTGAACTTTTAAAAATATAAGTATTAAAAACAAATATCTGATAAAAAAATAATATTATACAAACTGACATGAAAAAAGGTACAATAACAAATAAATATACATGTCAGAAGGGATAGTAAATGAAAAATACCATTTTTACTTTCAAGGATGACTCTCCCAAATACAAACAAATCTATGAGCAATTTAAATTATTTATTGAGCAAGGGGACATACTGGCTAATGAGCAATTGCCCTCCATTCGTCAACTTGCAGACTCTCTTCAAGTAAGTCGCAATACGACATTAATGGCTTATGATCAACTTGTAGCTGAAGGCTATATTCGTGGAGAAGGAAGAAAAGGTTATTTTGCAAATAAATTAGAACCTCTTTTATTTCAAGAGGCGTTAACCTCTCATAATATAAAGCGAACAGAATCGGGGAAACCTGTCCTCATTGATTTCCGAGCAGGCGCAGTTGATCAAACACATTTCCCTTTAAAAATATGGAGGAGAATTGCCAATCAAGTATTAACGTTACAGGAGAGTTTTCGATACGGAGAACCCTTTGGTGAGATGTGCTTACGTGAACAAATTGCCACATACTTACTCCAATCCCGTGGGGTAAAAACAGATGCAAATGCAATTATTATCGGAAGCAGTACCCAACAAATGCTTATACATCTAGGGCATATACTGAAGGATGATTTTTCGAGCATTACAGTTGAAGACCCTGGGTATGATGGCGCTAGGGAAGCTTTCCAATTAAATTGTTTTACGCTTGAAACTTTACCCGTTTATGAAACAGGTGCTGATTTTTCACAATTAGAACATATGAAATCACGATTAATCTATGTAGCACCTTCCCATCACAGCCCATACGGGGTAAGCATGCCTATTCAACAACGGCATGCACTTATTCATTGGGCTGACAAGAGGCATGGATACATTATCGAAGACGATTATGATAGTGAATTTCGCTATACACAACAGCCATTTCCAGCTCTCGCTTCTATTGATGCATCAAGGGTCATTTATCTAGGGAATTTCTCAAAGTCCTTTCTTCCAGGAATCCGTTTAAGTTACATGGTGTTGCCGCAGCCCCTTTTAGATCGTTATAAACACCAATTCCTTCATTTCGAAAGTACCACTTCAATTCTTAGCCAACTCACCATGGCTAAATTTATGGAAAATGGAGAATGGAATCGCCACATTAAACGTATGCGTCTTGTTTATAAACGAAAAATGCAGCACTTAGTATCAGTATTAAGAAAAGAATTTGAGCAAAATATATCCATTATTGGTGAGCAGTCTGGTTTATACTTATTAGTCAAAGTACACTTGAAGCGTTCAGAAGAATGGCTAATCGAGCGTGCTTCCTCTTATGGTGTTAAAGTGTATCCCACCTCACTCTACTTCGTTAAAAACAATTCTGATAAACCAATTATTAAACTTGGTTTTAGTAATCTTTCTTGTGATCAAATCCAGCTTGGTGTGGAGCTCTTAAAAAAAGCTTGGTCATAAAAAACACTCAGGATATTAAGAAAAGTTTTTTCTCATACAAACTCTACTTTTAGAAACCGATTTTTTCTTAACGTAGGAAAAATCGGTTTTTTCATTCCAAAAATTGTCTTAGCGTATGTTTTCCGCATTACTAAACAATCTTGTTTTTCCAGAAGATTCTTGACCTTGCTTGAAAATGAATTTAAATTAAACTTCATCTTCATCTCCTCGTCTAACAAACTGAACGTCTCCAAATATCGTTCAATCTCCTTGCATATCGTGTTATATGGGGTCCAGTATCAGTCATGTGTCAATATGGTATCGCCAACATTTGAATAATTCCAAATAACATTAGAAATAGCACCAGCCCCGCCTGCACTGGCAATTGGACGTATATAAGCATCTGGTCTGGACTCACCGAAGGTATGTTTAACTGCGGCCTCCAAAAAGCCAGGCAATTCTCCTACTGGACTGTAGCTGATTATCTCTTCAATTGGCATGACCCGAAACTGTTCTTCAACTGTAGGCAGACAAATTAAAGTGCCATTATTATCCGTGATTACGCCCATTGAGGCGTCAATTACATTTTTTCTTCCGTACTGGGCAACTGCTTGCTTTGCAGCCATCCCGGTACCAAAAAGCTTACCCGCATAAACTTTACCCCTTGCATGAATTGCTGCTCTCGTTTTCATTCATTTCACAGCCTTCTTTTTTATTATAGTGTTCGAATGGTACTCATCCATTCTGTCACTTTTAATTGTTAGTTTCCAAGCTTTTATAATTGGACTCCTGTAAAACCGCGTTTGATAGTTCCTTTTCCAATTGGGATACCAGCACTGTCGCCATACTTTTTCCAGCGGTATTCGTCGTGATGAGACTATGTCGGTGATCCAATCAAATGATGGTAGTAGGGTGGTGCCTTCCGTGTGTATACCCGAGTTTTATTGTGGACCGCTTAAGGTTAAGAAGGATACCACAAAGAAATTCAGTCTATAAATTCACACCCCTTTTCACGAAGCGTTTTATCCACCCAAGTTCTATCCCAGATTCCATTTTTGATGTCAGTCATTACGCCTGCTTCTTTCGTTACGGTTTTACGGGCTTTTTCCAGAATCCCCGGAGCATCCTTGGGATTGATTACAACGACACCATCCTCGTCACCAATCAAAATATCACCAGGTCTGACCGTCACACCGCCACAAGAAACCGGAATATTAATTTCACCTGGGCCGTCCTTATATGGACCAGCTGGAGTTACGCCCGCAGCATACACAGGAATAGACATCCGCTTGATGACGCCAGCATCACGAATAGCACCGTCAATAATAAAGCCAGCGATTCCCCGGACTTGTGCCCAAGTAATCATTAATTCCCCAATCAAGGCGTTGGTGATATCACCCTGTGCATCGACCACAATAACATCACCAGAAGATGCCATGTCAATCGCTTTATGGAGTAGTAAATTGTCGCCTGGCCGTGTTTTCACTGTAAAAGCGCACCCAATAAGTGACACAGTATTGTACGGTCTAATTTTTCCCTGGTTTGATGGACATTGTGATGGGGGTAATACCCCCATCACAATGTCCCCTTCTTCTCTTTTTGGAACCAAGCATCTAGCAGCTCCTGCTCTTTTTCACGCGATATCCCTGCTTTTCGTTCTGAATCTTGTCTTGCTTTTTCCCATTGATACATATCATAAATTGTATCTTCAAGGGGACTGAAGGAAAGCCCAGCGTCTACGGCTTTTTTTATGCTGATGCAATATGAGCCTTTCCACGGTTCAGTTTCCCCATCTAACGGGAAATGTTCAGGGATCCATAATGGCATTTCCGTCCATGGCTGTATTTGATAATTCAATACAAATTGTTCATCTGCCCAGACAAATTCGGCATTGCTGTGTGTAACCGCTTTACACGTGTTCAAAAGTTCTTCCATCGTCAATTCATAATCAGGACCCGTAACATTGAACACACCAGCTTTTCCTCTTTCCGCCATATTGAACACCCATGTTGCTATATCTTTCACGTCGATCAGTTGGATTGGACGATCTGGACGTCCCGGTACCAGCATGTTTCCACCTTCCGCAACACGCTGAACCCAGTACGGGAGCCGATCCGTATAGTCAAACGGCCCGACAAGCTGACCTGCCCTGATATGCAACACGCGCCCCGGCCAATATTTCTCTGCTTCTACTTCACAGAGCACTTTCAATGCGCCGTAATGCTCATAAGGAGAAATCCTTCCTTCCTCAACGTCTTTCAATCGATCCAGCGGCATGGACTGTAAATGATAGTCTTCCGCGATATTAAGCGGAATCCAATCTTTATAAACAGAAATGCTTGAAATGTATATATAATGTTCGATGCTATCCTCGAGCACAGCTGCGATTTTCTTAATTTGGTGGGGAGCGAATCCACATGTGTCCATTACGACATCCCATTTTCTCTTTTCGAGCTGTGATACATCACCGTCCCTATCACCGATAAGTTGTTCTACTTCAGAAAACACCTCTTTATTGTTACCGCGATTGAATAACGTGATTTCGTGCCCTCTTTTCAATCCTTCCTCTACCAACGCTTTTCCTAAAAAACGAGTACCTCCCAATATAAGAACCTTCATAATTTTCCTCCTATTTACTTTAATAGCCTGCAACAAATACATTTATTTTATATAACGTTTTTCCTTCTTAAAAAGATACGGCTCGCAAGCTTTCTGTTTCTCTATTGCTGCGTTTCCTTGTCATGGCGGCTATCCATGAATGGAAAAGTTTTCGCCATGCGACCGATGTGCGGGCTCCCGTCCGTTCATTGAGGCACAGCTTTCTGTAGAATGGGAATTTGTTATCCAGACATTCATGAAACATTATCAGGATTTATACAGGAGGAATCTGCCTAAAACTGGATAATCAACACGCGTGATATGTAACAAAAAATTATTGTCACAATACTCTCTCTTAAGCATTTTTGATACAATATTGAGGGGAGAGTAAGAAAAATGAGTTCAGTAAAATTTGGATATATGCGAGTATCTACATTCGATCAAAATTTAGACCGGCAGGAACAGCAACTTAAAGAAGTTGGATGCGAGCAAATTTTTTATGAAAAAGTAACAGGTACAAAACGTGATCGACCTGAGTTGAATCGTATGCTTGAGTTCTTACGACCAGGTGATACAGTCATAGTAACGGATTTAACGGCTTTTCTCATTCAATAAAAAATTTACTAGAAATCACAGAATTGATTGCGGAAAAGGGAACCCATTTACAGAGTCTAAAGAAATCCTGGCTTGATACAACATCTGTGCATGGAAAAATGTTATTTACGTTATTTGCAGGGATTGCTCAGTTTGAACGAGATTTAATTGCTGAGAGGACAAAAGAAGGCATTGCAGCGGCAAAAAAACGCGGAAAAACATTAGGAAGGCCAAAAGTGGATCAAGAGAAGATTGATTATGCGCTATACCTAATTAATCAAGGTTCTACAATCTCCGAGGCTACTAAAGAAGCAGGGGTATCTCGAATGACTCTCGTTGCGTCCTTTTGACTTTCAAAGACTTGTTTTACGGTTTGTAAGACTCATGCATTGTCATTACGATCTTGGATACAGTAACTAATGATTTCATTGTTAAACAAATCCATGATTGGAGAGAGGTATAACCACCCTTCCATGGTTTGGATGTACGTCACATCCGTCACCCTTTTTTGTGGTTAATGATTCGATTAAATTGACGTTGTAATTCAGCTTGAATACGGCGATACCCGAATGTACCTTTCCGTTGCTCATAAATCTGGCGAATTTGATCCTGAAGCTCTTCGTCCTGCTTTGGTTGTTGTTGACGCTGTACATACTTGTAGTACCCGCTCCGGGAAATTTGCAGGAATCTGCACAGTTCCTCTACCGAATAGGTAGTTTGAAGAGCTTCCACAATCTGATGTTTTACGGCTACACCTCCTGATTCAAAATCTCTAACCACTTTTTTAAGACCGCATTCTCCATTTCCAAACGGCGAGCATACCGCTCCTGATCGACATAGTCTCTCCTTCTCCCTCTATGTTCAAGAAGACTGAACTCCCCTTGTTCCCGATACGTCCTCATCCATACCTTTAGACGTCCTATATCCTCAATTCTCAATAACTCCGCTACTTGTTTTTTTGTCTTACCTTGTAATCTCATTTCCACTGCTTGCTTTTTTAACTCAAAACTATAGATCTTAAATTTTTGTTCCTTTTTTGCCATAACAAAGATGCACCCCCTAAAGTAGTATGGATGTTCCCTAGGGGTTTTTCCACTGTCTACTTTAAGAGGTGCACACTACCAATAACCAGGGTTTATTTTATTGCCTGCGAAGTTGTTCAATTTCTTCCTGTGTAAGCTCGGTTAATTCGGCTATGGCTTCGTTATCCATTCCTTTTTGTATCATGCTTAAGGCAACTTTCATAATAGCTTTTTTCTCTCCTATTCTCTTTCCTCTTTCCTCCCCTATTATTTCACCTTGCTTTTCAGCTCTTCTTAAAGCGGACTTTTCATCCAACAGCGCTTTCCTACGGGCTTCATAGGCCAATAAAACTTCAGGGTCCTGGCTTACACGCTCCCACTCGTCTATCGCTTTTTTCAGGGTTTGATCTTCCTGCATTACGCTCTCCTCCAATACTTGCGTAATTTCCTCGTCTTCCGAGGCTTCAAGCAAAAGTAGCCAGCGCACCAATTGGTTTTCTCGTGGATTCACCTCTCCGCGTCGCCACTTGATCAGTAGCTTAGGCAACTCCATAAAATGAATCTCTAGTGTATCGATTAACAGGAACTTCTCTTCTGTTTCGAGCCATACAAAAAGACACCCAAGAATTATCAAAGATTCTTCTTCGTCTGTTTAACCTCCTACAGCGCAACGGACGAAAATCTCACCGATACGAGAAAAAAACAGTCTTTGATATATTAGGTGTCGTTTACAATT
>SNQW01000138.1_pt1 | contig 60276 bp, 65 predicted proteins | sample 2580511 | NCBI WGS metagenome assembly SNQW01 (sample SAMN10953775, study PRJNA522744) | food fermentation metagenome | isolation source: 8-hour incubation of native-enriched microbial consortia from nixtamalized... | place: Mexico | collected 2017-09-24 | reverse complement strand
ATTGTGATTTCAGGATTGATTTTCCATACAATAATAACCTTGGTTCTTGTTCCTGTTCTTTATTCCATTTTTGAGGGTGTGGATATCTGGAGGAAAAATCGAAAGAAGCGAAAAAAACAAGGGCGAAGCATAATACATGAAATGGATGCTGTTTAACGGTATCCTTTGGATAAGAATCCATTTTGATCAATCTTTTTTCAAAATGGATTCTTTTTATTTATCGTAAGATATGGGTTTGCGAGGGCGTGTGAATCGTAAAAATATTGAATATTGCTTTTAAATTTATTGCATTTTTAAAAAGAGATTTGGTACTTCTTAAGTTTGTAGTTTAAGTTTTGACGTGATATCCCTAGTTTGCCCCCAGCTTTTGTGATATTTCCGTTTGCTTCTTGCAATGCTTTTTCGATGAGAAGCACTTCTATTTTCTCTAATTGTTCAGCCAGGGTTCCTTCCCATTGAGGAACATATGAAAAACCTTCTGGAGAAGGAGAGATGGGTTCTGCGAGCAACTCCAACATTTTATCCCTAAATGTTGGCGGGAGATGCTCAAAGGTGATAATTTCTTCATCATAAATAAGATTTAGACACCCTTCAATGGCATGTTCTAGCTGCCGCACATTTCCCGGCCATTGATAATCTAGAAAAAATTTCTGGATATCCGGGTCCATTCCCTTTACATGAACACCTAGTTTCTTTGTATGCTTCTGAATAAAATGATCGATTAACACTAAAATATCTTCTTTTCGCTGACGTAAGGGTGGGATAGAAATATGTACGACACCTAGACGATAGAATAAATCTTCCCGTAATCGTTTTTCCCCGATCGCTTTTAATGGTTCCTCATTTATTGTAGCGATAATTCGTACATCTACGTCTATTACACGAGAAGAGCCTAATCGCTGAATCTTTTTTTCTTGTAAGGCACGTAACAGCTTTGCTTGTAAGTTTAGGCTCATAGAGTTAATCTCATCAAGGAGAAGGGTACCTCTTTGTGCTTGTTCAAATAATCCTTCTCGATCTACTGCACCAGTAAAACTTCCAGCTGTGGTTCCAAAAAGTAAACTTTCTAATAGATTTTCTGGTAGCGCAGCGCAATTCTGTGCGATGAAAGGCTTGTCCCTTCTTTTGCTTTCGTTATGAATGCTTTGTGCAAATAATTCTTTTCCTGTTCCTGTTTCCCCCGTGATAAGAACATTAGAAGAAGAGCGTGCAGCACGATAAGAGTGTTCTATTGTTTTTCTCATCTCACGACTAGAGCAAACGATATCTTGAAATTGAAAGCGGGTGTGGTTGTTAATTTTTTTTCGTTTATCTTCGTTTTGATTGGTTGGGACTGTCTCTCCCTGTGTTTGCAGTTGACGAATCATTTCCGTTAGATGCTTTTTCTCCGTAATGTCGGAGGAAATCTGCACAGCACCTATGTTTTTTCCGTCAACTTTGAGTGGGATGGTACGAGCCACTGTAGTGATTGCTTTCCCTGTATTTGTAAAATGAACTTCCCTTTGGCTTAGCGACTTTGCTAGGCGAAGAGAGGTAAACAGCGTACTTGTCTCTTCTGTAATATTTGGCCAGGCTTCAAATATCCGCTTTCCTTTTACGGCCTGCGGTTCTCGTAAGTCCAATGTCCCCATCTTCTTATTATAAAATTGAATCTTTCCTTGCGTATCAATAGCGCATACTCCTTCGCTCATCTCATCGAAAATCATCTCACAAAATCGGATCGTCTCTTTGGCAGATTGGAGTTGGTACTTTAAGTTTTGCTGTTCGGTAATATTTTTAATAATGACCAGGAAGTAAGAAGCGGATGAGACAGAGAAAGGGACAACGCTGATGTTTAACTCTTGTGTTCCTAAGAGAAGAGAAATCCCGGTCGTTGGCTGACGAGGTTTAAAGTGTTTTGAAAAAGAAGGATCAGGAATAAGTTCAAAGATTGAAACGCTCTCCATGCTGCCCGATGTAAATGAAAATAAGCGCATAGCTGCGCGGTTTAGCGCAAAAGCTTCCCCGGACTCATTTGTTAGGATCATAGCTTCTGAACAAAAATTCCAGATGGTTGTTAAAGAAAGAGAAGATTCCATCGCAAAATCACTTCCTAAAAGAAAAGAATTTTTCGCTTTTTTTGCTGCTTTGTACAAAATTTTATCATTACTATACAGTTTTAATTTTAAAAAATCAAATATTTAAAATTGGCAGAAAAAAATCTTTCGAAAAAATTTTTTCCCCGAAAGATTTTTTTCGGAATTGAAGGGGGGAAAAAGGCAATTTTATTGACTTTAGGGTTGGCATGCTTGTTGCTTTTATCATTGGCAAAGCAGATAAAGGAGGGTTTACTTATGAAGCAGCAATTACAAAACATACACGTCGTTGACGTGCATGCGCATCCGTATGTACCCAATACACAGCCGTTTACAGCAGATGAATTTATGAGAAAGCTGTCGCTGTCGGTTATCCCAGAAATGTTTCAGAAGCAGCAGGAGCAGCAGTTGATTTTTCCAGGATCGAACATGTATATGCAAATTACACTTCAGCGTTTAGCTCGGTATTTTTCCTGTCGTCCTGTTCTAGAAGAGGTAGTAGAAATTCGAAATGAAAGAGCAAGAGATTTTTCCAAATATACAAGAGCACTATTTCAAGACGCGAATTTGAGAGGTTTGGTATTGGATTTTGGATACCCCACACCACAGATACCGAAAGAGACATATGACAATCTTAGCGGTATAGCATCATGGGAAGTGTATCGAATCGAGTCTGTCATGGTACGGCTCAGTAAAGAGACGGCCGATTTTTTCACCTTTGCTGAGCAATATCGAGCCGATTTGCAACAGGCTCTTCAGCAAAGACATATTCTCGGATTAAAGACAATCATTGCATACCGAAGCGGTCTGGAGATTGCGCCGAAAGACGAAAGAGCAGCCGCTGATCAGTACCCTGAGTTTCGAGAAAATGAACGAGCTAGCGTAAAGGCGTTGCGTGATTATTGTCTCCACATTGCTATGGAAGTGTGTACAGAAGCCAATAAATTCATGCATATCCATACAGGTGTTGGCGATGGAGAAGTCGTATTACCAAAAGCGAGCCCGTCCTTTCTTCTGGATATGTTACGGGACAAAAGGTATCGAGACACCAAAGTTCATTTGGTTCATGGTGGCTATCCCTGGATGGAGGAAGCGGCTTTTATTGTCAGTATCTTACCAAATGTTTATATGGACATTTCATTACAAACCCCGTTTGCTGGTCATGGAGTGGAGCGAATTATCTCACAAGTATTTGAAATGGCGCCGTTCCATAAAGTGATGTATGGTTCAGATGCGTTTACTATTCCTGAAATGAATTGGCTAGGAGTCCACCTTTTTAAAGAATGTCTAGAGCGGGTACTAATGGGCTGGATTCAAAAAGATTATATGAATGAAGAAGTGGCGCTGCACATTGCCGAACTTGTGCTGCATCAAAATTTTGAAAATATGTACAGGGAGCATCTGTATGAAGCAAGACAGTAATATAGAGCTCATGCCTAAAAAGCTTGGCTTTTGGCATATTTGGGCTTTAGGTGTGGGAGCCGTGATTGGAGACGGAATTTTTCTTCTGATGGGGCAAGGTATCGCAACTGCGGGACCAAGTGCTATATTTGCGTATCTTATCGCCGGGCTATCCCAGTTTTGTCTTATGATTGCACTAGCTGAAATGGCTGTTGGTATGCCGAATGCAGGTGCAATGTCCGTATGGGTGGAACGGTTTATGGGTAAATGGTGGGGATTTCTTGCCGGCTTTACCTTTGCCATTGGATGGGTAATTGCCGGTGGCAGTGTTGGTATTGCACTTGGTACGATTACTCAATGGTTTTTCCCCCAGTTAACAGGTGCGTGGTGGCCTACGGTATTTGGCGTCTTTTTCATTAGTTTGTTTGCTCTGCTAAATATTGTTGGTACAGAAATTGCTGCTCGGACACAACTTTACCTAGTATTAATACTTACTCTCGTTATGGTAGCTTTTGCGCTTATCGGTATCAAGGATGTCAATTTGGAGCATTTCTCCCCTATGTTTCCGCATGGAGTGAGTGGATTCTGGGCCGCTATCCCGCTTGGAACATACGCTTACTTAGGAGCGGTGACTTTAACAACGGCTGGAGGAGAGTGCCGTAATCCACGTGATTTACCTCGTGCTCTCATTTGGTCCAGTATTACCTTTTTACTTTTATATACGTTTGCTCAAATCGTTTTACAGGGGATTATCCCGTGGAATCAATTCACAATGGAGAGCTCCCCCTTTACCGAAGCAGCGGGTCAAGTTTTTGGATGGGCCGGAGCTTTGCTTATGAACGTAGCGGCCTGGATTGCAGCAGCAACCTGTATTCTAATGGGAACCTTGTATGCTGCTTCTCGTATTTTCTTTGTTCAAGCGAGAGAAGGATTTTTGCCTGCTTTTTTCGGCTACTTACATCCGAGAACTAAGACCCCTGTATATGGCATTCTCTTTATTTGGGCGTGTTCCGTAGGATTGGTTCTTCTCGGTCATTTTAATCCAGACTTTTTGTATGTGGAGCTTTCCATGCAGCTCGTCCTTGCTTGGATGGTGTCATGGACACTGGCGCTCATTGCAGCTATTCTTTATCGCAAGAAAGCAAAAGAGGAAGTAAGTGCATTGCCATGGAAGCAGCCGTTGTATCCATTATTTCCGATTCTTGGATTTATCGGGATTGGCATTGTGTTCTTTGGAAATTTCATCGGTTCGCCCATGACGATTGTGCGGGGAATGATTTGGATGGGCATTTTGTATGTATTGTTTAAGAAGTTTAATAAGGCAGATCGGTATAAACATCCTTATGAATCAAGTGACGCGCAGACAAACGTGAAGTAGAGAAAGGGTGAGAACATGTGGCAATGGGAAAACAACATGACAGAGCAGTTATATAGAATTCGAAGGCATTTGCACCAGTTTCCCGAGCTATCTTTTCAAGAACATCGAACCTGTGCCTATATTATAGAGCAATTGAAAGCTTGGGAGATACCCTATAAACAGTTTGGAGCTACAGGGGTTATTGTAGATATTTACGGAGAGAGTGGTAAGGGTCTGCATCTGGCCTTACGGGCGGACATTGATGCTCTTCCGATTCAAGAGGAAACAGCCCTTCCGTTTGCTTCCAGGCAACCAGGAATTATGCATGCGTGTGGCCATGATGGACATACGACCATTTTATTGGGTGCCGTATATCACCTTTGGAAACATCGTTCTCAGCTTAGCGGAATGGTACGTTGTATTTTTCAACCGGGGGAGGAAGCAGATGGTGCTGCCAAACAAATGATTGAACAAGGGGTGTTGCGAAATCCGAATATCGACACGGTGGTAGCTCTGCATCTGTGGCCGTATCTTCCATTCGGTACAGTCGGTATTAAATCAGAAGCCATGACAGCTTGCTGTGATGATTTTGTAATGACTGTTCATGGAAAGAGCGGGCACGGAGCCCGTCCTCATCAAGCGGTAGATGCGATCGCGATTGCAGCCGAAGTCGTTCGGGCTTTGCAATTTCTGGCAACCAAACGGTGTGATCCTGTTGAGCCTGTTGTTATCCATGTTGGCAGGATACAGGCGGGTACTGCAAATAATATTGTTGCAGATCAAGCAAGACTAGAAGGAACCATTCGGACGACTACGCAACATTTACGGGAGCAGGTAAAACAAGACTTTTTTACTTTTGTGACACATGTAGTGGAAAGCTTTGGAGGGAAAGTTTCGATTCAGTATGCTGATGGTATTCCCCCGGTTGTCAACGATGAGCATGTATGCAATGTGCTCGCACAAAGCATACGCAAAATGATAGGGACAGATGCTGTTTATACTTTAAAGTCTCCTTCCATGGGAGCTGATGACTTCGGGTACTTTGCCCAAGAAGTTGCTGGTGCTTACTTTCGTTTAGGTATTCGCAAAGAAGATACAAACACGTATGACTTGCACCATCCAAAATTCCAATTTGACGAAGCGATTCTGCCAGTAGGTGCAAAAATCTTAACACAATTTGCCTTTGATTGGTTAACAGAAGGAGTAGAGATTACATGACATATACCAAAGCTCAAGTCTTGCAACTCATGGAAGAACATCAAATTGAATTTGTGCGTATTGAATTTTTGGATTATACGGGGGTTACGCGAAGCCGAACCATTCGCAAAGAGAATGTGGCAAGTGCCATGGAGCAAGGTATTAATTTCAGTACGGCGATTATGAGCTTTGATATGTTTGACGAGTATATTCCTAATCCTATGTATGGCGCAAATGATGGAGATTTCTTTGCGGTTCCGGATCCTTCTACTTTTGCCATTATTCCTTATCGTAAAAATACAGCGCGTATGTTGTGTGATTTGGTAGATATTAATGGTGATCCATGGCCTGGATGTCCTCGAAATGCGCTAAAACGAATTCTGCAAGAAGTCGAAGCTCTTGTGAACGGTAACATCTACATGGCCTATGAACAGGAAGCGTACTTGCTCAAAGAAGAGAACGGGCAATTGGTACCGGCAGATACTAGCCATTGCTTTTCTACTGATGGTGTTGATATTCAGGAGAACTTCATTCAAGAGTTTGTGTATTCGCTAGAAAAGATGGGGATAAAAACTGAACAGATTTCAAGTGAATATGGACCTGGTCAAGTAGAGGTTAATCTGCGTTATGACCAGTGTCTAAAAGCAACGGACGATCAAGTTACGTTTATGCACTTGTTTAAACAAATCGCACGTAAGCATGACATGATTGGGACACTGATGCCGAAGCCATTTCAACATCTGTCAGGAAGCGGGTTACACGTGCATATCAGTCTGTACAACAAAGCGGGAGAAAATTTATTTAAAGATGTTGCCGATGCCCGAGGTTTAGATTTATCAGAGGAAGCTTATTACTTTATTGGTGGTCTACTTAAACACGGACGCTCTCTTATTGCGATTGGAGCCCCGAGCATAAATTCATATAAACGAATGCAACCGGGTACTTGGGCACCTGCCCATATTTGCTATGGCTCTGCAAATCGTTCTGTGCTGGTACGAATTCCAGAAAAGCGGCGGGAACGAAGGTTTGAGTTCCGTGGTGCGGATGGCACATGTAATCCGTATCTTCTTTCTGCCTGCTTGCTGGCAGCTGGGTTAGATGGCATTCGCAACCGTATTCATCCAGGAGAGCCGCTCGATGTGGATGCAAGTACGTTAAGTGAAGCCAGTATGTTCGAAAAAGGCGTACAATGGGGTCCGCGTACATTGGATGAAGCGGTTCAAAGCCTAAGTGAAGACACGATTTTGGCTGACACCATCGGTCGTGAAATCTGGGAAGAGTTTATTAAAGTAAAGCGAACCGAATGGAACAAGTATTGTCAGCAGGTAAGCGAATGGGAGAGGAGTATTTTTTCTCAACGATTCTAAGTAGCGGACGGTGCGATATGTTTTAAAGGAGGTCCATAAGGATGAAAACAAACTGGACAGCGCGTGTGAATGAGTGGGTAGAGCAGAATCAGGGATTTATGATAGGCTTGCTGCAAGAAATGGTTCGTTTCAAAAGTATAAACCCCAACTTTATGGACACTCCGAGCAAAAGCGAGAGCGCTCAGCTGCAGAACTTTATTGAAGAACAGTTGGTATCGTGGGGACTTACCGTAGATAAATGGGATGTCTACGAAAATCAACCGAATGTCGTTGCAACTGTAGAGGGGAAAAAAGAAAAAGCTTCCTTTATTTTGAACGGACATGTGGATGTTGTACCGGTAGGAAGTGTGTCCGAATGGAATTTTGATCCTTGGGCAGGAAAGATTCACAATGGAAAGTTGTATGGGCGGGGATCATGTGATATGAAAGCCGGTGTTGTAAGCAATATGATGGCAGCTAAATTTATGCTTGATATGGGTATCGAACTGTCTTCGGATCTTCAGCTTCATATTGTGATTGACGAAGAAAGCGGAGGTGCAGGCACACGTTCTGTACTTGAGCGGGGCTATGTAGGGAATGGCGTTATTGTGACAGAACCGACCAATGAAAAGATCAATCCTGTAGAAGGGGGATTGCAGTGGGCGCGCGTCATCGTCAAAGGAGCTTCAGCACATACCGGATGGCGATATAGTCATATTTATCCCGGTTATGAACAAACAGGAGTCAACGTAATTGAAAAATCGTTGAAAATCATGCAGGCGGTTTTAGCGTTAGAAAAAGATTGGGGATTGAGTAAGTCGCATCCCCTGCTTCCGCCAGGGATTACTACGATTAATCCGGGCATTATGCTGGCCGGTTCTGGAGAGAAAGACGGACGTCCTGAAACTGTAACGAATCCTGCGATTGTTCCCGATTATTGTGCCATGGAATTTGATATTAAATATTTACCCACGGAGACAACAGAAGACATTAAAAAAGAATTTGAGGCTGCCGTCCATAGCGTCTCTGCTACGGATCGCTGGTTACAGCAGCATCCTCCACAAATAGAGTGGGGCGTGCGAGGTGTCGATTTTCCACCAGTCAATACACCGATAGATCATCCATTGGTCTTTGCCCTAGCAACGAGTCAACGACGGTTGGGGGGGTCTCCGACATATGAAGGATTTGTGGCTGTGTGCGATGCTGCTTTCTATGCAGGAAAAGGAATTCCTGCGGTGATTTATGGCCCATATGGTGCTAATTTACATGGACCGGACGAGTATGTAGAGATTGAATCCATATACGAGGTTACGAAAGCATTGATTCTGACCGTTCTGGAATGGAATGGTATATTGCAGAATGACATAGTCGTTTGCGAACAGGAAGCCCAATAACTCCACAGCTGCTAAGCTTCCAGCCGTGTGCGAGGTATATGTGCTAGGGCGCGGACCGTAATCTGTGCCCTCTCCGTAAAGCAGATGGAAAAGGAAAATTACACAATCGATTGTAAACTGATTGAATAAAAATTTAGCTTAAGAAAAAAGGCATTCGATTTGTTCAGAATGCCTTTTTTAAACTGTAAAAAATTAACCAGCATTGCATTTTTCTGATGTAAGCATATGAACAAACTCATGAAACGCAGGTGTCTTTACGCTGTCTTTATGATAAACATACCTTGTTGTTACTATCCCTTTCTTATGAGGCAAAGGATATTGTACCAGTTCTTTGTTCTGATTACGTTCGTCTACTACTGATTTTGTTAGCATAGATATGCCTAAACCTGCCCTGACACACCCCGCTATTCCTTCCAGTGTATTTAGCTCCATCATTTTTTCAGGAATGATTCCTTTGGAACGTAGCCAGTCTTCCAATACTTTTCGATAAAAGCATCCTGATTTAAAAACGATAATATTTTGTTTCCTCAAATAGTTTGTGTCTTCTATATTTGATGGGTGATTACTGTTGCATATGATGACTAATTCTTCTTCGAAGACGTCTATTCCATCCAATGCTGGATGGTTTATCTCACCAGCAATAAACGCACCTTCGATTTCACGGTTTATCACTTTTTTTATAAGTTGATCTGTATTATCTGTTTGTAAAACCAAATCTACCTCAGGATATTTCTTATGATAAGCGGAAAGAAGTGGAGGTAACCTTACAGCGGCAGTGGTTTCCATAGCCCCAATTGTAAGTGTTCCAGATGGGAATTTCGGATAGGTAATCTCTTTTTTTGATTCCTCCATTAGCTGTAATATTTTTTCTGTGTAGTGTAGAAGGGTCTTACCGGTTGAAGTAAGAGAAACGCCATGTCTATGACGATAAAAGAGCTGCGTATGATATTCTTTTTCCAAACGTTGAATTTTTGCGGTGATATTGGATTGAACAAAATTTAATTTCTCAGCCGCTTTTGAAATGTTTTGTTCTTTGGCAACTACGCTAAAAGTATACAGATCTTCAAGATTCATATCGTTCCCCTCATTTTCTCTGATATCACTTTTTTTGATGGTAAACATAAAAAAGTATCATTTTACTTATTGATTTTACCACGATTATGATAAATGAAAAGAATATGTTCATAGGAGAGGGTTATCGATGGGACATAAAATGCATATAAAGAATCCAATTATCCCCCTTGTAGGAGGCATTATTTCGCTTATGGTTGCGATGGGGATTGGCAGGTTTGCTTACACCCCTATTTTACCTATTATGCAGGGTCACGTTCACTTTTCTGAAGCAATGGCTGGCTACCTTGCATCATATAATTACCTAGGATATCTTCTTGGTGCTTTGTCTGCCAGTATGCTTGCATGGCGTAAAGGAAAATCGTTTTATGTAAAGGTATATTTACTTATAAACATCTTGACGACAATTCTTATGGGAACAACAGAGAACTTCATGTATTGGTCTGGTTTACGATTGATATCCGGCTTTAGCAGTGGAGTTGTATTTGTGTTTGTCGCTAGTATTGTTTTGGATTCTTTAGAGCAACGAGGCCGTACAATGTGGTCAGGTTTTTTTTATAGCGGTGTAGGAATCGGTATTTTTTTAACCGGATTGATTGTACCAATTCTAAATGATTTTTGGGGATGGGAATGGACCTGGGTAGGTTTGGGTTTTATAGCGATGTTCATTGGTATTTTTCCGGTGGTATTTATGCGGGAAGTTCCTAGTTTAGTGAGAACGGAGCAGTTAGCGACGCGGATTGATGGTTCTACAGGAAAAAAGGGCTTGTTGATAGGGCTGATTGCCTCATACGGGTGCGAAGGAATGGGCTATATTGTGAGCGGTACATTTTTGGTAGCTATGGTAGAGGGAATTCCTGGTTTAGGTACTCTTTCCGCTCTGAGCTGGGCTTTTGTAGGCGTAGCTGCTGCGCCTTCCTGTTGGATATGGGCAGTCATTGCCAAAAAATACAGCAATATAGTAGCATTGTATGCCGCTTACGTTGCCCAAATGATTGGGGTTATATTACCTGTCATATTTCCGAGTACAGTAGGAGTGTTAACGGGTGCTCTTTTATTTGGAGCGACATTTATGGGCATCACCATGTTAACGATATCGGAAGCGCGGAATATTTTCCCGCAACACAGCAGTAAAATTATTGGTTATTTAACAGTTGCCTATGGAATTGGGCAAATTATGGGACCTATAATAGCTGGCGTGCTAACGACAAGAACAGGGAATTACAACGGAGCTCTTCTCTTTGCATCTATTACCCTGCTAAGCGGAATGCTTTTTTTGTCAGCAGCATATATAAAAAGAGTATTGCAACGGAAACCGGAATGAAGCCATATTTGGCTGCATTTCGGTTTTTATTTTAATGGATGAGCGGCCAAGCCCACGAGTTTTTCTTATATAACAATCATCATCGACATAGGAATAAGAGAAAGAATCTGAGAGGTGGGAAAGAGATGGACGCTAGCATCATGGCTTTAGTGAGGAGGTATCTACCTCCAGGCGCCAAGCTAAGTGTAGTAGCGGAACCTTACCGAAAAGCGGCTGTTTGTGTAGCTGATATAGATGGCGATGGTATTCCAGAAATTATAGCAGGGTATAAATGGGAAGGTCAGCCATATGTAATGATTATAAAACATTACAATCATACCTGGTATAAAGCAGCAACAATAAAAGGACCAGGCTATGATATTACGTACTTAAATACAGCTCTGGTAACAGGTGATAAAGCTATGGATTTGCTCATCGGTTGGCAGACAGGAGCAATCTGGTCCGAGCTCAACATTTTTACGTATACGGACGAAGTGCTCAACAAAGTAGTCGGCGGGGTGTATTATAGTCGGATTGAAGTGGAGGATATGCCCGGAAAGAATGGGAAGGATGGAAAAGCTGAAATCGCGTTATGGCAGCACGATACAGGAGAAGCGTATCGGGTAGATGTCTACCGTTGGGAAGACGGAAAGCTGATCTCGGCACCTGATGTATATCCATACTATTTTAAGAAGGTTGCCGCTTATTATGAAGAAAGAGTAAAAGAAGAGCCGCAGGCGGCATTTTATTGGTATTACCTCGCCGATGCTTGGCTTAAGGCAGGTATGCCAAAGCGGGCCTTGCAAGCTGTTGATGCTGCTCTTGCCCTGCATTCTTCCTATCCTTCAGAAAAAGAACTGCTCGCTTTAAAAGAACAAGCACTATCAAAAAGCAGGATGAGGAATGTGTCGTTGTATCCGGCTCGAATTAAGGAAGTCGGAGGGACGAAGTGGGGGTACATCAATTCCATGGGAAATTTTATTATCCCGCCGGAATATAGCTATGCCTACCCTTTTCAAGAGAATAAGCTGGCTATCGTAGAGAAGGAAGAAGGTTCCGGGATAATTAATGAAGCAGGGAAATTTATTGTAAGGCCGAAATATGACTTCATTCAGCCGTTCTCCGAAGGGCTGGCCATCGTACAGGATAAATCTGGATCAAGGGTAATCGATCAGCAGGGTCGGGAAATTACCGCCAAGCCGTATGCATATATCTCTTCATTTCAGGAAGGAAGAGCCGTATTTCAAAATCAGAGGATGCAATACGGCTATTTGGATGTGGAGGGACGGGAGGTTATTCCGGCAATCTATACGTATGCGAATGATTTCCAAGGAGGATATGCCGTTGTAAAAGTAAAAGAGGGTGAGTATGCCTTACTTAATAAAAAAGGGGGGATCGAAGAACGCTATCCGTATGCTTTTGTTGGCACTCTAGGAGACGGACTATTGGCATTTCAAGAAACGGAGCAAGGAAAGTACGGTTTTATCAATAAAAGCGGCCAGGCTGTGCTTCCCCCTAGCTATACGGGGGTACAGCCCTTTCAGAAAGGAAGAGCGATTGTAAATGTTGCGGAAGATTACCATAACCGGTATGGTGTGATCGATAAAGCGGGTACGTTTATCATCAAGCCGCAATACAACGATATCGAAGAGTTAGGCGAGGAACGGTTTGCTGTCGGCATACCAGTAGATGAGGATAAACCGTTTGTTGGCTCAAAGTATGCTATTTACGACACGAATGGAAATCAGCTTACCAACTTTATATATAGAGGTGTTCTGCCTTATAAAGAAGGGCTAGCCTCTGCCTATGATGATACCAATACATTTTTTATAAATACGAGCGGGCGGAGGGCAAGCGGGTGGCCAGTTGTCGCCGGTATGGGAACATTGTCTCTGGAAGGAGAAGTGATTAAGGCGAACGTTGATCAGAGGATTTCGTATTTGAATAAAGCGGGAGAGACGGTATGGAGAGAGAATACGGTAATCCCTCTAGGAGGAACGTACGAGGTACAGGAGAAAAAATACAACCCGAATAAGGACTATCTCGTCTATTATCCACAAGTATCGGGAATAACGGATAAAAACATTCAGGCATCTGTCAATGCGCAGCTGAAGAAGCTGTCAGAGGTAAAGGATATTCCCGCTGACATACAGCTTGATTATAATTATTTCGGCGATTTTGACGTTCCATTTTTTAGGAAGCATTTACTTGTGCTCAAGCTTGCTGCTTACAATTATCCATTCGGCGCAGCTCATGGCATGCCAACGGAAATCTATCCTCACGTCGATATAGTGAGCGGCCGGTTTTACGAGCTGAAAGATTTGTTCAGAAGAGACGTTGATTATGTAGCGGTACTAAGTGCTATTATTGAAAAACAAATTAAGACGAACGAGAAATATTCCTATGTATGGCCAGATCAGTATAAGGGAATCAAGCCTGATCAGCCTTTCTATGTGGATAGTGATGCACTGTACATTTATTTCTATCCGTATGAAATCGCTCCCTATGCGGCCGGATTTCCAACCTTCCGTATTCCATATAGCGAAATTATGGATATTATTGATACAGGGGGAGCCTTTTGGCAGTCTTACCATTAAAAAACATAATCATTGCATGCCTTGCCTTTGTTTTTTCGAGCACTATACTCATTGTAGTAATAGACAGGTCCTTAATATATAAGATGCAGCGCATTCTTGCCTGCATCTTTTTTGTCTTATATTACCTGGAATATCAATACAAAAGCCAATCTATCATATAAGGTTTATCGCACGATTAAATAAGGTCTATTAACGGAAATTGACCTTATTTACATATGTGCATACTATAAATAATAAGAATAATTAGTCAATTTTAGATGGAAAGGGAGATACATGAAGATTCAGGTTACCTTATTTACGCCATTTGACTTTGTGTCAGAAATTGTAAGCGAAGCTCAACATTTCCCTGAGTTGAACATAAAAACGTGTAGTTACCAGGACATAAATCAAACGCTGGAACTTGTACACCAAAATAAAGAAACGACTGATGTATTTTTATTTGCTGGACCTATTCCATACCAGATTACCCGCGAACAGGTAGAAATTCAAAAGCCGATGATCTACCTTCCCCACACAGGGACCAGCCTATATCGTGCCTTTTTTCAAATGCTTCGTGATAACAGATACAAAGAAAAAGACCATGGCATTAGATTTAGCATTGATATTTTAAAAAAAGAAGAAATTTTGGATAGACTTCATGAGCTAGAAATATCGGTTGAGCAGTTGTTTATAAAAGAATATCAAATAAACCTTACATCCACTGATATCATGATGTTTCATTATGATTTATGGAAAAGAAAACAAGTAGAGGTTGTACTCACTTGTGTAGCTTCCGTATACAACCAATTAGTCTCTTTAGGTGTACCTTGCTACAGGATTATCCCTACCAGGTCTACTATTAGAGAATGTTTACAAAGAGTTCAACTAGAAGGGAAAAGTTCTCAACTAAGCGGGACCCAACTTGCCATTGGCATCATCTGGATTGACGACTTTTCTATGAGACAAAGTTCTGCGGAGTACGAAGTTCAACGCAAAAAACTCGGGTTGCAACAAGTTTTAATCGACTACAGTGAAGAGATACAAGCGCTTATTAACTGGTCGGATCGAGATGAGATTACTTTTGTTACTACGCATGGGGTCATTGAGAAATCGACCCATAACTTTAGAGAATATCCCTTATTGGATGAAATTGTGAATCGGTTACATTTAAAAGCAAATATTGGGATTGGGTTTGGCAGGTCTGCTAATGAAGCTGAAAGAAAGGCTAGGGAAGCATTGTCAAAAGCGAAGTCTCAAGGTATAGGAAGTTGTTATGTCATGATGCACGATGGGGAGGTCTTAGGGCCATTAGGGAATAATTATCAAATTCGGTATTCCATTCGCTCGGATAACCCGGACTTAATAAAGCTAGCCCGCAACATTGGATTAAGTGTGGGAACATTAAATAAAATCATTTCCTTCTGTCAGAATTACGGGAAGTATAGAATTTCAGCATTAGATTTGTCTCACGCATTTGGGATTACATTGCGAAGTGCGCGGAGAATCCTGAGCAAACTGGAGCAAGGAAATTTAGCTGTGATAGTAGGTGAAGAACAACCTGTAAGCAGGGGGAGGCCGAGGCAATTGTACAACATTAATGTAGAGTTGATACCGGATACTGTACAAAATTCATAAGGAAAAGTTGAATATGTTGTTAAAGGAGAGGAAGATGACAGTGTTTGACTTTGTGATTCGAAATGGCATGGTATGTGATGGAAGTGGGAATCCGTGGACAAGGTTAGATATTGGCGTTTCTAATGGAAGAATAAGAAGGATAAAAAAAGGGATCGAGGAGAAAGGAAGATATGAAATAGATGCTGGCGGATTAGTAGTTTCCCCGGGCTTTATTGATCCGCATTCCCATTCTGACTTATGGTGCATGAAACCGCAGGTGCATTATATTCGTGCTTTACAGGGCATTACAACAGAGGTATTTGGACAAGACGGTATATCCGTTGCTCCTATTTCTGAGAGTACAAAACCGTTATGGCAAAAACAGTTGAAAGGATTAAATGGTGATATAGGAAGCTGGCCATGGAATACGGTGGAGGAATATTTAGGCTATCTGGATCAGATGAAAATGGTGGGAAATGCTACATATCTTATTCCGCATGGAGCCGTCCGAACGCTCGTAATGGGATTTGAGGGACGCGTGGCAAAGGTCGATGAAATACGTCTGATGGGAGAACTTGTTGAGGAAGGGATGAAGCAAGGAGCATTTGGAGTTTCCTCCGGCATTCAATATCCGCCTTGTGTGTATGCCGATAAAGAGGAATTAAGTGAAATTTGTAAAAGTGCAGCCAAGTATGATGGTTGTTTTATGGTACATATCCGAAATGAAAGTAATCAATCACTTGAAGCGTTAGATGAAGTGATTGATGTGGCACGAATGTCAGGAGTGCGACTCCATGTCTCCCACTTTAAAGTTTGTGGGAATGTGAACCGTGATAAGTTTTCGGTAGCACTAGAAAAATTGGATGCTGCACGTGCAGAGGGAGTTGAAGTAACGTTTGACCAATATCCTTATACGGCCGCTTCTACCGTTTTTCATGCTGTTCTTCCACCATGGATGCACGATGGAGGAACGGAAGACATGTTAGCACGACTCCAAAATCCCCAAACACGTAAAAAGATTAAATGGGACATGGCGAATAATGGAGAGTACGATAACACAGTAAAAAATAATGGATGGGAAAATATCGTTATCGCCTCCGTAGCATCAGAAAAAAACCGGGAAATTCAGGGGAAAAGTGTGGCGGAAATTGCCAAGTTATGGGGGAAAAGTCCTGACGATACAGCAATGGATTTATTAATTGAAGAAGAGGCAGCTATCACTATGATCATCCATTGGGGGGAAGACGAAGACGTAATTAAGGCAATGCAACACCCTTTACAAATGGTTGGCTCGGATGGCGTATTTGGAGGGAAACCACATCCTCGCCTATATGGTTCTTTTCCAAGGGTATTAGGGCATTATGCAAGAGAGAAAAAGGTGTTTCCTATTTGGGAAGCTGTTCGAAGAATGACCCATGCGCCAGCCCAGCTTTTGCGTTTGCCAGACAGGGGGCTGATTCGTGAAGGATATCAAGCGGACATTGTTGTTTTTAACCCGAATACTGTTTTGGATCGAGCGACTTATCATGAGCCTTTACAAGAGTGCGTTGGCATTGAGCATGTTTTGGTTAATGGAGCTTGGGTCGTGAAAGATGGGTGCTTTACAGGCGCTACAGCAGGAAAGGTCATACGTAGACAGTTAACCTAAGTAAAAAAGGAGAAAGAGTATGAAGCAATTAGATGCTTACATTTCACGACTTATAGAGGAGACCTGCGGAACATGGGGGATTGTGATTGAAGATTTGGATGAGGATAAGCGATGGGAATGGAATACACAGGAGTCTTTTCTTGCTGAAAGCATCATAAAAGTTCCCGTTATGGCTGCTGCCTTTGCAGCTGTAGAAAAAAAGCAGTTTCACTTACATGATTATGTATGTTTGAAGAAAGAAGACATGGTGGGCGGAACAGGGGTTCTTCAGCATCTAACTCCAGGGGTCCAGTTAACTATATATGATTTAATTACTTTAATGATTATACAAAGTGATAACACAGCAACTAACATAGTAATTGATCTTGTAGGAATGGAATGTATTCAGGAAACTCTGGAAGAGTTAGGAATGGAAAAAAGCCAGTTTCATCGCAAAATGATGATTTACCCTGTTCACATAGAAAGTAAGAACGTAATAACAGCCGATGATGCATCTACTTTATTGAAAAAGCTTGCCACAGGAACATTTCGTTCACGGCATGCTTGTGAACAGATGATTCAAATTCTAAAAAAGCAGCAAATCTGCAATGGCTTATCATCTATGTTGCCTTCACATCAAGCCAATCTAATCGGAAGCCCCCCTGGATGGGAGTTTGCAAGCAAATCAGGATGGGATGATGATAGGCAGCATGATATAGGGATTTTATATACAGGACAAAGAACATTTACAATATCAGCTTTGTCAAAGGGAGGGAATTCTTTACAAGCTAAACAAGTATTGGGAAAAATTGGTTTGGCAGTTTTTGAGTATGCAATTTCAAAAAAATAGGGGGAACAAACGATGAAGAAGCTGTCAATGGGAATAGGGCTACTCTTGTTTTTGTCCATGTTTTTATTTGGGTGTAGTTCGATGATAGATACAACTTCGAAAAGTGATTCTGAACATTCTAATAAATACAAAACGATAACAGAAGGAAAACTAACGTTTGCGCTGAGTGGAATGGCGAAGCCTTATAATTATACGGACCAAAATAACACTCTGATTGGATTTGATGTGGATATTGCAAATGAGGTAGCCAAGAGACTTGGGCTGCAACCCGTACCGGTTCAGACTACATGGGGTTCGATTCTACAAGGGCTTAAGGCAGGGAAATATGATGCAATCATTGGTGGAATGTCTATTACTGAAGAGCGCGCGAAGCAAGTTGACTTCTCGCAACCATATTTCCTCTCTCAAGCGGTTATATTCGTAAATGAAAACAATTCATCCGGTATAAAGGGGAAAGAGGATTTACAAGGAAAAGTAGTTGGAGTCGTTACTGCTTCTACGTACAAAGATTTTGCTCAGGAACTGGTAGGTCCGAACGGAAAAGTAAGGGAATATGAAACCGATATTTTTGCACTGCAAGAGTTGAAAAATGAAGGACGGGTCGACGCTGTCATTACAGACCTCGGTGTAGGACAGCATGCGATTCAGGAAAGCAATATTCCTGTGAAAGCAGTAGGGCAACCAGTATACGTAGATAAATGCGGAATCCCTGTACAAAAAGGAAACAAGGAATTAGTAGAAGCGATAAATAAGGCGCTGGAGGAAATGAGAGCGGATGGAACATATTTGGAGATTAGTAAGAAATGGTTTAATAAGGACATGTTAGCTACTTCGAACTAATCAAGTGAGGAGGAAATGGAATCATGGAGCCATTTTTACAATTGCTTTCAGAAACATGGTTCGGCTTTTTAAAGGCGGCTTGGTTTACTGTTCAGATGACAGCAACCTCTCTGGTCATTGCCATTATAATTGGCTTAGCTTTTGCTTTTTTCCGCATTTCCCACTCTAAAATTCTGGTAGGTATAGCAAAGGTTTACATTATTGTGATTCGTGGAACCCCACTGATTCTACAAATTATGGTTCTTTACTTTGGAATTACAAAAATTATCATGTTAAGTGACTTTTGGGCTGGATCATTAGCGCTTGCGATTCATAATGGAGCTTATATTGCAGAAATATTCCGTGGCACGATCCAATCGATCGATAAGGGACAGATGGAAGCGGCACGCTCACTCGGTATGAAGTATTCTTTAGCCATGCGAAGAATCATTATGCCCCAGGCATTTAAGAGAGCGATCCCTCCATTGGGAAATCAGTTTATTATCGGTCTAAAAGATTCTTCGCTCGTAGGATTAATCGGCTATAATGAACTGTACTTAGCCTCTCAATCTACAGCGGCCCGAACCTTCCTACAGTTTGAGGCTTATAGCATTGCAGGTCTCTATTATTTGATATTAGTTCTTTTCTTTACATTTATTCTTTATAAAGTAGAACGTCGACTAGATGTAGGGAAAGGAGCCGTAAGTTCATGAAGGAAACGATGATTGAAGTAAAGAATGTAAATAAATCCTTCGGCAATCTGCATGTACTAAAAGACTGCAATATAGAGGTGGCAAAAAGTGAGGTAGTGGTTCTCATAGGCGCCAGTGGTTCGGGAAAAAGCACGCTTCTTAGATGTCTGAATTTTTTGGAAATTATTGATGGTGGCACCATTACTATTTCCGGCAAAAAAATTGATCCGAAAAAAGAAAATGTAAACCATATTCGTGAACAAGTAGGGATGGTTTTTCAACATTTTAATTTATTTCCTCATATGACGGTTCTTGAAAATATTATTGAAGCCCCGATCCATGTGAAGAAAGTCAATAAAAAACAGGCGATTGAACACGCCCGGCAACTTCTCATAAAAGTTGGACTGCTTGATAAAGAAAATGCATATCCTGATCAATTATCAGGAGGACAAAAGCAAAGGGTAGCAATTGCTAGGGCGTTGGCCATGAAACCAGATATTATGTTGTTTGATGAACCGACATCAGCATTAGATCCCGAATTGGTTGGAGAGGTATTGTCCGTCATGAAGGATTTAGCTATGGAAGGAATGACGATGGTGGTAGTTACACATGAAATGGGGTTTGCCCGAGAGATGGCTGACCGTGTTGTTGTTATGCACAATGGAAATATCATTGAAGAGGGGCCGCCAGATCAAATATTTCAGCAGCCTTCCCATGAAAGAACACAGCGTTTTTTAAGCAAAGTTTTGTAATGAAGCGTATGCCTTACAATCAAGAGGGGGGGATATGTTGTATCTGACTGGAACATCGTGTATTAATTCTTTGGGTCACTTAGAGATTGGCGGATGTGACTGCATACAGCTAGCGGAGCAGTATGGTACGCCTTTATATATATATGATGAATGGCTCATCCGTGAAAAGTGTCGTCGGTATATGCGGGCTTTTGAAAAAACCGAAATGCCTTTTAAGATAGCGTATGCGAGCAAAGCTTTAAGTATCAAGGCTGTCTGTCAAATCATTCATGAGGAAGGTTTGCATTTAGATGTTGTTTCTGGCGGGGAACTTTATACGGCTCTTTCAGCCGGTTTTCCCTCCAAACGTATCCATTTTCACGGAAATAATAAATCCGAGGAAGAAATTGAATTTGCGTTAGGATCAGATATTGGATGTTTTGTGGTGGATAATTTTTGTGAATTATCTATGCTGGATCGCCTGGCGAAAAAACACCGGAAAATTGTCCCGATTCTCCTAAGGATTACACCAGGGATTGAATCGGGTACCCATCATTACATATCTACGGGTCGCCAGGATTCAAAATTTGGGTTTGATTTGGATACGAATCAAGCGTATGAAGCGGTGAATAGGGCGCTAAATCTATCGTCTATTCATTTGCTTGGCCTTCATTCACATATTGGTTCACAAATACTAGACGCAAAAAAATTTGAGTCTACGATAGCAATCATGGTCAAATTCCTGGATACGCTCCGTTCGTCACTCTCTTTTACTGCGGAAGTTCTTAATGTGGGAGGAGGATTCGGAATCCGGTATCATGTAGGAGACACGCCACTTTCGGAAGAAGGATACATTCAGGCGATCGTGTCTGCGGTAAAAGAATTCTTTCACAATATCGATTATCCAGTACCTGAAATTTGGGTTGAACCAGGGAGAAGCATTGTAGGAGAGGCTGGTACGACACTATATACAGTCGGAGCGATTAAAGAAATACCAGGGATTTGTAAATATGTTTCTGTAGATGGAGGGATGACAGATAATGTGCGTCCTGCCCTCTATCAAGCAAAATATGAAGCCATAGTAGCCAATAAAGCCGCTCATCTAAATGAGGAAACAGTAGATATAGCAGGGAAATGCTGCGAGTCAGGAGATATTTTAATAAAAGGTATACATGTTCCTAAAGTGCAATTCGGCGATTTATTAGCTGTATTTTGCACGGGTGCTTACGGTTATTCGATGGCAAGTAATTATAACCGAATTCCACGTCCTCCTATTGTATTTGTTAAAGAGGGAAAATCAACGATTGTTGTGGAAAGAGAGACATATCGGGATTTGTTGGCAAAAGAGCATACACTCCATAAGCACAACGTTTGAGCGTTTAGTCTTTGTAGGATAGTGAGAGAGAAGAGAGCGAAAAGATGATAGCTTTTAAATGAAAAGCGTAGAAAGGTTTTTAAGCCTTGCTACGCTTTTTTTATCGTAAAAGAGAGGTTTGATGAAGCGAACATTCGCTTTTCTTATAGGAAATTTCTTGTTTTTCACAACCAGTTCGAAATCAAAGAGAAAAGAAACAGAACACATAACAAATCAGTGATTTACAAGTTCGTAATGTCGATTTCTTTAATTTTTACATTATCGGGTAAATCTAAATCAAAAGTAGATTTCTCGAATTGTGGCTTTTCTTGGATTTCGCTGTATACAACTTCAGCTTGATTATTCTTGCCATAGGTGATGATTTCTTTAGTGATAAGTCCAGTTTCTTCATCAACCCACACATTGGAAGCGTTTAGTTTATTTTCCGCTTTTTCAGTTGTGAAGTGGTATACTTTTTTACCGTCGACTATTTCTTCCCCTTTTTTCGTATAATCGTCGAGCTTCTTTACGCCCTTAAACAGTTCACTAATTTGCTTGTCCAGAGAAGAATGACCTTCTTTGACAGAGGTAACCAAGGCAATGTTAGAACCTTTCTTGTAATATGTAATTTGTTTTCCATCATTAACGATATAGCGTACATCATCATTATCACCAGTCAGTTCAAGACGGAATTTTTTATCGTGAGAGAAGTGCCATTCTTTCACTTTGAAAATTTTTGTTACGTCGTCTTTTGTAATCGTAGCCGTCGACTCAGCATAGAACTTGTTCGGCAGTATTTGTTTTTTCGGCACTGCAGCTTCAGCAGCGAAAGCGGAGGGCAGTGAAGCGGATATCATCGTGACAGCAGCAAGTATTCCTGTAGCGAGCATTTTCTTTTTCAAAACAATTTCTCCTTACACATTTTTATTGTTTGTCTTTCTTAAAACATAAGAAATTAATGCTATAAAACTGGAATAAACACCAAATATTATATATATGATATTTAACTTGCTTACGATGATAACAACAATAGCCAAGAAAATAAATCAGAAACATGATAAATAGGTCCATATTTCAAACTATTGTATGAACAATGAAATAAATAGAACGATTTTCAGTTGGATAATTATTCCTTTTTCGCTTCTAGATAAAACTTCCTTACTATTACATTTAATTCTTACTAAAGGTCCAACAATATATCCATCAAGTTAAGAATTTCTTACACCTCGAAAAAATACATCTTTACAGGATGATTTTCGGTTTGTATTTTATATGCTTGTACAAACGTTCATTAAAAATCAATTTATTATTACCAACATAAATATACAGAAAATAATAAAATTTCAGTCATGTCATGTCGTAGTTTGTTTCTCAAACATCCATTACGATTTACATATACACATCATGCATGTATAGCCAAAATAAAGAGCTGAGCTGGAGGTAGATGAAAATTGATGAATGGAAAAGAATACATCGAAAGCTTAAAAGATAACCGAACCATTTATTTAAATGGAGAAAAAATCGACGATGTAACCACACATCCTGCCTATCGCAATTCCGTCCGTTCCATTTCCAGACTGTACGATGCAATACATGATCCGAATAAAGCATCCGTGCTGACGACAAAAACAGAGCAAGGATATACAACGCATAAGTTTTTTAAAGAAGCAAAAAGCGTACAGGATTTATTGGAAGCAAGGGACGCCATTGCCGAGTGGGCAAAGTTAAGCTATGGCTTTATGGGAAGATCCCCTGATTACAAGGCATCCTTTACCGCTCAATTGAACGCATATTCTGATTATTATCAAGGCTTTGAAGCGAACGCGAGACACTGGTATGAAAAAGCAGGCAAAGAGCTTCCGTTCATTAATCACACAATCATTAATCCACAGGTTGATCGTTCAAAATCACTGCATGAAAACAAGGATGTATTTGTACGCGCAATTGCCGAACGTGATGATGGAATTGTTGTAAGCGGTGCCAAAATGGTTGGAACGTCTGCTGCACTTACTCATTATAATTTCGTCTCCAATTATGGACCGACGGATTTGGGTGATGGAGACCAAAGCCATGCATTAATTTTCTTTGTAGCGATGGATGCGCCTGGAGTGAAGATGATTAGCCGCCAATCGTTTGAATTGCAAGCTTCACGTGCAGGCTCTCCGTTTAATTATCCGCTATCGAGTCGTTTCGATGAAAACGATGCGGTAATCGTTCTCGATAACGTGTTTGTTCCGTGGGAAAATGTATTGGCTTATAAAAACGTTGATGTGACGAACAAGTTTTTTGTGGAAACCGGCTTTATTAACCGTTTTACATTTCAGGGCTGTACCCGTTTTGCCGTTAAATTGGACTTTATGGCAGGACTGCTGCTTAAGGCGACGGAACAGGCGGGAACGAATCAATTCCGAGGTGTTCAAGCTAATATCGGAGAAGTAATTGCATGGCGTAATCTTTTCTGGTCGCTCTCTACTTCAATGGCTACCGATCCGATGCCAGGATGGAACGGTACGGTTATGCCAAATTTGAAATACGGAGCTACCTATCGTGCACTTGCCCCATTCGTATGGCCGAAAATAAAAAATATTTTTGAACAAGTGATTGCAGGCGGCTTAATACAATTGCCTTCAAGCGCAGAGGACTTCATGAATCCAGAACTCCGTCCGTATTTAGATAAGTATTACCGTGGCTCAGGGGTTGAAGCAGAAGAACGTGTGAAGCTGTACAAAATGATTTGGGATGCGGTTGGTACGGAATTTGGAGGGCGTCATGAGCTGTATGAAATCAACTATGGCGGCAACACGGAAAACATTCGATTAGAAATGGTAAAGTTTGCTGATGCGATGGGGGATAGCGACACATACAAGAGCTTTGTTGATCAGGCGTTAAGCGAATACGATCTTACCGGCTGGACCGTGAATAACTGGATTAACCCTGAAAAAGAGCTAGTAGAACAATAACGTACTTTGAAGGGGAATGAGTGTGAAAACCGTATGGATTACCCATGAAAAAAGAGAAGGCTCTATTCAAAAAAGCCCTTGTGTAGCAGCGCTTGGTTTTTTTGATGGCGTTCATATCGGACATCAAACGGTTATTACAAAAGCAAAGAAAATTGCTGTGCAGAGAAATTTGAACCTGGCTGTCATTACGTTCTTTCCCCATCCAAAAGAAGTGCTTTCAGACGGAGCTCATTCGGTCCGCTATTTAATGCCATTTACCATGAGACAAGAAAAGCTTGAGCGGCTTGGGGTGGACATCTTGTATGTCGTTCGTTTTAATCCGATGTTTGCGGCTCTTTCGCCGCAACAGTTTGTGAAGGATTACTTGCTCGCCTTGCATGTGAAACATGTTGTTGCCGGTTTTGATTTTACGTATGGATGTAGGGGAGAAGGCAATATGGACACGATAAAAGGACACGGTCGGGGACAGTTCGATGTAACGACTGTTGCAAAAGTAAATCAGGCGGACGGAAAAATTAGTTCTACACGAATAAGAGAGATGCTTGCAGTGGGCAAAGTAGGAAGCATTCCTGAATATCTTGGAAGCTTTTATGAAACGAAGGGGAGAATTCATTCCGTTTATCCTTTTGGACAAAGCGGGGGATACTTGACAGCCATAGTTAGTATAGATAGATATTTTACTCTTCCAAAACCGGGTGTGTATGAAACGGAGGCAATGATCGATTCCCAATATCACATGTTTGTTTCTCGTATTCGTCCCAATGACATGTCCATCGTTGAAGTAGAAAGCGAGTTCTTACAAGAGTTGGAGCAGCATAAAGAGATTTGTCTGAAATGGATTAGACGTCTGCATGAAATATTTGATGGACAGGGGGATAAGATGCATGAACAGCATTTTGCGTATCGGCCGAATTGAATTGCGTGTAATGGATTTGGAACTATCCGCAGAGTACTACAGGAATGTTATTGGTCTTGAAGAAATGGCACGGGATAATGAGCGCGTGTATTTAAAAGCTTGGGATGAATACGATCATCACAGCATCATCTTGAAAAAAGCAGATGCACCGGGAATGGATCATATGGCATTCAAAGTAAAAGGCCCGTACGAATTGGAAGTGCTTGAACGTAAAGTCGAACAATTTGGTTGCAAGACATGGCGTATTTCACACGGTTCTCGTATTGCTGAAGGAGAAGCGATTCGCTTTGAAATCCCGACAGGTCACGAAGTTGAACTTTATAGTGATATCGAATTTGTCGGGACAGGGACCGGTTTTACTAATCCTGATCCGTGGCCGGATAATTTGCGTGGAATTGCTCCGCATCGGCTCGATCATGCCTTGCTAACAGGTAATGATATCGAAACTGTAACACGCTTTTTTACAGAGGTACTAGGCTTTAGGCAAACGGAAAAAATTATCACGGTCGACGGGGAGCAGATGTTGGGCAGTTTCCTTGCGATAACGAATACAGCGCATGATCTTGCATTTGTAAAAGGGCCTGATAATAAATTCCATCATGCAGGATTCCATGTGGATAACTGGTATGAGGTATTGAAGGCGGCTGACATTTTATCCAAAAATAAAATTAATATTGAAGTTACCCCAACACGACATGGCATTACACGCGGACAGACCGTATACTTCTTCGATCCGTCCGGCAACAGGAATGAAGCGTTCGCCAGTGGGTATATCACGTATGCAGATTTTCCGACGATTACATGGACAGAGGATCAAATCGGCACCGGAATTTTCTATCATCGCCGTGAATTAGTCGAATCGTTTTCAAAAGCATTAACATAGAGGTGAGAAGAAAATGACAGCACATCTACATGAAGAAATCGCTCAACAGCTAATGGACGCCGAAAAAACGAAAGTACCTATTCGTCCGCTAACAGAAACATACCCGGACATATCGGTTGAGGATGCGTACCGCATTCAGCTTGCTGCGATCGAGAGGAAGACGAGGAATGGCGCACGGATTGTAGGTAAAAAAATAGGTTTAACAAGCAAAGCAATGCAGGATATGTTCAATGTTACTCAGCCGGATTACGGGCATCTGCTTGATAGTATGATGCACATTGACGGGGAAATCGTGGATATCGGTATATTTTTGCAGCCAAAGCTGGAAGTAGAGATCGCATTTATACTAAAAAAAGATATAAAAGGACCTGGTATTTCCTCCCTTGATGTCATTGATGCAACGGATTATGTCATCCCTGCCTTTGAGATTATTGATAGTCGGATTCAAGATTGGAAGATTGCATTTGAAGACACGGTCGCAGACAACGGGTCATCGGCATGTGCCATTCTTGGTGGGAGCCCGACCCCTCTTGAACGTCTGGATTTGCAACACATTGGTATGGTCATGAGTAAGAATGGTAGACAAATTGATACAGCGGCAGGTGCAGCTGTAATGGGAAATCCGATTCGAGCGGTTGCCTGGCTTGCAAATGCCATTGGAGAATATGGGATTGCCTTAAGAGCGGGGGAAGTGATTCTATCCGGTGCTTTTACAGCTGCCGTTCCGATTGAAGCGGGAGATACATTTACAGCTGAATTTGCTCATATCGGTTCTGTCTCTGTGTCGTTTAGCAAGAAAGGCGGTACGGCATGAACAAGGTAAAAGTAGCGGTTATCGGGTCAGGAAATATCGGTACGGATTTAATGTATAAAATCGAGCGGAGCGAATGGTTGGAAAACAGTGCAATGATAGGGATTGATCCGCATTCGGAAGGATTAAAAAGAGCAAGAGAACATGGACTTCGCATATTTGATAACGGAATTGAAGGCTTTTTGGAAGAGTCGGAGCTAGCTGATATCGTCTTTGACGCGACAACGGCGAAGGCACATTTGCTTCATAATCGGCGGCTTCAAGAAGCGGGCAAAAAGGTAATTGATTTGACGCCTGCCGCAATCGGTGAACTAGTCGTACCACCGGTAAATTTACAGCAAAGCGGTAAGCTGAATAACGTCAATATGATTACATGCGGAGGACAGGCGACGATCCCGATCGTTCATGCCATCAACCGTATAGTACCGGTTGCGTACGCAGAGATTATCGCCACTGTTTCCAGCAAAAGCGCAGGTCCCGGAACGAGAGCCAATATCGACGAGTTTACCCGTACAACGGCTAAAGGGATTGAAATGATTGGTGGAGCAAAAAAGGGGAAGGCGATTATTATTTTAAACCCGGCAGAGCCGCCGATCATGATGCGTGATACGATTCATGCGTTAATTGAAGAGGAAGGAAAAGAAGCGGAGATTATCTCTTCTATTAAAGAGATGGTACATTCTGTTCAACAATATGTGCCCGGCTATCGACTGCTGGGAGAACCAATTTTCGAGGGAAAGAAGCTGTCAGTCTTTATTGAAGTGGAGGGTGCCGGAGACTTCTTTCCTCCCTATTCCGGGAATCTTGATATCATGACAGCGGCTGCCGTAAAAGTCGGCGAGGAACTGGCAAGGAAGCAAGCGATCCTTGTTAAAGATAAAGGATAGGGGGAGAGGGAGTGAAAAAAAGTAATACAAAACTACACCTTGTGGATGTAACCCTTCGGGATGGCAGCCATGCCATGAAACATGCTTTCACTGAAGAGCAAGTACGAAACGTCGCGCGCGGATTGGACCTAGCAGGTGTTGAATACTTCGAAGTTTCTCATGGCGATGGACTTGGAGGCTCCTCATTGCAATATGGATTATCTGCGGTCGATGAGATGAAGTTAATTTCAGCAGCGCGCGAGGAATGTAAGCAAGCAAAAATCTCCGTTCTGCTTTTGCCGGGTATCGGTATACGCGAGGATTTGGAGAAAGCGGTAGATGCAGGGGCTGATATGGTACGCGTTGCCACGCACGTGACGGAAGCGGATGTAGCGAAACAGCATATTGAGTTGGGTAGAAAATTGGGATTGAAGACAGTTGGTTTTCTGATGATGGCGCACATGGCCCCGATAGGAAAGCTTGTCGAGCAGGCGCAATTATTCGAAAGCTATGGTGCAGAGGTCGTGTATGCAGTTGATTCCGCGGGAGCGCTCTTGCCTCATGAGGTGAAAGAAAGAATCGGTGCGATGCGGCAGAATCTGTCCTGTGACATCGGATTTCACGGTCATAACAACCTATCTCTTGCGATGGCTAATACGATGGCGGCAATTGAAGAAGGAGCTACATATGTAGATGGAAGCCTTCGTTGTCTCGGAGCCGGAAGCGGAAATACGCAGACAGAGGTCATGGTTGCAGTACTGGACCGCCTTGGGTATGAAACAGGAGTCGAGCTTTATCCGGTTATGGATGTTGCGAATAAGGTCGTTGCTGGATTTATGCCAAGGCCGCAGGAGATCACGGGTTCAAGTCTCATTATGGGCTATTCCGGGGTATACTCAAGCTTTTTGCTTCATACTGAAGCTGCCGCCAAAAAATTTGGTGTTGATGAACGCGATATTCTAGTGGAGCTCGGAAAGCGAAAAGCGGTCGGAGGCCAGGAGGATTTAATTCTCGAAGTAGCAAGTGCGATTGCGATAAATAAGTAAGTAGGAAAAGGAGGATACGGATGATTCTGACAGATACAGTGGAAGCCATCGCAGAAGAACTGTTTGCAGCTGAGGCGGAAATCCAGGAAATCGATACATTCGTTGATCGTTATCCTGAGCTCGATACAGACTTGGCTTATAAAGTACAAGAGCGATTAATAGGAATGAAATGCAGGCGTCAAAAGACCCGCGTACGAGGACACAAATTGGGGCTTACAAGCGTGGCCAAGCAAAAAATGATGGGGGTTCATGAACCGTTATACGGTGTATTGCTGGACGACATGGAGCTTGATCAGCACGAGCCTATTTCGTTACAGCCGTTCATTCATGCGAAGATTGAACCGGAAATTGCGTTTGTATTCGAGCGGGATGTCAAAGGCCCGATTTCAGTTCCAGAAGTGCTGGCGGCTACTGCCTATGTTATGCCTGCATTCGAAATCATCGACAGCCGGTACCGGGATTTTAAATTTACGCTTCCAGACGTAATTGCGGACAATGCTTCATCCTCTCGCTTTATTCTAGGAGATAGAATTAAAAAAATAGACAATCTTGATTTGAAAGTAACCGGGAGCGTATTTAAGAAAAACGGACAAGTCATAGCTACAGGCACCGGTGCTTCCGTTATGGGACATCCTGCGAGAGCAGTTGCCTGGATGGTTAACAAGCTGGCGGAAAGAGGCCAATTTGTGAAAGCCGGAGAGATAGTACTAAGTGGGGCGTTGACCGAAGCGTTCAGGATTGAGGAGAACGATGTGTTTTCCGTAGGATTTGATGGCCTCGGAGCTGTTCAGGCGGTATTTACTACGTAATTAAAGGAGTAAAGTTCATGCCATTTATCCAAATCAATATTATCAAAGGCCGTTCTCCTGAAATGCAAGAGAAGCTCATTAAAGAAGTAACGAATACGGTCAGTGATGTTTTGGAGGCTCCCATTGAGAGCGTCCGGGTATTCATCAATGAAATGGAGCCAGCACACTGGGGAATTGCCGGAGTGTCCGTGAAGAAAAGAAGGGAAAATTCACAGCGAGGTGAATGAAATGAGTAAAGTTGCAACAACGGTTCGTGAAGTTAAGTTGTTCATTGATGGTAAATATGTGGAATCGAGTACAAGATCAACATTTGATGTGACAAACCCGGCGACACAGGAGTTGATTGCCCGGGTGCATGAAGCGACAAAGGAAGATGTCGAACGTGCATGCCAGGCGGCGCGCCGCGCATTCGAAGGATCTTGGCGAACGATGCCGGTAAGCGAACGTTCGAAGCGAATTCGCCGAATGGCCGAGATTATGATAGAGAGGCGCGAAGAGCTTGCTAGGCTGGAAGCACTCGATGTCGGCAAGCCTTATTCAGTAGCATATGAAAAAGAAATCCCGCGGGCGGCCCATAATCTGAAGTTTTTTGCCGACTTCATGGAACAGCAGGGTGGTGAGACGTACCCGATGGATGAAGAATATATAAACTATACAAGATATGAGCCAGTCGGAGTTGCGGCATTAATTACGCCGTGGAATTTGCCGCTAATGCTAACAACATGGAAGCTAGGTCCATGTCTTGCAGCCGGGAATACCGCCGTTATTAAACCAGCCGAAGCTACACCGCTGACCGTTTCGCTGCTCGGCGAAATCGCGAAAGAAGCCGGAATCCCCGATGGCGTTGTCAATGTGGTCCAGGGCTTTGGTAAGGGATCAGCAGGCGAATATATGACAGCCGATCCGGAGGTCGATTTGATTTCGTTTACCGGAGAAACGACAACCGGAAAGGCGATTATGAAGACGGGAGCCGATACGCTAAAGCGTGTGTCTTTCGAGCTGGGGGGCAAAGCGGCCAATATTGTGTTCGAGGACGCTGACCTTGATAAGGCAATTCCTGTTTCCATTCAAGCAGCCTTTTTGAACTCAGGCCAGGTCTGCCTTGCTGGTTCTCGTATTTTAGTACAGCGTTCCATTTTTGATGAGTTTGTCGGGCGCTTTAAACAAGCGGCTGAAGCGTTAAAGGTAGGAGATCCACAGGATAAAGACACGAATATGGGCCCGCTTGTCAGTAAAGAGCACTATGAAAAGGTGTCAAGCTATCTGGCTATCGCTGCAGAGGAGCAGTCAACGCTCGTAACAGGTGGAAAGCGACCGCACCTGGCTAAGCATTTACAAGCTGGCTTCTATTTAGAGCCGACCGTCTACATTCAAGAGGATTCGAAAGCACGCATTTGCCAGGAAGAAATCTTCGGTCCTGTCGTCACGTTGATTCCGTTTGATACAGAAGAGGAGGCTTTGCATATAGCCAACGATACGCCATACGGATTGAACGGCGTGATATGGACGGAAAATTTAAAACGTGCCCATCGTGTTTCGCACAAGGTACGCGCCGGCACGATCTGGGTCAATTGTTGGTTTGTTCGTGATTTACGCGCCCCGTTTGGCGGATTTAAGAAAAGCGGAATCGGTCGCGAAGGCGGTCATCATAGCCTTGAATTTTTTACTGAAGCGAAAAATATTTGTTTAGCCCTCTCATAAACAGTAATTTTTGTTCATTATTGGATCGGCTGCCCAACGGCAAACGGTCCAATGATGGACATATAAAAGGAGGAGCAATATAATGAAAGCGGTTACTGAAAAGCGGAGGATGTACGAAGTTACGTTTGATCAGGAGACAGTCGGCTGCGGCGCTGATTCTAATATTCTAGCTGCAGCAAGAAGCAATTTTCTAAAGCTTCCTTATGGTTGTTTTAACGGAGGATGTGGAATGTGTAAGATTAAAATCGTAGCCGGAGATTATGAAGTCGGGTTATCTTCCAAAGCTGCCTTGCCGGATAATGAACGAGAGAAAGGATATGCCCTCGCGTGTAAAACGTATCCTTTAAGCAATCTGATGGTACGTGTGATGGGAAGGTGAATCCATAACAGGTATGTAGATGTGGCACTTACCAGGCTTTGTTAATCCTTTACAGAAGAGGGGTTTGCAATCGGTATGGCTAACAATATTTTTTCGCCCAAATCCTTAACAAAACAAAACGGTGCCTATCATATGGATGGTGAGCGTGTTGTTTTATTATCTATTTCTGCTATCGGAACACTGAAGGAAGATATTGAAAGCAATATTGGTAAAGAGAGATTAAAAGGATTTCTTATTCGTCATGGTAAGGAGCTTGGTTCAAATGATGCGCGTAAAGCCTTAACTATGAATTTCTCGACAGCACAAGAATCCATTCAACACGGTACGGTTATGCATACATTAAAAGGCCATGCACGCGTAGAAACAACGTATTTGAAAATCGAGAAAAGGGATAATGAACCGAGATTCTCTATTCATATGGAAGGCAATTGGCTCCATTCTTATGAGGCCGAAGAATATGTAAACCGCTACGGCCTGGCGAATGAGCCGATATGCAACACTCTAGTTGGCTATGCGAGCGGTTATTTATCCGTCATTAGTAATCAACAGGTTATCGTTAAAGAGGTTACATGTGAAGCCAAAGGGGATGAGTGTTGCCATTGGGTCGCAAAATCGATTGATTTGTGCGATAAAGATACGATAAAAAACGAACTGAAATATTACAAGGAAGATACGATCGTTGATGAGCTTGGCTATACGTACGAAAAATTGCTGGAAGAGCGGAATAATTTAACGAGAGCCACAAATATTTATAGCAATTTAACCGAAGAAATCTTTAAAGGAAATAATCTGCAATCGATTGCCGAGGTGGTTTGTGAAGCTACTGGAACCCCCATTACAATTGATGATGTGAAATTTCGTTCATTCGCTTACGCGGGATTATCGCCTCATGAGTATGCAGACGTAAATCTCTCCTTTATATCTTATTTGGAGAACCATAGAAAAGAGCATACACCATTTCTTTCAATAAAAAGGATAGTTACAACTACCCATACCCGCTTACTTGCACCTATCTTTATCGGTAAAAAGGTTTCCGGGTATTGCTCGTTTATTTATACCGACTCTACGATAAAGATTTCTGATATCGATTTTATGATACTGGAGCGAATATCATTAGCGTGCTCCATTTATCTTTTAAATGAAAAAAACTGTTTTGAAGCAACGGAACGGATGAAAGGGTATTTTTTGGATAATATTTTATCCGGGAAAAGTACATCAAAAAAAGACATCATTCAACGAGGGAATTTTATCAACCTTGATCTTAACCAATCGTACTATATCGTGTTTATTGCGTATCATAGTGTGGAAGAGAAGCTGCAAAACGAACTTGTTTTTCATGAAGCATTCATGGAAACAATCACTGAGTTTTTGAAGAGAAATAAATTGAATGTATTATTTTCACAGCGTACAAATGGAGGGGTGCTACTAGTTCCAACATCAATCTTGACGAAAACGATTGAATTTTTTAGTAGAGAAGTGTTGCAATTTCTTTCTAAAATGCATCCGTTTTACCGGTTTCGAACAGGGATTAGCATGACTGGTAAATCTATCGATCAGGCTTGTAAGCATTACGATGAAGCAAAGACGGCCCTTCGTATGACAACGGAGAGAAATGATATTGTGTCATTTGAGTCGCTTGGAGTAGTAGGAATGCTAATTAACCAGAATAATGAAGAAGCCGTGAAGCAAATGTCAAGATACACGCTGGGTAAACTATACGATAATCCTACCTGTACTAAAAATAAAGAGCTTTTACGAACATTATATGTATACTTGGAAAACGGGGGGAATCTTGAACAAACATCAGATGATCTTTGTTTATCTATAAGCGGGCTTCGCTATCGTTTGCAAAAGATTAAAAGTTTACTTGGACAAGATTTAAGTCATTCACATTTTAACTACCAGCTGTTTTTATCGTTACAGGCACTAATGGTTACCGGAGAATTATCAATCATGGATTAGGATAGAGTATGTCCGTTCATTTGCAATGTAAACGTAATGTTCTTTCTAGGTAATCAGCTAATGACTTCGAATGATTTCCAATCTGTATACCTGTTTCCGTATAGGTCTTCTCTGCGGCGGAAACCATTGATAATTGCGCTGTGCAGATACGCTTATCTGGGTGTTCATCTATAATTTGTTTTAATTTACTAGCTACTCGTTCTGTGTATTCTTCTTTTCTATTTTGCATAATAAGTTCAAACGTGTTTTCTAGCAGATAAGGTTCAACATGGATGGATTTATTTTGACGGTCAGCAAAGCTTTTTAACTGCTCCATTGTACCTTGTACTGTGTGTGGGTTAGTAAAAGCCAGGATTTGCGGATGCTCGCTCTCGCAAATCGCGTAAAATAAAGGACCGTCGATTTTGATAATTGGAATGGAGTAAGATGCGTCCTCATCCGGTATGTTAGCTGTAAAAAAAGTACAGGTAATTAGAATCGCATCCACATGGCATCGGGAAATCCAGGCAAGCGTATCGCTAATTTTCTTTTGAATGATTGCAGTATTGCAATCCTTATCTGCTTTAATACGATCCAACCCCGGGTCAACAAAGTGGACCAATTCAACATCATAAAGACTCAGTGCTTTTTGGATATGCTCAATATTTGAATGGTGAGCATGAAAACAGCCTATCCTCTTCTTCACATGATCATCCCCTACAACGTTTTTTAAAGATTGTAACATGAAAGCTGGCTTAAGATAGGAATGAAAGATACAAAAGGCACGAACGCACCTTGTTAGAAGCGCGTTCGTGTCGTGGTAGAATGGGAATTACATAGTATGCTTTTTATACAAAACGGCGACGACGACGGCGGCAGCGAACGATGATTACCTCTCTGTTGCAGCGGAGAGCTACACTTTGACCAGGGCGTAGCGTAATCACACGTACAGGTCTACGTCCATTTGGCATATAAATCACCCCCATATATGGCGTTCACAATTAATGTATGCTTGCCAATTTCTTTTGCTTGGACAACTATGCTGTAGGAGGGTGCCTTTTTTAATTCGATAAAGGGACATAGGTGATAGGTTCTTCAGGAGGCTGTGATTCCGCCGGAATGATAGTGTAATACGGGCTTGCGAATAGCAATTTTGTAATAAACCAGCCTTCCTTTTCATTTACGGTATGTTTCTGAACAATGAATGTTTCGGTACCTGTTGTAGATCCGCTAGAAGTAATTTCCGGATACGTTACAGTATACTGTACGGCAGTATCATTCAACTTCTTTTCCTCTTTTACCGTAATCGGCCCAATCCATGGACTCGAGCCGCCTGTAACCCAACCTCTATCTTTTACTTGCTCCATTGCTTTTTCACGAAGCTCAGGAGAGAGGGCTGCATATTGGAGCGCTCCGCTTCGGGTCTGTTCTCCACGACCCCACAGCTTCATCGCTTCTTCTGGGGTAGTGGGAACAAGTGCTTCTTCGATCGTACGTATTTGCTTTTCAATCTCTTCTCTATCAGGAGCCTGAATAGAGAGGGTGTTTGTCTTTTGATCATACGCAACGTCAGCCTTGAATAATTGCTGTATCCAGTCTGACAGGACATATATACGACCGTTGCGGATTTCAGCGCTATAAGCTGCATAAGGCGAGCCATTAACTGAAATGGTAATCGAATTTTTTGGCTCAATGTGTTGCTCAGGGTAATTAAGCGTGACTGCACGATCGGAAAGGCGGGGAAGGATGATCTTCTTCGCTTTTTCCGAAAGGGGCCACATCTCTGTTTCTTTCTCCTGATCCCTAGGGGTTAGAGCCCGGACATAGGATAATAGCTTTGTGAATGCATCATACGTTTCATTTGTTTCGATGGAAACAGTTTTGGATTTCGCATCCCACTCAATGGATCGTGCTCCTAGTTGCTCACAAGCCCAACGAAGGGGGATCATCACTTGATCTTTCACCACATGTACACCTGGAGGAGTAGAAGTAACAGAACCGTTTATTTGAATGGTCAACGGCTGGGAAGCAAAAGCCGGTGTAGTACTTAGTGTCATGACTAATGCAAGGCTTGGCAGAATCAGCTTTCGTTTTTTCATTTTCTCGCTCTCCCTATGTAAATAAAAAACTATTGTTTATTTTTAATAGTACTTTAATTTCCTTAAAATTACACTAGTGTATTATCCTTCATAAGTTGCGCTGGAAAACTAAATGTTCTGTTATTTTTATCGACTTAGTATCAAAAGATGTAGTTGATGGTTTCTGCTGTTAAATAGGCGACAAGCTTTAGATATAAAAAGTTTAATGCCCCGAAGTTACCTTAAGACCAATGATTCCAATAATAATGCAAGAGATAAGGAGAAGACGTTTTATATCTTTTGGTTCATTAAAAAGCAGCATTCCTGCCAAAACGGTACCTACTGAACCAATCCCTGTCCAAATCCCGTATGCAGTACCGATTGGTATCGTTCGCAAGGCTAAGGATAGTAAGTAAAGGCTCATTCCACCGACTGCAATGAAGGCGATCGTAGGCTTTAATCGAGTAAATCCTTCTGCGAGTTTCAAACAAATCACTCCGACAATTTCAGCTATTCCGGCAAAAATGAGAAATATCCACGCCATTATTCATTCACCTTACTTTTTATTTTTGAATGCTGTTTATCTTCATCTGAAGAAATCAATTTTAATCCAATAATTCCGCCAATAAACACATAAAGCCATGCCATTATTTTTTCTCCTCTATCATATGAAGTAATTCCGTTACCCCTTTTAAACGTAAATTTTCATAAACCCAATAATTTAGAAAACCACAGTCCGTCTGCTGCGAGATGAATCACAGTTGTCTTATCACAGCTGAACCAAGTAAAACTATGCCGTCTAGACGTTTTTTTGTCAAGTTATATATAAACTTCTAATTTTTGAGTGTATATTTAGAAAATAAAGGGTAGACTTTCCATCTTTTTTGACATATACTACAATTAGTAATTAAGAAAAAGTTAATTAGTGAGACGGACAATGGAAAGGAGGAAATACGGTGGAACGATATCAAACAGAAGCAGACACGTTAGCACATTATGATGCAAAGCAATACCCAACACCTGACGGGTATACGAGCGATATTGCTGTGTTTAGTATTATAGCGGAAGAGCTTCCAGAGCATACGAAAAAGCCGCCGAAACGCACCCTGAAAATCATGCTAATTAAAAGGGCCGCATGTGATAATGAAGGGAATGCCAATATCGAAGGAGGGAAGTGGGCGCTTCCCGGAGGATTTATCCAGCCGGATGAAACAGCCTATGAAGCCGCAAAACGTGAGCTACAAGAGGAAGCGGGTGTAAGCGGACTCCATCTGAAGCATTTTAATGTATATGATAAGCTTGGGCGCGATCCGAGGGGTTGGATTATCTCAAATGCACATTATGCTATTGTGCCAGAGCATCAGCTCGACAAGAGAAAGGCTGCCGATGATGCGGCGGAGGTGGAATTATTTGATATGGAAGAAGCATTTGCTTTAGAATTAGCGTTCGATCACAGGCAAATCATTCAGGACGCGCTTGCTTTTATCAAAAGAGACATGATTCAGACGACGGTCGCCCGCAATTTTTTGCCGCAAGAGTTTACACTGTCAGAGTTACAAGGAGTGTTGCTGGCAGCTGTATCTGATCCAGCGATTCAAAGCTCCCCTGTATTTTTCGATAAAGCGCCGAAACTGAGGTTTATAGAATTGGTGATTGGCAATGATGGAAAGCCGAAAACATCTAACCGATATTCATATCGTCCGGCTAAGTTGTATCGGTTTAATGAGGCAGAGCCTGTGTTTAATGTGTACAAATAGTTTTTTTACAAATAGTAATTAGTAATTAAATAATTATAATTTAAATAATGGAGGGATAGCATATGACTGAACGTGGACTTATTATTATCGATTATACGAAGGATTTTGTGGATGGAGCTCTACCAGTTGGGGAGCCAGCGATTCAAATTGAAGAACGTCTCTGCAATATTGCTGAGGAAGCAATTACAACCGGTGCTTATGTTGTGTTCGCTGTAGATAAGCATAGTCTACATGATCCATATCATCCGGAAGCGAAGCTATTTCCACCCCATAATATTGAGGGAAGTGCTGGAAGAGAATTGTACGGTCGACTAGCGGATATCTACAGGAAATATAAAGACAGAGAGAATGTTTTATATATGGATAAAACAAGATATAGTGCATTTGCGGGCACGGAGTTGGATCTTAAACTTAGAGAAAGAAACATAAAAGATTTGTATATTACAGGAGTTTGCACAGATATATGTGACTTGCATACATGCGTTGATGCGTATAATCTTGGCTATACCATTTTTGTTCATACGGATGCAGTCGCCAGCTTTAATCCTGCTGGACATGAATGGGCTTTGCAGCATATGAAGAATTGTTTGGGAGCGACTCTTCTTTAATAGCGCCGAAGAAGGAATGAAAAAGGAGGTAGTGCAAATGAAAAAAACATACAAAGATGATGGTGTAGCCCTTCATACGGACTTATATCAAATAAATATGACGGAGACATATTGGGAAGATCAGATGCATGACCGAAAGGCGGTATTTGAGCTTTATTTTAGAAAGCTGCCGTTCGGAAACGGATTCGCTGTTTTTGCCGGGTTGGAGCGCTTGATTGAGTACTTGGAAAACTTCCGTTTCACAGAGGGCGATATCGAGTATTTACGTGAAGAATTGGGATACGGAGCAGACTTTCTTGAATATCTGCAAACCGTACGTTTCACGGGTACAGTTCGTGCTATGAGGGAAGGAGAGTTGGTATTCGGGAATGAGCCGATTCTGCAAATTGAGGCTCCGCTTGCCGAGGCGCAGCTAATTGAGACGGCTTTACTTAATATCGTTAATTATCAGACGTTGATTGCAACAAAAGCGGTACGTATAAAACAAGTGGCTGGAGACGATACACTGATGGAGTTCGGCACCCGGCGAGCCCATGAGATGGATGCGGCGATTTGGGGAACAAGAGCGGCTTATGTAGCAGGATTCGACGCCACGAGCAATGTGCGGGCAGGGAAAATTTTCGGCATTCCCGTATCGGGTACCCATGCCCATGCGATGGTGCAAGCATACATGGATGAATACACGGCATTTAAGAAATATGCAAGACGCCATAAGGATTGTGTGTTTTTAGTGGATACGTATGACACACTACATGGCATAAAAACTGCTATAAAGGTAGCGAAAGAACTTGGTAATGCGATTAACTTTGTCGGTATTCGGCTGGATAGCGGAGATCTTGCCTATCTTTCCAAAGAAGCGAGGCGGATGCTTGATCAGGCAGGGTATACAGAAACTAAAGTTATCGCGTCTAATGATCTTGATGAATACACCATTATGAACTTGAAAGCACAAGGTGCAAGGATTGATGCATGGGGTATTGGAACAAAGCTGATTACAGCCTATGATCAACCGGCGCTCGGAGCGGTGTATAAGCTTGTGGCAATTGAAAATGAACAAGGAAAAATGATCGATACGATAAAAATTAGTTCAAATCCGGAAAAGGTAACTACCCCAGGATTGAAAAAGCTCTACCGGATTGTAAATCGAATCAACCAGCGTGCTGAGGGCGACTATATTGCAATGAAAGACGAAGTGCCTCAGGCGGAAGAAAAGCTGAAAATGTTTCATCCCGTTCATACCTTTATTAGTAAATTCGTGACAAACTTTGAAGCCAGAAGCTTGCACAAAGACATTTTCGTTGATGGACGCCTCGTATATGAATGTCCTACGCTGGAACATATTAGGGAATTCGTGAAGGAGAATATGGGGTTATTATGGGAGGAGTATAAACGAACGTCCAATCCAGAGGAATATCCGGTTGATTTAAGCCAAAAGTGCTGGGACAACAAGATGGAGAGCATTATGAAAGTGAAAACGAGAATCAGAGCTGCAGAATAAAACCAGGGGAGTGGATGAATATGGCTCGATACGGCATTTACGGTTCAGCGTTTGATCCAATAACATATGCACATCTCTGGACAGCCTGGACGGTGGCAGTTCGACGAAATTTAGATAAGGTAATTTTCGTTCCATCATCTGATTATCGAGGGGATAAGGGACGCAAGCTGACTGCTGGAAAGCACCGCTGGAACCTGCTTCAGCTTGCTGTAGCGGATAATCCGAAGTTTGAGGCGAGCGATATCGAATTAAAGGCTGAAGCGTGGGAACAGTATACACATGATACGATGGAACATTTCAAAAGGATGTATCCACATGATGAAGTTTTCTTTATTATGGGGGCTGACAATCTGGCGAACATATCGTCTTGGTCCAAAGGAGAAGAGTTAATCCGGGAAAATAAGTTTATTGTTATGGCCAGAGAAGGGTACAATATGCTTGAGATTATTGCTAAAGATCCGATGCTACGCAATTATGAGCTTGATCATTTCGATCTGCTTCATAAAGGACTAAACATGGAGATTAGCTCAAGCTATATTCGCGATGAATTTAGCGTTGGCGGAGATCCACGATACTTGATGCCTGATGTTTGCTATGAATATGCCAAAAAGCACAACGTATATGTAAAGGGGTAGCTGCTCCTGTCAGATGATGCAGAGGTCCTGAGTAGAAGCCCGGAAGGTAGAACTTATGGCCAGATTCCGGGCTTCTTATCCAATACATGCGTTATTGATAATCCTTGAATTCTATTTTTTTAATACTTACACTTATCTCACCTGATGGGGTTGATAGAATGACTTTTTCATCTAAATCATGCAATAGTAATTGTCTGCCGACCGGAGATAAAAAAGAGATATATCCATGTGTTGGATCGCTTTTTTCCGGGAAGCAAATCGTGAAATGATCCACATAGCCGTCGTCTTCGTACAATAAAGCTACCTGGCTCCCGATAAATACTTTAGCAAGTGCCGGATATGTGCTTTCTTCAGAATTAGATAAAAACTTCTCGACTTCCGAAACGTATCGTTCAAAAAATGAAAAGTCCCTCTCATGAATCGGAGTGGAGGCTACATATAAATCGAGAAGCTCAACCATATTCTCTTCTATAAAAATTAATTGCTTAATAAGACTTTTTCGTAGGGGATAATAGCTTAAACTATGGTTCATTGTAGATGACCCCCTTGCCTGGATTTAGACCTTTGCAAAATTTGCTTTTTGCCATTATGTTTATACCCTCCCTAATAGATAAAAAAATTGAGAATCTGTAACATACAGACCCTCAATCACATCGTATCATACTTCTTGTATTTTTCATATGCTGGAAAGATTACCATCCATCTGGTAATGCATACGGCTTCCTTCCTTGCCTTTGCCCATGATTTATATTTTCTCATGATAAGGAAAACAATAGTTGGGTAAGAGGAAAAGACAACTCTTTTCAAGGGGAGGCGTTTTAGAATATGGATGAATTTATTCCGGTTACTTCCGTCACCAGCGGCATAGGAGAGATGGTGACGCCTGATATATATTGTTACTCTGTCCAAATTGTAAATATTTGCTTTGTTGGTGACCCAAAACAAACGAACGGATGGGCTCTTGTTGATACGGGTATGCCCCGCTCAGCCGATAAAATCATTCATGCGGCGGAGGAACATTTTGGTGCAGGGACCCGTCCAGAAGCGATTATTCTTACACACGGTCACTTTGATCATGTCGGAGCGGTCGTAGAGTTGACGGAGACGTGGAAGGTTCCGGTCTATGCACATGAATTAGAGATGCCCTATCTGACAGGCCAATCGGATTATCCGCCGGCGGACCCTTCCGTTGACAGCGGACTAGTAGCGAAGATGTCTCCGTTTTTTCCGCGTCACAGTATCGACTTAGGCTCTCGTGTGCAAAAGCTGCCCATGGATGGGAGCATACCTGAAATGCCCGGCTGGCGATGGATTCATACGCCCGGCCATACACCGGGACATGTGTCCCTGTTTCGCGATGCGGACGGCATATTGATTGCGGGAGATGCAATAACGACCACTGAACAGGAATCTCTATATAAAGTAATAACACAGAAACAGGAACTGCACGGGCCACCTGCCTATTTTACAACCGACTGGCAAGCATCCTTTGAATCGGTAAAACGTCTTGCTGCGCTGAAGCCGTCCGCAATGGTCTCAGGGCACGGGGTGCCCATGTCTGGAGAGTCACTCATACAGGGATTAGAAGCACTAGTAGAGAATTTTGAACGAACTGAAATTCCTAAGGAAGGGCGTTATGTTAAATAAAAAGCACAAGGACACTCACGGTAGAGTGCCCTTGTGCTTTTTATTGTAGCGTCAAAATGCATCACGACTGCTCTTCATTCACTCTTCGCTCGTCATATACACCAGGACCTGTTTCAGGGGGATTGATACGCTGCGGCTGTGAAGTTTTGATTGTTTTAAATGCGTCTGTCACGGCTGCCTGATGTGTTCCTAATATTTCTAGTTCAGGGTTGGTTTTCTTCTTCATACGATGCTGCCTCCTTTATTGGCCTTCGTTTATAGGATAGGAAAATATCAGGCATTTATGCGTCTGAAAACATAGACGATGCGTACCGTATAAAATGCGTGCTTTTTTCAACACTAATGTAGAAGGAGGAGTATATGATGGCAGAAAAGAACATACTGGCTTACTTTAAAAGTCCGGAAGAGGCAGAACAAGCGGCACAGAAGTTATCGGAGCTTGGAGTCGTTGATTTATCTATCGATCGCATCTCTCGGTATTCAGGGCAAGGAACCGAACGGATGATGAATACGTTGGGAGGGGAGCTTCCTTCACTTGCAAGCACAGTATTAGACGCCGACATAACGAATCGGGGAGCCGGAATATTGCTGGCAGCAGATGTGAGCGCAAGTGGCATGAGCGATGGAGGCCAGGACGACATAACCGGGCGAGATATTCTGTTAACTGTAGTAGTGGAGGAGCCGAAACATCATCAGGCGTTGCACATTGTAGAGCAGTCTGGTGGAATGCAGTGACGGCTCGAATGCAAAAAAGGATGAGGAGGATACAACATGCTGGACAAATCTAACAAAGATATACAACGAAGTGGACAGGAAATTGGAAACAAGACATATGAGACGAGTGATTATCAGGCGAAATCCCAGGCATCAGGAGGGCTGGCGACCACGCATGAACAGGTGAGTGATGTATATATGGAAGGAACGGTCGAGGCGACTATCGAGCATTCTGAGAATGCAGATGGAGATTTAAAAATACCGGAGCAATCGTATAAGATTGCATCCGATCGTGAAACGGAATAGCAATAAATATTTTTCTCTGAAGAATGGACACTTTGGGTATCCGTAGGTGGATAGAAAAGAATCACACGTACAACGTCCTTTCCCTTTGTTTTTCTCGCGTGTCCCCTTTTCTTCCACCTTATGGATAATAAACAGGTGTGATTGTATTTATTTTTCTTCTTCTAAGTTTTGCTCCGCTTCATCGACAAGCAGTTTTTGAAATTCTTCATCTTCTTGCTCGTTCAAGTATTGGTTTTCACCTGGAGCAAAGCGTGCGGCAAATAGCAAAGGAACTTCTTTCTTTTCTTTATCTTTCATATGCTCACCCATCTTTCTTTTTTCGTACGTTTCCCTATACAAATGTTTCTATACATTTGCATTCCGAACTTGAACTTCGGAGCAAAAGGTGGCAGAATAAGTACAGTACTATTACATATTTTTCGAAATTGAACCAGGAACTAGGTAGCTAGGGTTCCGCCTTATGTAGATAAGGGACCGTGACCGAGCGCTACAGGATCTTGCTATAAGAGCAGGAGGCACCTATTGGCATAAAAAGCCCGAGGGGGAAGGTTCAGCGTATTTCGCATGCGCTGATTTCTTCTCCCCGGGCTTTTTTTATTTTATAAGGAGGAAAATTACCATGAAGAAAATTGATTCTATCCGTCCTGGCGTGGCCGTCATTATTTTTGATGAGCGCAATCGGGTATTGCTGCAAAAAAGAGCAGACGTTAAATTATGGGGCATTCCCTCGGGGCATGTGGAACCAGGTGAAACAGTGATGCAAGCTGCTATTCGCGAGGTGTGGGAAGAAACGGGTCTTGACGTATCGATTGCTCGTCTCATTGGCGTGTATTCAGAACCGGATTCTCAAGTATTCGATTATCCGGATGGCCGTTGCGTTCATTTTGTTACGATATGTTTCGAAGCTAAAGTGAAAGGCGGTGAATTAAAACCGCAGTGTTCAGAAACACTGGAGCTTTGCTATTTCTCTCCATATGAATTGCCGGACAATCTACTATCCATGCACCCGCGTTGGCTAGAGGATGCTATGGCAAGACAGAAGACCCCATTTGTTCGGTGAGCAGAGGCAAGGCGCTTCCTTTCTCTACATTTCAATACGTATCGTAGGTCGCCTGTTTATTTGGTCTCGATTTGCAATCGCTTCAATTTTTTTATAAGTGTAGAGTGGTCGATTCCCAGATGAAGCGCTGTTTTACGAAGCGAATGATGTTTCGTGAGCGCTTCCTGGATAAGCTTCTTTTCATATTGTTGTACCTTTTGCTTTAACTTGATTGTCTCAGGAGCAAGACCATGTAGAGTGTCGGACAGATGGCGCGGCAAGTGAACGGGTTGGATGACAGAAGCAGGTACCGATACGAGCATGCTTTCTACAAGATTTTTCAATTCGCGTACATTGCCAGGCCAATGATATGTCATAAGTATATCCATCGTATCCGCAGAAATTGTTTTATCAACACGGTATTCGTGTTTATAGAATGAAAAATAATGGTCGATAAGCAGGCGGACATCTTCTGGGCGTTCCGCCAGAGGAGGTAGCTGAATCTCGACGACCTGTAGTCGATAGTATAGATCCTCGCGGAATGTCCCTTCTTTTACCATCGCTCGTAAATCCCGGTTCGTCGCAGAAATAATTCTGATATCGAGTGGACGCGACTTGGTTCCCCCGATTCGTGTTACTTGCTTCTCCTGTAGAATCCGTAGCAGTTTCACTTGAAGCAGTGGGGGCATCTCCCCGATTTCATCGAGCATGACTGTTCCGCCGTCGGCCAGCTCCAGAAGCCCGATTTTTCCTTTGCGGCTGGCGCCGGTAAATGCCCCTTCTTCATAACCGAACAATTCCGATTCCAGCAGAGGTTCCGGGATTGCACCGCAATTGATTTTTATGTAAGGCTTGTCCTTTCGGCCGCTCTTATTATGCAGGAGCGTGGCGATGACTTCTTTGCCTGCGCCGGAGGGACCGGATAACAGTACCGTAGAGGGATAAGGGGCAACCTGGCATACTTGCTCATATACCCGTTGCATTTGCTCGCTTTGAAAAATGAATTTCTCTTTATCGGAATGCCCTTGATAAACATACCGGTTTTTTTGTAGCTCAGAAAAGTTCCGTGCTTTCTCCAGTTGACGTTTCGTTTCGTTCAATGCTGTGATGTCACATACGCTCGTTATTACAAATTGAATGTTTCCTTCTTCATCAAAGACAGGATTCCCCGTTACGATAACTTCTTTTTTTCCACCGAGCGTCTGCATAAGCGAGATGCGCCTCTTCTGTTCTAGTACGAGAAGGGAAACCGATTGGTCCAGATATCCATCCTCCATCAATTCGTTCATATGCTTTCCGATTAATTCTCGGCGGTCAAAGCCTGCGATTTGTTCATACGCTTGGTTAACCAGTAATGTAACTCCCGCGCCGTCTACCACATAAATACCGTCTGTAGAAAATTCAATCACAGTATGCATAGGGATGGCTCCATCGTTTTGCATAACAACCCCCTGGTGAAATTTTTATAAAGTCGGTGAATTTTTTCACCTTTATTCTACTAATTTTCTGATGATTCGTATAGATATGGTGAATATATTCACCGAATGGGACATAAAAGTAGCTGAAAGCGCTATCTATTCATTTGGCATTATCTTTGCTTGATAGTAGAGAGATAGAGGGACATAAAGTAAAACTTCTATCAACGAGGGCCTTATTCCCTGTTGAACCGAGACGGATCAAAGGAGGAAATGAAAATGGCAAACATTATTAAACCACATCCGCGTGTATACGTAATGGATAACGGTCGCATGAGTATGGATAAAAATTGGATGATCGCCATGCACAATCCGGCTTCTGTAGACAATCCCAATGCTCCGGCTGAGTTTGTGGAATTTCCAGTATATACGGTGTTGATTGATCACCCAGAAGGGAAAATTCTTTTCGATACGGCGTGCAATCCGAATGCGATGGGCTCAGATGGGCGATGGGGAAAGGAGACGCAGAAAATGTTTCCTATTGTAGCGGATGAATCATGTTGGTTGCATAATCGCTTAGAACAGCTCGGAGTAGGCCCGAAAGACATCAAGTATGTTGTGGCGTCTCATCTTCATCTCGATCATGCGGGTTGTTTAGAAATGTTTACAAATGCAACTATCATTGTACACGAAGATGAATTGAATGGAACTCTGCAAACGTATGCTAGCAATCAAAAAGAAGGGGCATATGTATGGGGAGATATTGATGCCTGGATTAAAAATAACTTGCAGTGGCAGACCGTGAAACAGGACGAAGATAACTTATTACTTGCGGAAGGGGTAAGCGTGCTGAATTTCGGAAGCGGACATGCTTGGGGAATGCTCGGGCTGCATGTAACGTTGCCTGAGACAGGCGGAATTATTCTTGCTTCTGATGCCATCTATACGGCAGAAAGCTTCGGCCCACCAGTTAAGCCACCAGGCATCATCTACGATTCACTAGGATATACAAAGGCGGTAGAGCGTATCCGCAGACTTGCCAAGGAAACGAATTCACAAGTCTGGTTTGGCCATGACGCCAACCAGTTCAAAGCGTTTCGTAAGTCAACGGAAGGGTATTACGAGTAAAGAAGGGAGAGAGTGTGTATGCCTGGAGCTAAAATTACACTGCCTCCTCTCACCTATGCGGGAGAGGGCGCGCTGGAGAATCTTCTTCCTGAAGTGAAGAAATTCGGACCGTCTAACATTCTTGTTATTACAGACCCGATTTTGCTTGACATCGGATTGGTAGAAACGGTAATTTGGCCGCTAAAAGCAGCAGGCTACAAGCTGGATGTATATACTGACATTGAGCCGGAACCACCGCTTGCTTGCGGGGAGAAGCTAGTTGATTATACCCGCGCCGGCGGATTTGATTTGATTCTTGGTGTCGGTGGAGGGAGCGCGCTAGATTTGGCTAAGCTAACCGCTGTACTGGCTGCGCATGAAGGTCCGGTTAAAGATTATTTGAATTTGACGGCAACGAGACAGGTAGAGCATAAAGGCTACCCGAAAATTCTGTTGCCGACCACATCCGGCACAGGTTCGGAAGTTACCAACATAGCAGTTCTATCACTAGAAAGCACAAAAGATGTAGTCACACACGACAACCTTCTGGCGGATGTAGCGATTGTAGAACCAAAGCTGACCTTATCCATGCCGCCAAGGGTGACGGCTGCTACAGGGATCGATGCACTTACGCACGCGGTAGAAGCGTACGTGTCTATCCATGCAAACCCGACGACCGATGCGCTGGCTTTGCAGGCAATCCGGTTGATTTCCGGATCCTTGCGTCGTGCGTACAGAAACGGAAGGGATAAGGAAGCACGCAGTCAGATGAGTTATGCAAGCTATATGGCCGGACTTGCCTTTTTTAATGCAGGTGTAGCAGGCGTTCATGCGTTAGCTTATCCATTAGGCGGTCAGTTCCATATTGCCCACGGAGAATCGAATGCAGTATTGCTTTCGTATGTGATGGGGTATATACGGACCAGTTGTCGGAAACGGATGGCTGATGTTTTAGAAGCACTCGGTATAAGCACAGCGTATATGTCTGAGGAGGAAGCCTCGTTGCGCTGCGTGGAAGAACTACAGCGTATCGTAGCGGACGTGGGTATTCCTGCAACTTTACAGGAGTTCTCGATCCCAGAATCAGCCCTTCCTTTGCTGGTAGAAGACGGAGTTAAACAAAAGCGTTTGCTGGCACGCAGTCCAATGCCACTTGAGAAAAAAGATATCGCTGCCATTTATCGCGCTGCATTTACGGGAGAAGTCGTTGAACCGCTTTGATAAGAGCGAGTCGAATGCATAAAACCGGCCATCCTCTTCGGAGAATGGCCGGTTTTTTCTGCGCTATTGTCCTGATTCCGCTTCGTTTCGATACCAATAAGGAGGTCTACCGTATCCGTATGGATAGTAAGGATGGTAAGGGTACGGTGGATAATAAGGATATGGTGGATAATAAGGGGGATAGAAATAATAGGGAGGATACGGTCTTGGACGTGGCCGCGGACGTGGTCGTGGATAATATTGACGCTCCTCTTCCTCTGCGTAAGCTACCGGCTCTGTTGCAAATGATGACTCTTGCATACAAGAACCCCTCCTTTTCGTTGTTTATCGGGATAACTACCCATATACTGGTATATGCGCGGAGGAGTAAAACGGCGTGGGCGCATGGGGAAAAAGTTTATTTTTTTGTGCCGAAACCGCTTTTTCAGCTATTCTATCAAGGGTGTTGATTATCTATATACATCTGATTTGATACATCGACAAATTCTTGTGGTGAGAGGTAAGAAAAGAAGGAAGGGCGGTGGGCGGGAGCGGTCGGAAAAAGGCACATTTGCCTTTCTTCTGCTGGAGCGCAGGGCGCATCCAACCTCTTCTTTTTTCTGAATCGCCTCCTTCCAACCACGCTACCCTGTCAAAATATTAAGTGTAACTTATATAATAGTACCTAGAGTGTTAGAGTCGCCACAACGTGCCCCAAACGGGCGTCGGTCCGACCTTTGTACACAGAGCGGCCGAATCACCTCGTCGTTGGAAGAAGAAGGAACACATCTACGTATGCCCCTCCTTTCTTCCGCCTTATAGATAATCAACAGGTGTGTCATTCTATATATACTTTACATACATAATTTGCTGTGCCTTCTTCCCATTCGGCAGAAAATGAGTAGATATGGAGCCCTTTGCTTTTAGGCAGAACGAAGGAAGAGTCTTGTACTGTGACAGGTTTGGCTTTGTTTGTGCTTATCCATTCATTTACCTGTAGGGTACCGGATTTAGGCTCTTTACGGAAATGGATTGTCATCGTAGCCTGTGCGGGGACAATACCCGGATTTTCCGTTCGTACTTGAGATGGGGGAGAGATAAAGTCTACACATGAATCCTTTTTGCCGCTTTTCCAGCAATAGTTGCTTTGATATACGGGAACATCCTGCTGTCCGACGGTAAGACCGGGCAACGGAGGCGTGGGCGAAGCAAGTGGTCCTTCTGTACATCCGACCAACACAAACAATAGCATCAAGCAGATTACAGTTTTTCTCATTTCTTTCTTCGCTCCTCTCAAAAGGTTGTATCATATAAGTATAGACCATATGGGTCGGTTTTTGGGTGCTACGATAGATTATTTCCTGCTTTATCCAGGCTTTTGACAAATCTATTATAATTTCTTTGAAGGAGTGAGGATTTTGAAGCTCTATTTTCAAAATGAATATCTAGGAGAAATACAAGGGGCAAGCGTAGAAGGAATGTGGATGAATGGGAGAATTATCCCCAGCAAAAATATGAACAGATTTAAAGATTTTTTTGCGGAAATTGTTAATGAGGAAAGTGGGTTTGCAGAAATTGATGATAAAGAAGGATGGTTGGAGGAAGATAACTGGTTTGTAGTTGATAAAGAAAATGGAAGAAGGGGAATATGTTTGCCTGCCATTTATCATGATGGCGAGATTAATTGGAGATGGAGGTAGCGTCATATACCTATTAAGCTAAAGTTTGCCGGTACCTCCAAAACGAAAAAATACCATTTTTATGAATCCTACGTGATACAACTACCCTGCCACCAAGTCTTCAGAGATTATCTAACAAATGGTAATAAAGTTAAAAAAATACTTTGAAAGCGCTAGAATCAGAATCTTTATTTGAAGTCATGTAACTTCATTTTTTCTAATTCTTTTTTTCTTTTCTTCTTCAAAGATTCTCTTCCGTTAGCCCAGGCCCCTAATAAAACAACCAATCCTCCAAAAACACCAAATAGAAAAGAAGATGTATTTTTTACAAAAAACGTCTCAGAAAACCATAGATATGTAAAAGTAATCAAATACATAACCGGCAAGATAGCACCCCAATAAACATTATTTCTTCGCGATAAAAAAGATTGAATTCCTAGTATGACAATAGCAATCAAAAAGCCATAGATACGTAACATTAAGTATCGCCTCTTTCATTTTTATATTTGTCAATAATCAATTTTGCAGCTTCTAAACTAATATGGTCATCTATAGACAGTTTCTTAATAAAACTAATGAATTCTTCGTTCTCTAGATTATCGTTTAGTTTTACTTTTTGAATTAACCGATCTAACCTAATTCTTACCGTAGGGTAAGAAACATCATAAATTTTTGCTATTTCTTTCAAAGAACCTGAATTCAAAATAAAATTTTTAATGAATTCAACATCTTCACCATCCAAAGACAAAATCCAATTTGGAACCTCTTTAAAATCCATGACTTTCACCTCCTTTATTAAAAGTTTAACATAATATTTAATAAAATTAAAGTTTATTTTTATTTTATTAAAGTTTTGGGTGGGGTTGACGAACAATTAACTACCACACTGTTTATGCTAGCACAGCTTTTACAACTTTATTACATTACCATGCTATGCTAATGAAGAGGTGATTCTGGTGGCAACAATCCTAATTGTCGAGGATGAAATTCCAATTAATGAGTTAATTAAAAGAAACCTACAATCGGTGGGACATACATGTATTTCTGTTTTTGATGGAAGAGTAGCAATTCATGAGTTGGCACAGCATGAAGTCGATCTCGTATTGCTGGACATTATGCTTCCAGAGATTGATGGGTATGAGGTTTTTCAGCAGATTCGGGGAATACCTACTATTTTCCTAACGGCGCGAAGCAATTTATCGGATAAGGTGAGGGGCTTGACCCTCGGCGCTGATGATTATCTGGTCAAACCATTTGAGATGCTGGAGTTGTTGGCACGAGTGGATGCAGTGTTAAGACGTACCAAGAAGGAAAGCAAGAGTTTTGAGCTAGATGGGGTAAAAATTGATTTTGAGAGCAGACAAGTATTTCTGAATGAATATCCGGTTGAATGCACGCCCAAAGAATTCGATTTGTTAGAGGTATTGGTGAACAATCGCAATATTGCTCTATCTCGGGACAGGTTGCTAGAGCTTGCTTGGGGCTATGACTATGTAGGGGATACTAGGACAGTGGATGTTCATATTCAAAAGCTAAGAAAGAAGCTAGATATGGAATCTAGAATTAAAACGGTCTATAAACTAGGGTATCGTCTGGAGGTGTAGAGATGAAATCCCGGTGAAGGAACGACAGCAAGAATAACTTTTACAACTTCATAATCACTTGATGATGATTCTATAATCTGGCCATTTTATACTCCTTATTGTGATTACAAACAAAACTAGGAAGGAGAAATTCAGATGAAAGCAAACAGATTAAAAAGAAAAAGCTTTAAAAAAACCATATTAGCGGCCACAGTAGTCATTGGGGGGAGTACATTGTTGTTCCAGGGGCTTATACAGGCAGTGACGGCGGCAGAATTCAAAAAAACGGATATGATCCCTACAAGCTATGCGAATTATACAGCTAGTTCATCTAAAGCGGCACAAAAAAGTTTGTCGGCAGGCTACAAAAAAGCAAATTATACGGTGAAAGCAATTGACTCACAAAAGCCAACTAGCAAGGACATGACAAAAGAAGCGGCGGCGGAAATCGGCGCGCAGGCTCTTTGGGAAATATTTGGTCAGAGCTTGGAGGGTCAAGTGATAGAAATGGGCTACCAAAAGCCAATCGACTCCCTTCCCCGATCGAAATGGTATGCTGATGTTCACATCAACGACAAGCTTAGTTATTACTTCGCAGTGGACTCTGTAACAGGAGAAATATTTTGCATAAGCAGTAAAAGATGGTTTGATGAAAAAGTTCCAGACTTTGATGAGGAGCTTAATAATAACCCGCAAGAATATGTTGCGGAAGCAAAAAAACTGGCAGAGAAATATAATGTTGTTCACAGCCCAGTCAAGTCGGTTGAATACCAAGCCCAGAGTAATGGCCCCAATAATGATCCCGTTATGGGCATTCAGATCATGGGCGAAAATGGGGAGATCGCTAATATGTATCTTTCCCGAAAGGATAAGGCGCTGATCGAAATAACATATAATTCGGAAATGAAGTACACCCAAGAACACGGTACAAAGCTTATGCAGGAGCATCCAGCCCTTAAAACGAATCAAAAATAAAGGATCTAAAAGAGCCCTTAAGCCGCCACAATTTTGGCGGCTTTCCACGATTGATTATGGTCTATGTGATCAAATAAACGGTGAATCGCTTTATTTGCGGTAACGCACATTTTACAACTCTATAACAAAGCAATAATAATATGATTATAAAAAAAGAGGTGAATCATTTTGGCAGCCATACACTTGCAAAAGCTACAGAAAAAATTTTGCGGGAGGCATTGGATAAAAACTTCCTGCAAGTTGGGTCACCGTTTGAGGGTAAACTTATGAAATACCGCACCTTTTTAACAACCCTTGTGCTTTTTCTGTTCTCCTTCAATCTTGGGATATTGATCATTTCTGTCACAACATTCAAGGATACCGTTAACCGTGCGGAAGAAAAAAGTTTGGGCGAACATTATTTCATAACATCTGCGCTTCTAAAGGATTTTTATGCCGTGGAAAGCCGCGGAATTGATATTGAGGGTTCTTTAGGCTCTCTGCTCCAGTCATACAGTTATCTGTTCGGGGATAAAAAGGTTAAACTGGCGCTTTACAAGGGCAATCAGCTTGTTTATTCCAATCGGCAGGAAATCGTATTGCCGAGCAGTTTTTCGGAACCGCCAGCAGACGGAAATCGTCTGGTTTCGATGCAAGAATCAGATGGCTGTACCTATGTAATGGTTTCGGGAAAGCTTCCTGTGCCCTATGATTTTTATACAATGATCTATCTTTATGATACGACAGATGCTATCACTGCATGGAAACAAACGAAAAACATGCTGTTTTTCGCGGGACTGATTCTTTCCAGTTTGCTTGCTCTCGGTCTTCTTTTATTGCTTAACCGAATATTCAAGCCTCTCTCGCAGATTTCTCAAATCTCCCGTAATATCGCAGCTGGCGCATATGAAACCAGGCTTCCGATATCTGGACATGATGAGCTTTCCGAAATGGCACAAAGCTTCAATCATATGGCGGAGGAAATTCAGTGTCAGATGCAGCAGCTGGCTACAGCTGCGGAACAGAAGCAGCAATTTGTAGATAATTTGGCTCATGAACTCAGAACTCCCCTAACCGCTATTTACGGATATGCGGAATACATCCAGAAGATCGCTCGTACCGAAGAGGATAAGCTGTTTGCGACCAATTACATTATGTCTGAGAGCCGCAGGCTTCAAAACATCGCCTATCATTTGCTGGATCTGGCAACCCTTCGTGAAAATAAGATTGAGCGGAGCAACGTTCGTATGGAACAGTTGATTCGCGGGGTCGAGCAAGTTCTGTCCATGAAGGCAGCCGAACAAAAAATCCGGATTACCTATGAGTATCGCTTTGAGACGTTGTTTTGCAATGCTGACTTAATGCATATACTGCTCGTTAATTTGATCGATAACGCGATGAAAGCATGTGATCCAGATGGAGTTATCAAGCTGAACGCTGATCTGGAGGGGGAACACAAGGTGATCTCTGTCCAGGATAACGGTAAGGGAATGGCAGAGGATCATCTCGTTCATATTACAGAGGCATTCTATCGAGTAGATTCTTCCCGTAGCCGTTCTGGTGGCGGAGCGGGATTAGGCTTAACGCTTTGCCAGCAGATTGCGGTTAATCATGGGGCAGAGCTGAGCTTTTCATCTGAGCTAGGTAAAGGTACAACAGCTAAACTAACTTTTACAAGTTAATAGATAGCATAAATGAATAGTTTAATATGTTAAATCCAACATTTTCCTTTTTACCAATCATGATTGTAACAAAAATGCTCCTTTTTGTTATAAAATACACCTAGCAAGTGGTACTTACTTTGCGGCTCATGGCAACTTCGCTAGGGTTGTCCAAAACAGAGAAAGGATGCAAATTTCTATGAATATTCTAGACCGTTTCCGCGGAAGTTTAATCGGTTTAGCTATTGGTGATGCATTAGGTGCCACACTTGAATTTAAAGCTCCCGGTACCTTTGAACCTATTACCAATATAGTTGGTGGCGGACCATTTAATTTGAAACCTGGAGAGTGGACAGATGATACCTCAATGGCACTATGCTTAGCTGAAAGCTTAATAAAGTGTAATGGATTCAGTGCTGCGGACCAAATGGAGCGATACGTGAGATGGTATCGTGATGGTTATATGAGTAGTAAAGGTAAATGTTTTGATATTGGCATGACTACGAGAGAATCACTTGAATCCTTTGAAATAACAGGAGAACCATTTAGCGGATCAACCGATCCTTGGTCTGCAGGTAACGGATCGCTTATGAGGCTTGCTCTAGTACCCTTATATTTTTCTAAAAACCCTGAACTTGCTATTACTCTATCCGGGAAGAGTTCAATGACTACACATGGAGCTGAAGATAGGGGAGCTGGGGCCTGTACCCTGTCGCAAAGATGACAATATCTACAGGCTCTTTTGTCCCGTTCGGCCAAATTACGCCATCCGTATAAAAGGAAGTGAACATAGGTTGTTGATCTGGGTTGCCTGCTGCTAGTCGCTCTTTGTATTGACCTAAATCATTCACCGCACTTGAAATTGGTGCCGTTCTCCCGAATCTCCAGAATGGGAAGGTATCAAAACCAAGCATCCTCACCCAAAAATGCAAATCTTACCCCCATACTTTTTGTTTAACTAACTGAACAGGAGCTGAAAGGGATACGAGAACGTTTAGAAGCTGCTACGCCGGGCCCTTGGGGACACAATGATGATAATGAATATACAATCGGAGATTTGTACGCACCATTCGGAGAAAGAGAGATTTGTAAAGTGACATCCGGTAATCTAGCAGATGCAACGTTTATTATGTGTTCTCCGACAGACGCACGCCGGCTGTTAGAGGACAATGAGAAGCAAAAGGAAGCGTTACAGCAAATCGAAAAATGGTTGGCCGGTACTTTGGCAAATGAAGATTTGACCATTGTAGAGAGCAAGATACTTGAAATTGCAAGGAAGGCATTAAATGCGTAAAAAAGAGGCCCCTTCATTTGAAGGGGCAAGAGTTAGGGGAGTAAATCATAATGCTATGACCTACACAATATATTCCCCTGCACGAGAGAAATTAAACGTGAGTTAACTCCTGTAGCCCGTCAGCTACAGAAGCAAGACAAAGAAATGTACTGCGCAATATACAGTACGAGACATAAATAGAAAAAGTTTCAAATAAAAAAATTCCCCTCAATGGAGGTCGCCAAAGAGGGGAAAACACCTGCTCATACTATTACTTAAATTATATCACAGAGCGGGGGAATGCAGAATGTTTGTAACGGTAGATAAGCGAGAAATCGATATAGATATGGAGAATAAAACAGCAGTAATCAGCACTGTAGGAGAGGATAAGCTTTTTTATGTAAAGAATGGGCGAGTGTTTGAGCTTCAGCTTCCAGACCGCGGCGATGTAGTTGTAAAAATAGTGGACAAGAAAATTTCTAAATTCGATCACCGAATTTCAACATTAGCATAGAAGAAAGAGAATCGTCTGATACCGAGAAACGGGAGGACGCACATTCAGTAAGCAATACGGGCAACGTGTCTGTATGGAGCTACTGGGAGCCGTGCGTCCTCTTTTTATTTACCATTACACGATTTTTACAATCTTCATGTTTTCTCGCCTGCAGTCTAGACCATTTTTATTTAGATGAATAACAGCATGTCCAGCTGGCGGTTTCATGATGAGGTTATGTAGATAAACATCCTGTCCATCTACAACTGTTATGGCATACTCCATGTTTTCGGTATAAGCAAGGAATTCATTCATTTTCATCGGTTGGTACATGGTAACAAGCCTCCTTTTAGGACACGGCTTTGATTTTATAGAACGAGTAAGGCTCAGTAAATAGTTTTAGAAACTGCTTAAACAGATTGTTTTTTGAAAGGGAATATAAGGGTGAATATACTTGCCGTTTTAACTCATTCAGGGATATGTGCGGCTAATGGAGAAGCGCGACGAATGGTACATCAAGGCGCAGTAAAGATAAATGAGCAGCTTATAAAGGACGTTGATCATAAGTTAAAGGATGGGGTATATACCATCACATTAGGAAGGCGGATGAATCGGCGTGTACACATATTGGATGGCAAGATGGTATACCCACGGAAAGATGAAAGGGACGAAAGGGAATTCAGAAAGACAGGGCAGATGATGCATCATCCAACTTGGAAGCGTGTAGGCGGAGCAATGAAGCAAACGAGGCGGTAACGGAAATAGATAACCACTAGTATAACAAAAAATACTAAGGAGGCGGTTTCATGCAAACCACAATCAACCCAAATCACAAATATATTGAATCTGTATGCAGTAAGTGCCCAGGAATCTACTGGGGGAAAAGTGCAAAGTGCCGGATCCATGATATGCACATCGGAAAAATCTCTTCATGCCAGCAATGGGATGATAAAGAAGCAGAACAGTGGATAGACAATGATGGGCAACTTGCCCTTACCAACTTTGAACCAGTACTCGAATTGCTCCATGTTGCTTAAGACCAGTTAGACGGGTACTACTGGATGACACAGCAAATTGAAAAATTACGAAGTGAAATTCAATCTGGATTAGGCAGCAATGACGATGTGGCGGCGGGTACAGCTCAATAGGGTATTGAAGCAACATTACCCAAAGCAAAGGGCGGGAATAGCGATCCGGTATTTAGAGAGGCGTGTAATAACCTGTGAGCATGGGAGAGGCTAAATGGACGATTAAAACGTTTTGAAAACAAGGTGAAGCGGGTTGATGCGTTTGCGGAAAAGAACAACCTATCCGAAAAAGAACAGATTGTACTTGAGGGCATCATGGATGGCCAGAAGATGAAGGATATTGCAAAAGAAATCGGGGTATCCCGTACAAGAGCACAAGAATTAAAGAATAAGGTTGTAAATAATTTAGCCTAGGCTATATATGATGAAGAAAAGAAAAAAGAAAAGGCGCTCTCTTAGGCCTAGTGAGAACGCCTTCTTTCTTTGGAGGTAAACTGGAGGCAAACGATGTGTTTACCTTATTACTTTATGTTTGGCTATTTAAATAAGACACAGTAAATGACTAGTTAAGATAACTATGTACAAGGTGACTCCTCAGCTCAAGGAAGGAAGAAGCCCTGAGGAGTCTATCCCTACTTATACTACAGGGGAGGGATAAGAAACCTTGATGTGTACTATATATTATTCCGATTCTCAATATCAGAAACGGTACATGCCCCTGGGGCACGTCCAATTTAATGTACAACTTTCGGTAGGTTGTAAAGATTCTTTTATTTAATGGACTAGGACAAGAAAAACCGACACCTCCGACACTTTTTGCTTGTCTAGATTCCGGCATGATAAACTGGGGGCAACCGAATAAATCAGATAGCCGCTTCTCTTTGGAGGCGACTTTTCTTATGCCTTTATACGTCACTCCTCCCTTATCGTTCGTGACATACGCTTATTGCGTAAATGCAATGAAGTCGAACAAACCACCTCCTATCGGCTGATTACCGATAAGAAACCCGTTGACCGCATACGAGTAAGGAGTGAATCGCGGCGGCCCTCCTGGTGCCGGAGTAAACCAGGATATCAATTAAAGGAGCGGAGCCGTATAGCTGTGCTTTTTTCGTTGGTAGAAAACAAGGGAGGCGGATATGTTTGGGATTTAAAGATGTAGTTATAGCAATCCTTTCACTGGCTAACCTGAATACGTTAAGGAAGAAGCAGGGTAAAGCGGCAGCTGAAAGGTAGCGGCTCCCTTAATAATACATACATGGTGTAAGGATGGAGTTTCCTTTACACTTTAGAAGTTAGCTTACAAAGTAGACGTTGTTTTACATTCTTGACATTTAAAGCAGTGTAAATGAGTAGGTGCTATATTTGAACCATCTAACGGGTGGGGATAATACCGGATTAACCCCCGAACTTTGGACACATATACTCTTATTCTCTCGTTAACGTAAAATTACGTTGTTACACACGCTTAATTCCGCAGGGATAGTACATGATAGTGGATTACCTATAAAAATTAATAATGCACCTGAAACCTTCGCAACAACAATCCGGCTTCTCACAGGTGGAGTATCATCAACGGACAAAGAAAACGAGTGGGATCAGTATATTGTTAACTCTTCTTTAAACGGAACAATTATACCAGGAGATAATGCAGTATGGAATTAGAGTGATATTAACTCGTGGACAAGTACAATACCATCAAATAACAGTGTAGATAGGGTAGCACGCGGTGGTTCAACTAATGGTGTTAGTCGGTTTTCCCTTGCCCCATCTTCTACAATAAATACGTCCAAATGATTCCGTCCTGTAATGATGATAAGCGTATCAGGGGGAGAAGAAAAACCAAGCACTCCAAAATATATAGTCCAAATTGGTACAGATATTTATTTACCAGATGGGACTCTACAGGGGGCTCGTGGAACGGATGGAGAATTAAAAGAGCTAATGGAGGCGAATGGTGCAGACCTCCCTGTAATTTCTTGGGATATATTGTATGAAGTTGCAAAGACAGTTGGAAGGCCATTAAAAGTATTGTGTTTAACTAATGGTACTACAAATACAGCACCTACACTCCGTGATATTCAAGCCCCTTACGCTCAGTTTATTACACCAAAAGCAAGCATTAACATTAAATCTATTTCTGGAATCAGTTCTGTAAAGGTAACAGGTAACAAGACAGGAGAAGCAGACGAACGCTATGTGGTCGCAAAAACAAATATTGAAACCGGGGCTCCAGATTGGTATGTAAAAACTGCAACAGGATGGGCGAATATCGGTAAGATAGACCATACGATTTCTTCTGAAGTTAACAAAGTTGCTCAACAAGGAATGACATTAGAGGAACTAAATGCTATTACGTCCGCCGAATGGGCACAGTTGTTTGATGATGGTAACGGGATTCCCAAGTATGAATGGATTGCATTTGGTTATTTACAATCTCAAAAATCTTCTACTGATATTTGCGAAAATGATGAGCTTGTAATGCAAGTCAATATACAGGGGAAATGGGTAAAGGCCATCCATGGAACGGATTACAACTATGAGTATGATGGAGTAGATAAGCTCCAGGTTCATATTCTTTCAGATGGTGACTACAAATTAAATCGTGTCCCTGTTTAAGTAGGGTACTAAGTTGCAAAAAGTATATTATATTTAAGCACTCTTAGATAAGGGTGCTTTTTCTTTTGGGAGGGAACCGATTGCAGTACCAGCTTATAGGAGACAATACACCGGTTGAGAAACGGTTCAGGGTATGAACGATAGAAAAAACGCCCTTATTCAGGGCGTTGTTCAGAATGTGGAGAAACCCTATTTATGAAAATAGAGATTTTTCACTTAAAAATTTGACGCCTCAGATTCGCCTGTACGGGCTTGTAGAGGCATAGGGAGACATTTTTGTCCCCCCTAAAATCATCAAAATTAGGTCAAGATTTTTGAAAAACCACTTTCTCGACAGCCTGAACGCCCTTATTCAGGGCGCTTGTCATTAACTCCAAGATGTTCTTTTAATGCATCTTGAAGGATGTGTGAGTAGTTCACCTTATGTTCCTGGGCTAAATCATCCAACCATTTTGGAATCGTAAGTGTCTTTTTTACAGCCTTATTTTCGATATTACTACGGAAAGGTGGCATAAAGACTTCAACAAGAATGATTGCCTGTTTAGGAGCCGGTTTAATGTCTTGGAAATGGGAAGGAGAGGGAATGTCCTCTTTATCTTGCTCTAAACCATACAGATGAAGCGCCAGTGCTTCTTTTGCCATCTTTACGGCTTCTTCTTCTGTATCACCGCAAGACAAGCAACCAGGTAAGTCTGGGAATGAGATAGAAATACCGTCATCATCGTATTCAAAAATTGCCGGATACCTATACCAATCTTTTTTATTCATATATAAACCTCCTTGGCAGGGGGAGGGGGTTACCCCTCAATCCCTGCTTGCTTGAGTATGCTTTTTATTGTTTTTAAAGGCATGTCCTTTTTAGGATGAGGAATTGTTAGTATGCCTTTTTTTGATGGATGCCTATACTGGTGATGGCTCCCGGCCACCCGTATTAATTCCCATCCATCTTGTTGAACCATTTTGATTAAGTCCCGCGATGAGTATGACTTCATGTTCCCTCCCTCCTTGATTCCATTATAACACGTATAATAATACGTATCAATAAGGGGGAGGGGAATCCGGAAGAAAAATAGGAAGTTGAGAGGTAGCTTAGTTATGTATGACTGTGAAAAATGGGTTCTGTTGCAAAGTTTCTTAACAGATAAAAATGTGGGTTGGGTGCGATTAAATCTCATGCAATTGTAAGTAACTTTTGCAATTCATTATACGTTGAAAAACCGCAGTTTGGTCGTAAACTGCGGTTTTGTTTATATATAGCATGAA
>SNQW01000137.1_pt1 | contig 60712 bp, 76 predicted proteins | sample 2580511 | NCBI WGS metagenome assembly SNQW01 (sample SAMN10953775, study PRJNA522744) | food fermentation metagenome | isolation source: 8-hour incubation of native-enriched microbial consortia from nixtamalized... | place: Mexico | collected 2017-09-24 | reverse complement strand
CCGTCCGCCGCTAACCGCCGAAGAGCAAGCTCTTCATTGGTCCGCTCGACTTGCATGTATTAGGCACGCCGCCAGCGTTCGTCCTGAGCCAGGATCAAACTCTCCAATAAAGTTGAGAATGTGATGCCCACGGATGGGCAAACATCGGCGTTGCAACAGGACGTTGCGACGTTAGCCGATGATCCTTTATAGCTCATTACAAGCTAGCTTACTAAATCGAAAAGAAATCTTTTCGGGCCCCGCGAAAGTATTCGGTATTCGCTACAAAGCGACTCGTCACTTTCGTGGGTAATTTTTATATACTCGCACACATTCGAGTTTCACTGTTCAGTTTTCAAGGGACTCTGTCGCTCATCTTCAATCATCAGCGGCGACTTTTATATCTTATCAAACCCAAGTTAAAAAAGCAACATTTTTTTTAGAATTTCTGTTGATTATTTTTTAAAGGGGGTTTGTATGCTGTCTTAACAGCGACAAAAGACAATATATCACGTATTCTGTTCTAATGTCAATATTATATTTATAATTCATTTATACTTTTTGTTTCGGATATACTTAGCTAACTCTTTTGGTGATACAAACCGGGCATACATTCTGAAGAGCATGTGATAACGTTCCTCCATCGTTTTGCGAACAATCTCATCTGTACGATAGTCACCTAAATCAAACAACACCTCTTCTAGTTCCTTACGAATTAAATACTTAATCTCAGAACATTCCCGTGCGGAAAATAAAAAGCCCATCATAAGCATGCTCGCTCCTCTTCACTCAATTAAATACGGGATTATATTTCCAATTTATTGTACTCTTTATACCCGAAAAAGGAGGAAAAGCCACGGCGAAGCATGGCTTCCCGTAGCTTTACTTAAACATATCTTTTACAACATTCATTTCTTGCCCCATAAAATTCTGAATCAGCAGTGGTGTAACTGTACTTTCAATAATCGCAGCCAGGAACAACATAACGACGATCGTCCCAACAATAAGAGGCAAATCCCTAAGCATTTCTCCAAATCTGGCTTTTGCCCCAGCCCGACGCTCTTTTACAAACCAGCTGACTACCCAATCATACGTTAAGACACCAAGCTTAATACCAATTGCCGAAGCAAAAATAATCGCGCTAAGTTCCAAAATCCCATGAGGCAAAATCCCGGTCAGAAAAATTTTAAGTGGATTTACTCCACCGTTAGCATATACTTTGAGCAAAAATCCAAGTAAAATTCCATTGGTGACAAGTCCAAGAGCTGGATACAAGCCAAAGAAAAAGATTCCTAACCCTACCATGCTAAACGCAGCCATCACGTTGTTCTCAAAAATTACCCAGAATGTATACATCGGATTATTCGCATCGTTAATATCCTTGGCAATACGTTGGATGCTATCCATCATCTGTTTTGCCGCCTGTTTAATGGCTTCTGCATTCGCATAGCCGAGGAAAATGCCGAGCAACATTAACGCTAAGCCAATCCATATATATCGTTTATTCTTACGGACAATGTTTCCCAGTCTTCGTATCATTACCTTCCGCTCTCCTTTCCTATGCAGTTTTCCCTTCTTGATAATATCATAATTCTTTTCTTTGCATTCTTCTTATTCGGCAGACATATCCTTGTCTCATTCGCATACATATGTAATGGACAAGGATTAAGCCTGTAAGGGGGTGTAATTTTGTTTTGGATTGTAAATGCCAGACGCCTTAAACAGTATCTTATTATTTTGACAGCTGCTTTATTCGCCATAGGCATTGCCTGGGCAGAAAGAGACAACATTTCTATCTTTACGTCCGGAAAGAACGGTCCGAATGCAATTTATAAAGTAGATACGAAAGAGAAAAAACTCGCACTCACATTCGATATTAGCTGGGGCGAGGAAAGGACCGGACCGATTCTCGATATTCTGGAAAAAAAGGGCGTAAAAAAAGCAACGTTCTTTCTCTCTTCTCCCTGGAGCGAAACTCATCCGGAAATCGTTAAACGAATCAAGGACATGGGATATGAAATCGGTTCTCACGGTCATAAACATGTCAACTACAGTAGCTTAACCGATGAAGAAATTCAGGCTCAAATCGGAAAAGCCCATGAAACTCTTAAGGGGCTAACAGGTAATGCTCCCAATCTTATCCGCACACCAAACGGAGATTTTGACAAACGAGTTCTTAAGATTGCGGACAAGATGGGTTATACCGTTGTTCAGTGGGATACCGATTCAAAAGACTGGATGAATCCCGGAACCGAGCAAATTGTGCAAAATGTAGTAGGAAAAGCTCACCCAGGCGATATCGTTCTTATGCACGCCAGTGATTCATGCAAGCAGACACACTTGGCACTTCCTACAATTATCGATCAACTCCGTGGGAAGGGATATGAATTCGTTACAGTTTCTGAACTTATGGCAGATACAAAAGTAAAGACAAAAGAAGTGCAATAAATAAGAAAAAGCCGGGCGGTTATTTCGCCGGGCTTTCGTTTTTCTGCAAAATACGGTGCAATTGCATAATCTGCCATGTATTGCACAACAGGAGAGGTACGATCATCATAATCATTGATTTGGGATTATTCTCTCGCAACGCTGGAATCCATTCAAGAATCGTGACAACAAAGATAAAGAAGATGGTCGGAATCCAAGCCGAAGCATTAGTGGCTCTAACTTTGAAGTACGCCACTACAGTAGCATACGCCAATAGGCCAAGCGGAAGCCATATATAAGTAAGCATCGGCTCATGTTCTGCAAAAATATCGTGCCTCAGTACGACAAAATCAACAAATACAAATGCAATTAGAATAACCTGTATTCCTGTCCATAAACTTTTGCGTCTAAAAACGCTCAACGCAAGATAATTCAGCGTCAAATACGCAAAAAAACCCATCTGACTGACTACACTAAACATTAAGCCCGCAAGTAGGCTTCCAATAAGAGCCATGCCAAAATTAGCAAATCCACCATCCAACTGCTCCTGTCCGATGAGCGAACCCGAAATTATTGCGCCGACTGCTCCAATAAGAAGCGTTGTATAAAAAAGAAAAGACCACTTCCGTAATGTCACCGATATACCCCCATGTTCCTTTTCTCCCTTTATGATTGTACCAACCGCTCTATAAAAAAACCAGCAATTTCGCGCATTTGCCATAATCGCCAAACCTGCCATCATCCACCATGTGCCCTTTTCATCTCAACAGGATAAACCACACTCCCCTTTCGCATGCTAAGGAATAGCCACACCAATCGAGAAAAGAGGGAAGGACAGCATGAAACGCTTTACAACTCCCAAAGTTTATACACTTTCCTCCATTCTGCTGCTTGCGGTTATCCTTACCGGCTGTGGCGGGGGAAATCAACAGAAGGAAAAATCGACATCCGCAAACTACAATGAAACAAAGCAAATGGTCGTCGATATCCTTAAAACAAAAGAAGGCAAAAAAGCCATAAAAGAAGCCACGAAGGGAAACCGCATGTCCACACAAAGCATTCAGGGTGGAGGAAACGCCGGAGGTGGCGGAGATGGCGGCGGAGGTCAAGGCGGTGGCGGTGAAGGGTCAGGAGCCCAGATACAACAAATGATGCAGGATCCAAAATTCGCAAACTCAATGGCCAAAGCCATGCAGGAAGAAAATAAAAAACTTATCAAAGACTTAATGAAGGATCCTGAATATCAGAAGATGATGCTCAATGTTATGAAGGACCCCGAATATCAAAGAATGGTCCTAGAGACGATGAAAAGTCCGGCCTATCGCCAGCAAACCATGACCATCATGAAAGAGTCACTACAAAGTCCGATGTTTCGCCTTGAAATGATTAATATCGCCCAAAAAGCTCAGGAGCAAATGATAAAGCCTGAGCAGGGTAAAGGTAAAGAAAAAGAAGGCAAACAAGGTGGGCAAGGTGGACAGGGCGGCAAAGGTCAAGGTGGACAAGGTGGTGGTGGTGGAGGCGGTGGTGGAGGACAATAATCCTTCATACCTCACCTAAAAACAAACGGAAGAGAAGGCCTACCTTCTCTTCCGTTTGTCTGTATCAAGCCCTATCAACTACGCGGTAATGTTCGCTTTTTGATCAACTTCTCTGGCTAGCTTCATATAGATTTCTCCAATCAATTCGCTTTCCTGATATACGGAAGGACCGTAACGCTCTTCATCACGCATCGGTTCCGGTTGACCAAGCGGAATTTGTGCCAATAACTCGCTTTGTAGCTCCTCCGCCAGTTTCTCTCCACCGCCACTGCCAAAAATCGGATCTTTCTGTCCATCTTTATTGATATAGTAAGACATATTCTCAACTACGCCGAGAATTTCATGATTAGTACGAATCGCCATTGCACCAGCACGTGCGGCAACGAATGCTGCAGTCGGATGTGGCGTAGTCACGATAATCTCCTTGCTTTGCGGGATCATCTGATGCACATCAAGCGCCACGTCACCCGTTCCCGGTGGCAAATCCAGAATCATATAATCAAGCTCACCCCAATGGATTTCGGTAAAGAAATTGCGAAGCATCTTCCCTAGCATCGGACCACGCCAAATAATCGGCGAGTTGTCCTCGACGAAAAAGCCCATGGAGATGACTTTCACTCCGAATCGCTGTACCGGCATTACCATATTTTCTACCACAACAGGACGCTGAGTAATGCCCATCATATCCGGTACACTAAAACCGTAAATATCCGCGTCGATAACACCAACTTTTTTCCCCATACGTGCCAGAGAAACAGCTAGGTTAACTGTTACGGTTGACTTACCTACGCCACCCTTCCCGCTTGTTACAGCAATGAATTGGGTTTTAGAATCCGGTGCAAGCAGCGGAGAAATTTGCTGCAGACCCGCACCGTGACCCTGCACAGTCCCTCCATTCGGTGCGGAAGCCGTAGGAGCCGCATTACCACCACGGATTAACGCTGCAACCCGTGCACGCTCTTCATCAGTCATCGTTCCAAAATGCACAACTACTTCTTGCGCACCCAACGCTTTAATTGCGTTTTCTACATCTTCCTGGATCTTTACTTTCAATGGACAGCCTTGAATCGTCAGGATTACGTCCAATTCTACTTTATTGTCATCAATCTTAATATTGCGTACCATGCCCAGCTCTACTACGCTGCGGTGGATTTCCGGATCTTCGACTCCCTGGAGAGCTTCTAATACTTTCTCTTCTGTAATCAATATGGTTCACCTCTTCGAAATGACGTACTTCCCTCATTATACCACCCCGCAATTTATCCTCCAAAGTTTATTGTACGCCTTCCACAGTTTCACCGGAGTAGTAACGCAGAATCCCCTGGTAGACAGCATTAGCCATTTGCTTCTGATACTGGGAGGATTCCATTAACTTCGCTTCCTGCTCATTGGATAAAAAGCCGACTTCTACTAATGCAGCTGGACATTCAACTGCGCGCAGAATAAAAATGTCGCCCGTTTTTTTGGCGGTTCTGTCTGTATTATTTACCACACGCTTAATCTCATCCTGAATCAAGTGGGCTACCTGGCCTGATCCTTTAAGAGTTGGAGAATAAAAAGTCTGTGCACCCTTCCAACGCGGAGATGGAATGGCATTCAGATGGATGCTGATTAGCAAGTCAGCCTCCTTTTCTTTAATCAGTCTTGCCCGACTCAGAAGATCCTCTGTTTTTCTTTTACTCAAACCCTTCGTACCTGGATTAGCTAGGTCAATATCGGTTTCCCGGGTCATGACGACAAGCGCTCCAGCTTCCTGCAAAAAATCCCGCAAGAATAAGCTGATAGGTAGCGTTACATCTTTCTCGATCAAGCCGGCTTTACTTTTCGCTCCTCCGTCCGGGCCCCCGTGTCCAGCATCAACTACGATGATTTTTCCGGATAAGGGCAGCGACCATGTGGACCATGATTCATCATCTGCCGGCATGTTGTATGTAAACAATGTTACAAGAAGCAGTAGCGCCCCCAGCCAACTCAATGCTTTTCGTCTTAGCACGACCCGTTCCTCCCCGTTACCTCTTTTACTACAACATATGTACAACCTCCATGTTTATTCGTATTAGGTGTTCTCAAACAGCAAAAAAGCGAGCTTTGTTATAAAAGCCCGCTTTTTGCTGTTACAGTAGTCTTAATTTGCGTTGTTTTTTCCCATAGGATAGACCGTTACGGAACCACTTAAGTGCCACATCCTCGGCAATAATGGAGACAGAATACACGTCCCACTCCCCAATATGGCGAGATAATCGGTATTCATTTGCAAGGGAATAAATCGTGGAAAAATGCTCTTTTGTATAGCTATGCTCGATTTCCTTGGTGGTTCGGCCCGCTCCGTACTGTTTACTTGCGTCCACTCCACGAAAGAAGAATTCACAAATGATCTCAGCTAGGTATTCTTCGATCAGGTAGCGCTGAAGCAACGTAAGATGACGGATGGAAATATCGATGACGCTGGTGTAGTATTCGTACACCTCTTTCCGGTCGATGCCATTCATCGCCCTTTTTCGGATGCTTTCATCTCGGGTTCGGGCATGTTTTTCAAAAGAAACGATGTTGTTTTCCATGCAATCACCTTGCTTTATCTTATGGTCTTCGCTTTAGGATTGCCTCCCTTTTCATTGACTCATACATGAAGAAAAAAGAAAAAATCGCAAGCGCCTTCGCTCGTCCTTTTTTCCATCAAAAAAGCCCAATCCAAAAGGATTGAGCTTGAGTGTGTATATGAATGGACTCCAAATTAGCGTTTGGAGAACTGAGGCGCACGACGAGCCGCTTTAAGACCGTATTTTTTACGCTCTTTCATACGCGGGTCACGAGTCAGGAAGCCAGCGGATTTTAATGCACCGCGAAGCTCCGGATCAGCTTCCAACAGCGCACGGGAGATACCATGACGGATCGCACCCGCTTGACCTGTTGTACCGCCGCCATTTACGTTTACGAGTACGTCGTACTTACCTTCTGTTTCGGTAAGAACGAGCGGTTGTTTTACGATAAGTTTTAGAGTTTCAAGACCAAAGAATTGATCCATTGAACGCTTGTTGATGATGATTTGACCATCGCCTGGTACAAGGCGAACGCGTGCAATGGAGTTTTTACGACGACCTGTTCCGTAGTATTGAACTTGTGCCACGAATTTACCCTCCTTTTACTACCCGCGCAGTTCCCATTTTTCAGGTTGTTGCGCTTGATGTGGATGTTCAGTGCCCGCATATACATTCAGCTTTGTAATCAGCTTACGACCCAGACGGTTTTTCGGCAGCATGCCTTTAACAGCAAGCTCGATAATACGCTCAGGCTTCGTTGCGATCATTTGACCGGCTGAAGTTGCTTTCAATCCACCCGGATAGCCGGAATGACGATAATAGAACTTATCTGTCATTTTTTTACCGGACAGTTGGATTTTTTCAGCGTTGATAATAACGACGAAATCGCCGGCATCAACGTGTGGTGTAAACTCAGGTTTGAATTTTCCACGAAGAATGGATGCTACTTCACTGGCAAGACGTCCAAGCGTTTGCCCTTCAGCATCAACTACATACCATTTACGCTCTACTTCGAGTGGCTTGGCCATGTATGTGGTGCGCATTGTTTTCCCTCCTAAAAAGCGTGCATTTCACAAATGTTCCGTTAACCATTATATTTTAAAAACCGACATATTCGGGGCATAGTGGGTTTTAAAATACCGAATTTGATGATACTACATATTAGGTGATGAAGTCAAGAAAAAATTATACACCAGGTAGCGTTGACAGGATGAAATGACTGGAAAAATATATCTGTTTCTTTCTTGCAAGAAGTTTTTTCTGTCGTCCCTATCTCCAAGATGGAGACAGTGATGGTGCCTTTTACTTACTATCGCAACTTTTCCTATACTCTACCTTCCAGAGGTAGAGGCCGTGTGGTGGAGCAGTGATGCCGGCTACATCGCGATTTTTGGCTTCAAGCATTGTTTTAACGTCATCAACCTGCCACTTGCCCTTGCCTACTTCCACCAGTGTGCCTACAATAATACGAACCATATTGTACAAGAAACCATTACCCCGGAATGTCAGCCAGATATCCTTGCCCTGGTGTGGGAGTGTAGCATCACGCTCGTATTCCTCGATACGAATCTCATAGATGGTCCGCACCTTATCCTCAACCCTTGTTCGTACCGAACAAAATGAAGTGAAATCATGTGTCCCGATTAGATAGTCCGCCGCTGCACGCATCTTCTCCAAATCGAGCGGTGCCTTAATATGCTGTGACCATTCACGAAGAAATGGATCAGGAATAGACTGATTGAGTAGCCGGTAGCGATACGTCTTCTCGACGACATGATAGCGGGCATGAAAATCCATCGGGACATCCTCAGCATTCAGCACGACAATATCATCCGGCAGAAGCGTATTCATAGCCGGGATAAGCCGTTCAGCCGGAATTCGGCTCGTCGTGCGAAAATGAGCTACCTGCTCACGCGCATGTACACCCGAATCAGTTCGTCCAGATGCAACAATTACAGTCTCGTGCTGAAGTACGCGTGCCAGCACCTTCTCTATCTCCAATTGTACACTCGGTCCATTCGTTTGCCGCTGTAAGCCATAGTAAGCCGTCCCCTGGTAGCCAAACGTAAGCTTAATCTTGCGCCATTCCATTGATGTATCCTTCATCCTTTCCTTACAAAGCCAATCAATCAGAATCTTCTTGCATACTCATGCACGTAGCAACAAGACAGCCACTGCTATTACGATCATCATTACAAGAAGCATAGCGTCCCGACCACCATAACGGAGCTGTCGATACTTCGTGCGTCCTTCTCCCCCGTGGTATCCACGGGCTTCCATCGCAAACGCCAACTCCTCCGCCCGACGAAAAGATTGAACGAACAACGGGACAATCAACGGTATAATTCCATTAATCCGCTTAACAATTGATCCACTAGAAAAAGAGGCTCCTCGGGACATTTGCGCTTTCGCAATTTTGTCCGTCTCTTCCAGAAGCGTAGGGATAAAGCGCAGGGATATGGACATCATTAACGCCAATTCATGCGCCGGGAACTTGAAACGGCGCAAAGGTGAAAACAAACTTTCCAGTCCGTCCGTTAATTGAATCGGTGACGTGGTCAACGTGAGCAAGGACGCCGACATCATTAAAAGAATAATACGTGCTGATACAAATCCTGCATTCACAAGCCCTTTTTCGTGAATCTCGATGAACTTCCACGAGAAAAGAAGCTCGCCTTCCTTGTTCGTAAAAATCTGCAATACAACGGTCAGAAGAATAATCCAAAGTGCCGGCTTGAGTCCCCTAAGAACATAAATTACAGGAATGCGGGACAGCACGATGCCGATAACACTTACGGCAGCAACGAACAGAAATGCATACAACGAATTCGCCAGGAAAATAAAAATAATAAAAAAGAAGACAAATAAGAGCTTACTGCGCGGATCGCACCGGTGCAAAAACGAATTACGGGGTACATACTGTCCGATCGGTATCGAATTCAAAAAACTCATCCCCTGCTCCCCTCCTTCCGTCCGAAACGTCGTGCCAACTCATTCGTCAGCATTTCCGCATCGAAAATATCAAACGGGAGAGGAGCGATTTTGCTTCCACTTACCCGAACTCTCTCATTGAATTCAAAGATAAAGCGGGTAATCTCCGGCAACTCTAATCCTGCCTGACGAATCTTTGCCGGATCTTGAAATACCTGATGCGGTGTTCCTTCCATCCATACGCGTCCTTCATTCATCACATAGAGATAATCCGCGTAGCGTGCTGCGTCTTCCATGCTATGCGTCACAAGAATAGTCGTACGCTCTTCTTCACGGTGCACCTGGGCAATCATATCAAGAATCGCATGATGTCCCGCCGGGTCTAATCCTGCCGTTGGCTCATCTAAAATCAACACTTGCGGACTCATCACAAGCACGCCCGCCAGCGCTACACGCCGCATCTGCCCGCCACTAAGCATGAAAGGGGATTTGTCTCCATACTTATCCGGATCAAGCCCAACAAGCCGCAGAGCCGCATCTACGCGTCCTGGAATCATCTCCTGAGGTAGTCCCATATTGATAAGGCCAAAAGCGACATCTTTACGTACCGTTTCTTCAAATAATTGATACTCTGGGTATTGAAACGCGAGACCTACCTGTTGACGCAGCTTTTCCATCCCTTTTTTCTTCTTGGGCGGCAACGTAAATTCCCCAACCTGCATTGTCCCTTCTGTCGGTGAAAGCAAGCCGTTCAATAATTGAATAAGCGTCGATTTACCTGAGCCCGTATGGCCGATAATCGCGACATATCGGCCATGAGGAATATGCAATGAGACACCGCGGAGTGCCTGATAAGCAAACGGAGTGCCGGGAGAGTACGTATATTCAACATTCTCTAATCGGATATCCATAAGCTGTCCAACACTCCTTCCCCAGTCATTTTCAGTGTCGGAAAGCGGAAACCTTTTTGCTGGAGTCGGTACTGTAAGTCACAGGCAAACGGCACATCCAGACCGAGACGACGTAGCCAGTCCACCTTCTGATAGATGCTTTCAGGCGTTCCTTCGCCTACAAGCATACCTCCGTCCATAACCATAATCCGATCGCTATCCAACGTTTCTTCAAGGTAATGGGTAATCTGGATAACCGTCATTCCGGCTTCTCGATTCATCCGCCGTACAACCTCAAGCACTTCTTTACGTCCTCTCGGATCAAGCATAGCCGTAGCTTCATCAAGCACAAGTACCGCCGGTCGAATCGCAAGCGCTCCGGCAATGGCTACACGTTGTTTCTGCCCGCCAGACAGGCGATTTGGCTCAGCGGTACGAAACTCAGTCATATTCACCTGCTCCAGCGCGTCCTGAATTCGCGCTTCCATATCTGAAGGAGGGACACCAATGTTTTCCATACCGAAAGCGATGTCATCTTCCACAGTCGGCGCGACAAACTGATTATCCGGGTTCTGAAATACCATTCCTACTGCCTTTCGCACTTCCCAAATACGTGCATCATCTGCGGTTGCGATACTATTTACTTCTATCTTCCCTTCCGAGGGCAGCAGAAGACCATTTAATAGCTTTGCCAACGTTGATTTTCCAGATCCATTATGTCCGATAATTGAGAGAAACTCGCCCTTTTCTACCGTAAATGAAACGCCTTGTAATGCCTTATCCTCCGCTCCTTCATATGAGAATGAAACGTCGGTCAGACTTATGATAGCTTTACTCACAACTATGACACCACTTTCAAACTAGCGCTCGAAATTTAGTAATAGGAAACTACAAATCTTTACATTTATTTTCTTCCATGCAAAAAAAGGGTGATTTCAACCTCACCCTTTCTTGCGCCAGTGCTAACTATTCAACTAACTCAAGGTATACCATTGGTGCGCCGTCTCCGCGACGAGGCCCAATTTTCAAGATGCGAGTATAACCACCTTGACGCTCAGAAAAGCGAGGTGCAACCGTATCGAACAGTTTCTGGATTGCATCCTGGTTGGTCTCTTTATCCGCTACTTCTTTACGCACAAAAGCGGCTACTTGACGACGAGCGTGCAGGTCACCGCGTTTAGCCAGCGTAATCATTTTTTCAGCGATAGAACGAACTTCTTTCGCTTTGCTTTCCGTTGTTTCGATGCGCTCGTTAATGATCAGGTCAGTTACCAGATCGCGAAACAGAGCTTTACGAGCAGCACTATTGCGGCCTAATTTAGAGTATGCCATGCTTTTTCCCTCCTTAAGACAAACAATCTATCGTTCCTTAATCGTCTTTACGAAGTCCAAGACCGAGCTCTTCGAGCTTTTCTTGTACTTCTTCAAGCGATTTACGGCCAAGATTACGGACTTTCATCATATCTTCTTCCGTTTTCTGCGTCAGTTCCTGCACAGTATTAATACCGGCACGCTTCAGGCAGTTGTAGGAACGAACTGAAAGATCAAGTTCTTCGATAGTCATCTCGAGCACTTTCTCTTTCTTGTCCTCTTCTTTCTCAACCATAATCTCGGCTTCTTGTGCCTCGTCGGTGAGTCCTACAAACAGATTTAGATGCTCCGTCATAATCTTCGCACCGAGGCTAACTGCCTCTTCTGGACGAATACTTCCGTCCGTCCATACTTCAAGCGTTAGCTTGTCGTAGTTTGTTACTTGACCTACACGCGTGTTTTCTACCTGATAGTTCACACGGTTGATCGGTGTATAGATAGAATCAATCGGAATCACGCCGATTGGCAAATCCGGGCGTTTGTTCTGATCGGCAGGCACATAACCGCGTCCACGGTTAGCAACCATGCGAATATGGAGACGAGCTCCCTCTTCCATCGTTGCGATTACCAGTTCCGGATTCAGAATCTCGACATCACTGTCTGCGCGAATGTCAGCAGCGGTCACGACACCGGAGCCTTCCGCATCGATTTCAAGCACTTTCTCTTCGTCCGAATGGATTTTGAGAGAAAGAGTTTTTACATTTAAGATGATCTGGGTAGTATCCTCTACCACGCCTTCGATCGTGGAGAACTCATGAAGAACCCCATCGATTTCAACGCTAATTACTGCGGCACCTGGTAGTGAAGAGAGCAAAATACGGCGCAGAGAGTTGCCGAGTGTTGTGCCGTATCCGCGCTCAAGAGGCTCTACCACAAACTTGCCATAGGTAGAGTCATCACTTACTTCTACCACTTCGATCTTTGGCTTTTCGATTTCGATCATCAAACAAACCCTCCTTCAAAACGTCGAAAATTCCGGACGGGTCTAAGGTCCACGACCGGAATTCCCCTTGGCGGTTACCAGTAAATCGCAACCAAAGCACAGACCTGTTCGTGTCATATTATAATAGTATGCACAGGTGTATAACTTTTTAAACTGTTAGTTTATGCGACTTGCTGCCAAATTATACACGACGACGTTTTGGTGGACGGCAACCATTGTGAGGAATAGGTGTTACGTCTTTAATCATGTTAACTTCCAATCCAGTAGCCTGTAAGGAACGGATTGCAGCTTCACGACCGGAACCCGGTCCTTTAACCAGAACTTCAACAGTCTTCATGCCATGTTCCATTGCAGCTTTCGCAGCTTGCTCAGCAGCCATTTGTGCAGCAAACGGAGTGCTTTTACGAGAACCTCTGAAACCGAGACCACCAGAACTAGCCCAGGAGATTGCATTTCCGTGCGGGTCAGTGATAGTAACGATCGTATTGTTAAATGTAGAGCGGATATGCGCTATACCAGTTTCAATGTTTTTGCGATCACGACGACGAGTACGCGTCGCAGCTACTTTTCTTTTCGCCAACTTCATTTACCCCCTTTACTTCTTCTTGTTCGCAACGGTACGACGCGGACCTTTGCGAGTACGTGCATTGGTTTTCGTACGCTGACCACGAAGCGGCAGACCTTTACGGTGACGAACACCACGGTAGCAACCGATTTCGATTAGACGTTTGATATTCAGAGATACTTCACGACGAAGATCCCCTTCTACTTTAACAGTCTTGTCGATATATTCACGAAGCTTAGCTGCTTCTTCTTCAGTCAGATCACGAACACGAGTGTTCTCATTGATACCTGTTTCGCTCAGGATTTTAGCAGCAGTGGAACGGCCAATGCCGAAAATGTAAGTTAACGCGATAACTACGCGCTTGTCACGAGGTAAATCAACCCCAGCAATACGTGCCATGTAGCATGCACCTCCTTATAGATTAGCCTTGTCTTTGCTTATGCTTCGGATTTTCACAAATTACCATAATTTTGCCTTTGCGGCGAATGATTTTGCATTTCTCGCAAATCTGCTTTACAGATGGTCTTACTTTCACTTGGATTACCTCCTGTCGTTTCTAGAGTGGAAATATTAGAGGGTGGAGGCTATATTAACCTCTAACTCTTCACGTCTCCTGCTCTATTTGTAGCGATATGTGATCCGCCCGCGGGTCAAATCATACGGCGATAATTCAACGGTGACTTTGTCACCAGGCAATATACGAATGAAATGCATACGGATTTTACCGGATACGTGAGCGAGCACTTTGTGCCCATTCTCCAGCTCTACGCGGAACATCGCGTTCGGTAGAGGTTCGATCACAGTACCTTCCACTTCAATTACATCTTCCTTTGCCATAAAGCCACTCTCCTTTCTTTAGCATGGCTGCTTATGCGTAAGTATTCTTAACTCAGTCGATAAACCTACAATATCCCCATCGGCAATCATAACACAATGTCTATCCCAAAGGGAAACACAATTGCAATTTTATTCTTTGGTTAAGATTTCATAGCCATCTTCAGTAATTGCAATCGTATGTTCAAAATGAGCACACATGGAACCGTCCACGGTGACGACTGTCCAATTATCTGCGAGCGTACGCACATAACGCTTACCCGCATTAACCATTGGCTCAATCGCCAATACCATTCCTACCTTTAATCTCGGTCCGCGGCCTGGAGGTCCGAAATTAGGAATCTGCGGATCTTCATGCAAATCCCTTCCGATGCCATGACCTACATACTCGCGAACAATAGAATAACCGGCTTCCTCTACGCAAACCTGAATGGCATGCGAGATATCCGTCAGACGAGCATCCGGCTTCGCCAATGCCAATCCTTCATAGAGAGATTTCTCGGTGATATCAAGCAAATGCTGATTCTCTTGGGAAATCTGACCCACTCCGTATGTCCAAGCGGAATCTCCGTGATAACCGTCTACCTCAGCACCGATATCAAGGCTGATGATATCCCCTTCATTGAGCTTGCGATTGCCTGGAATACCATGAACAAGTTCTTCATTAACTGAAGTGCATATGCTACCTGCAAAGCCTCCATACCCTTTGAAAGAAGGTTTCGCTCCATGCTTGCGAATGAAAGTTTCCGCAATCGCGTCCAACTCACCTGTAGTGATGCCCGGACGAATCGCTTTTTGCAGCTCTTTATGCGTGAGAGCAACGAGGCGTCCCGCTTCTCTCATGATCTCGATTTCTGCGTTGGACTTGCATATAATCATTGAGCTTGACCTCTCAATACTTGTGCAACATCCTCAAAAACTTTGTTTATATCTTGTTGTCCGTTAATGTTACGGAGCAATCCTTTTTCATTGTAATACTTCAAAATTGGGGCGGATTGTTCGATGTTTACATCGAGGCGAGTCGCAACGGTCGCTTCGTTGTCGTCATCCCGCTGGTACAACTCCCCGCCGCACTTATCGCAAATCCCTTCTTGAGAAGGAGGATTGAATATTACATGATACGTAGCGCCGCAGTTCTTACAGATGCGGCGGCCAGTTAGCCGCTCCATCAAAATGCTGCGATCCACATCGATATTGATTACATGGTCGATACTGCGTCCCAATTCTGCAAGCGTTGCGTCGAGCGCTTCCGCCTGTGCCATCGTGCGAGGAAAACCATCAAGCATAAAGCCTTTCTCACAATCAGCTTTGCCTAAACGTTCCTTTACAATACCAATCACAACTTCATCCGGTACTAAGAGCCCCTGGTCCATGTACGACTTTGCTTGTTTGCCCATCTCTGTTTCTTCTTTGATGGCCGCGCGAAACATATCGCCGGTCGAGATGTGCGGAATGCCGAATTCCTCGACGATTCTCTCACCCTGGGTTCCTTTTCCCGCTCCCGGTAATCCGGTTAAGATAATATTCATCTCTACCCCTCCATACGTCAGTAAGTTCACAGCCTATCTTTTGTATTACTTAATAAACCCTTTGTAGTGGCGCTTTACAAGTTGGCTTTCAATTTGCTTCATTGTATCCAGAGCTACCCCGATGACGATAAGGATGGCCGTTCCACCAATCTGAATCGAAGGCGGCAGTCCGCTCACCTTTGAGAAGAAGACCGGAAGAATGGATACAAGTGCCAAGAATGTTGCTCCTGCCAAAGTAATTCGGTTTAACGTTCGAGTAATAAATTGGGCTGTCTCATTTCCTGGACGTATGCCTGGGATATATCCGCCGTTCTTTTTCATGTTGTCAGACATCTGCGTTGGATTAACCTGCACATGTACATAGAAATACGTAAATCCGAAAATAAGGAGAACGTACAGTACCATGCCAATCCAATTCTGAGAACTAAACGTCTGGATGTCAAACGTTTGAATCACCCAGTTGGAAACGGGATGCCCTGGCCAGAATTGAGCAATTGTAGGAGGGAAAATAATCAGCGATAAAGCAAAGATTACCGGAATAACACCGGCGCTGTTTACTTTCAACGGAATGTGTGTGGACTGCCCACCGTACATTTTTCTGCCTACAACGCGTTTCGCATATTGCACAGGAATCTTACGTGCTCCCTGCTGGATGAAAACAATTCCCACAATGATGAGAATAATCGCAAGCAGAATGCCCAATACTTTAACAATATTTAGGAACATCTGATCCTCAGCGCCAATAAACTCTGAGGCATACAACTGTTTCGCACCGTTTGGAATCGCAGCTACGATACCTGCAAAGATAATGATAGAAATACCGTTTCCGATGCCTTTTTCTGTGATTTGCTCTCCAAGCCACATAAGAAAGGCAGTTCCTGCGGTCAGTACAATCGCAACCATCGCATATGTCATAAAAGAAGGATCCTTCACTAGTCCAGGCATCATTCTATTAAAACTGATGGAAAGACCGACTGCCTGAATCAAGCCCAGTACGATCGTGAAATAACGAGTAACCTGGGCAATTTTACGACGGCCAATATCGCCTTCTTTTGACCACTGGGTAAATGTCGGAACAACGTCCATCGACAATAGCTGCATAATAATCGAAGCGGTGATGTATGGCATAATCCCCATCGCAAAGATAGAGAAGTTCTGCAGGGCACCGCCCGAAAATGTATTTAAGAGTCCGAAGATGCTATTTTGCTGTGACAGCTGTTCAAGTACCGATACATTAATGTTCGGCACTGGAACGAAGCTGCCAACTCGAAAGACGACAAGCATCAAAAGGGTAAAAATAACCTTTCGACGCAAGTCGGCAATCTTAAATACATTGGCAATCGTGGAGAACATCAGATCACCTCGGTTTTTCCGCCAAGAGCTTCAATCTTCTCAACTGCAGATTGAGAAAACTTCTGGGCTTGAACCGTCAGCTTCACGTTAAGTTCTCCATTCCCTAAAATCTTCACGCCATCACGTGCATTTTTAATTACACCAACTTCAAGAAGCAATTCAGGCGTTACTACTGTGCCTTCTTCAAATTGGTTCAGTCTATCAAGATTGATTACAGCATACACTTTGCGGTTCGGGTTTGTAAAACCGCGCTTCGGCAAACGACGATACAGCGGGTTTTGACCCCCTTCAAAACCAGGGCGAACACCGCCGCCGGAACGGGCGTTTTGACCTTTATGTCCACGACCGGCCGTTTTTCCGTTACCAGAACCAATACCGCGACCTACACGCTTACGAGTGTGGCGGGACCCTTCAGCAGGTTTGATTTCGTGTAATTTCATCGTTGCACCTCCTCTTTACGCAAGTTATCTATTACTCAGCGATTTCCTTTACTTCAACCATGTGCTTCACTTTTTCCACCATGCCGCGCATAGCCGCATTGTCTTCTTTAACGACTGTGTGGTTAAGTTTACGAAGACCAAGAGCTGCTACAGTTGCTCTTTGGTTTTGCGTACGACCAATTAGACTTCTTTTGAGGGTGATTTGTAATTTTGCCATGAGTCAGTCCCCCCCTAACCTAAAAGCTCTTCCGCAGTTTTACCGCGCAGTTTTGCAACTTGCTCGGCAGTTTTCAGACGGCTTAAACCTTCTAACGTAGCATTTACCATGTTAATCGGGTTGTTAGAGCCTAAAGACTTACTTAATACGTCACCTACACCGGCAAGCTCAAGCACCGCACGAACCGGGCCACCAGCGATAACTCCAGTACCTTCTGAAGCAGGCTTCATGAACACTTTACCGGCGCCGAAGCGTCCGTTGATTTCGTGAGGCAGAGTTGTTCCCACGAGAGGAACTTTAATTAAGTTTTTCTTTGCATCTTCGATGGCTTTACGGATTGCATCCGGTACCTCTTGAGCTTTACCCATGCCAGTACCTACATGCCCGTTCTTATCGCCAACGACTACTAGAGCACTGAAGCTGAAACGGCGTCCACCTTTAACCACTTTCGCAACGCGGTTAATGGCGACAACTCTTTCTTCCAACTCCAGGTTCGAAGCGTCAATACGCATGAAGTTTTCCCTCCTTGTGTAAGGAATTTCGTTCAATTAGAATTGCAGGCCAGCTTCGCGCGCAGCATCTGCAAGAGTTTTAATACGTCCGTGGTACAGATAACCACCGCGGTCGAACACGACTTCTTTTACGCCTTTTTCGATACCGCGTTTTGCGATCAGCTCGCCAACTTTAGCAGCAGCTTCTTGGTTGCCGCCATGGCTCACTTGATCTTTCAACTCAGGATCAACAGTAGAAGCAGAAACGATTGTCACGCCCGCTACGTCATCAATTAACTGAGCATAGATATGCTTAGAAGAACGGTATACGTTCAAGCGAGGAGCTTGAGCAGTACCGGATATTTTCTTACGAACCCGAAGGTGTCTTTTCTTCCGTGCTTTGTTTTTGTCTTGTTTCGAGATCACGTGATTCACTCCTTTCTTACATACGCCTTAGCGATTACTTCTTACCAGTTTTACCTTCTTTACGACGTACGCGTTCGCCTTGGTAGCGAATACCTTTACCTTTATAAGGCTCAGGTCTACGTACCGCACGAATTTCAGAAGCGATTTGGCCTACGCGCTCTTTGTCGATACCTTTGACAATGATTTGCGTTTGAGCCGGAACTTCGAATTCAATGCCTTGTTCCGGAGTGATTTCAACTGGATGAGAATAACCAACGTTTAGTGTCAGGTTGCTGCCACTTTTAGTAGCACGGTAACCTACACCAACGAGTTCAAGCGTTTTAGAGAATCCGTTCGTTACGCCTTCTACCATGTTGGCGATAATGCTACGAGTTGTACCGTGCAGAGCGCGGTGCAGTTTGTGATCGGAAGGGCGTTCAACGTTAATTTCGTTGCCCTCCACTTTCACAATCACTTCTTCATGAAGCGTACGGGTTAACGTACCCTTCGGACCTTTAACAGTCAATACTGTTCCATCAAGCTTCACGTCTACTCCTTCAGGAATAGCGATCGGTTTTTTACCAATACGGGACATTCGTTACACCTCCATTCGTCGTCGAATGTATTACCAAACGTATGCTAGCACTTCGCCGCCTACTTGCTGCTGACGAGCTTGTTTATCAGTCATAACGCCTTTTGAAGTAGAAAGAACGGCGATTCCTAATCCGCCCAGAACACGAGGAACCTCGCCTTTGTTAGCGTAAACGCGCAAGCCAGGCTTGCTGATGCGTTTCAGACCGTTGATGACGCGTTCATTATCCGCACCGTATTTCAGGAAAATACGGAGAATGCCTTGTTTGTTATCTTCTACATATTCTACGTCACGAACGAAGCCTTCTTCTTTCAGCAGGCTCGCAATTGCGTGCTTGATTTTGGAAGCAGGTACTTCCAACTTCTCATGACGTACCATATTGGCATTGCGAATGCGAGTAAGCATATCTGCAATTGGATCTGTCATTACCATATGTTTAACCTCCTTCCCATTCTACGGGATTACCAGCTTGCTTTCTTCACTCCAGGCAGTTGGCCTTGGTATGCTAAGTCGCGAATACAAATGCGGCAAAGTTTAAACTTGCGATACACAGAATGCGGACGACCACAACGTTCGCAGCGTGTGTAGGCCTGTACTTTAAACTTCGGCTTACGTTGCTGTTTCACGATCATTGATTTTTTAGCCACGTGTTTCCCTCCTTATCGTATAGGAATCCGAAATTACTTGGCGAAAGGAGCGCCCAATTGAGTCAAAAGTTCGCGGCCTTCTTCGTCCGTTTGTGCTGTTGTTACGATTACGATATCCATTCCGCGGATAGCATCCACTTTATCGTACTCGATTTCCGGGAAGAGCAATTGCTCCTTCAAGCCAAGCGTGTAGTTTCCGCGTCCATCAAATGCTTTGTTGGAAATACCGCGGAAGTCACGTACGCGTGGAAGAGAGATATTAAATAATTTATCCAGGAAATGGTACATGCGCTCACCGCGCAGTGTTACTTTCGCACCAATTGGCATGCCTTCGCGAAGACGGAAACCAGCGATAGACTTCTTCGCACGAGTAACAACTGGCTTCTGACCAGCGATGATTTCTAGATCACGAACCGCACTGTCCAGGATTTTTGGATTGGATACTGCTTCACCCAAACCCATATTAATAACAACTTTGTCGACTTTCGGAACCTGCATGACAGACTTATATCCGAACTTCTGCATCAAAGCAGGAGAAATCTTCTCTTTATATTGCTCTAACATTCTTGCAGCCATCTAGATGACCTCCTTTCCGACCTGACTACTTATCCAATGCTTCGCCAGATTTTTTTGCGATACGTACTTTCTTTCCGTCTACAACTTTGGAACCGATACGAGTCGGTTCACCCGTTTTCGGGTCTACGATCATTACATTAGAAGCATGAATAGAAGCTTCTTGCGTAACAATACCGCCTTGCGGATTGTTAGCGTTCGGACGAGTATGCTTCTTCACCATGTTTACGCCTTCTACAAGCACACGGCCTGTTTTCGGGTAAGCAGCGAGAATGCGTCCTTTTTTGCCTTTATCTTTACCGCTGATAACAACTACGTTGTCACCGGATTTCACATGCATTTTCTTTTGTTCGGACATGACGGCACCTCCTTATGTTTAACTTAATGCCTTTGTAAGCAGGATTTACAGTACTTCAGGAGCCAGAGAAACGATTTTCATGAAGTCTCTGTCACGAAGTTCCCGGGCAACCGGTCCGAAAATACGAGTTCCGCGCGGGCCTTTGTCATCACGAACGATAACTGCTGCATTTTCATCAAAGCGAATGTAAGAACCGTCTTTACGACGAGCACCGCTCTTAGAACGAACGATTACAGCTTTCACCACATCGCCTTTCTTAACAACGCCACCTGGTGTTGCTTGTTTTACCGAGCAAACAATAACATCACCAATGTTAGCGAATTTACGGCCGGAACCGCCCAATACTTTAATGCACATTAATTCTTTTGCACCGGAGTTATCGGCTACACGCAAACGAGATTGAGTTTGGATCACGGAGAGTCCCTCCCTTCAGATGTAACTAAACGTTCATTTTACTTTAGATAATAACGGCTTTCTCAACCACTTCAACAAGTCTCCAGCGCTTGTCTTTAGACAACGGACGAGTTTCCATGATTTTTACCAGATCGCCGATTTTTGCAGTGTTTTGCTCATCATGAGCTTTGAATTTCTTGGAATATTTCACGCGCTTTCCGTACAGCGGGTGTTTTTTGTATGTTTCGACCAGAACAACAATCGTTTTGTCCATTTTGTCAGAAACAACTCGACCAAGAACCACTTTACGTGCGTTGCGTTCTTCTGCCATGTTTGCGACCTCCTCTCTAATCTATTAGCTAATGCCTAATTCACGTTCACGCAGAATCGTTTTTGCTTTTGCGATATCTTTACGTACTTGACGGATACGTGCAGGGTTTTCTAATTGACCAGTCGCTAATTGAAAACGGAGGTTAAAAAGCTCCTCTTTCAAGGAAGTTACTTTTTGTTCGATTTCGGCAGTGGTTAGGTTGCGAATTTCATTAGCTTTCATTTGCGTCACCACCCAATTCTTCCCGTTTTACAAACTTACATTTAACCGGAAGTTTATGCATAGCCAGACGCATTGCTTCACGTGCCACCTCTTCAGGTACACCTGCCAGCTCAAACATAACTTTTCCAGGTTTTACAATTGCTACCCAGCTCTCAACGGAACCTTTACCGGAACCCATCCGTACTTCAAGCGGCTTCGCAGTAACTGGTTTGTCCGGGAAAATTTTAATCCATACTTTACCGCCACGTTTGATATAACGAGTCATCGCAATACGAGCGGCTTCGATTTGACGGTTTGTTATCCAAGAGGCTTCTAAAGCTTGAAGGCCATATTCACCGAACGTTACTTGAGTACCGCCTTTTGCTTGACCTCTCATTTTTCCGCGATGCTGCTTGCGGTGTTTTACGCGTTTAGGGATCAACATGATTATTGGCCTCCTTCCTCTTCAGTTCTCTTCTTCGCTTGAGGAAGAACTTCTCCGCGATAAATCCATACTTTAACGCCGATTTTTCCGTACGTTGTATCGGCTTCAGCTGTACCATAGTCGATGTCAGCACGCAATGTGTGCAGCGGAACTGTACCTTCGCTGTATCCTTCAGAACGAGCGATATCCGCGCCACCCAGGCGTCCACTTACCATTGTTTTGATACCTTGAGCGCCTGCACGCATTGAACGCTGCAGAGATTGCTTCTGCGCACGACGGAAAGAAATACGGTTTTCCAATTGACGCGCGATGCTTTGTGCAACAAGGTTTGCATCCATATCAGGATTTTTGATTTCATTGATATTGATGTGCACTTTCTTACCAGTCAGAGCAGACAGTGCTTTGCGAAGTTTTTCAACTTCACTACCACCTTTACCAATTACCATACCTGGCTTAGCAGTGTGGATAGAAATATTCAGACGGTTGGCAGCACGCTCGATTTCAACGGTGGAAACAGAAGCGTCTTTCAACTTGGTTTTCACATATTCACGTACCTTCAGATCTTCGTGCAATAAATCAGCATAATCTTTTTCTGCGAACCATTTTGATTCCCAGTCGCGGATAATGCCAACCCGAAGTCCTACCGGGCTAACTTTTTGACCCACTCGCTATCCCTCCTTATTTCTCAGATAAAATTACTGTAACGTGACTTGTACGCTTGTTAATCCGGCTCGCACGACCCATTGCGCGAGGGCGGAAACGTTTCAATGTCGGACCTTCATCAACAAATACTTTGCTAATAACGAGGTTATTAGCATCCAGGTTCATGTTGTGCTCCGCATTCGCAATAGCTGACATTAAAACCTTCTCAACAACTGGAGATGATGCTTTCGGCGTGTGCTTCAGAATTGCAATCGCTTCGCCTACTTGCTTGCCGCGGATTAAGTCAACTACCAGACGCATTTTGCGGGGAGCAATACGAATATTACGAGCTACCGCTTTCGCTTCCATTTGAGTAACCCCCTCTCTTACTTCAACGTATCAATTATCTTCTTGTTTTCTTGTCGGTATCAACGTGACCTTTGAAGGTACGGGTTGGAGCAAATTCTCCAAGCTTGTGTCCGACCATATCTTCGGTTACATATACAGGTACGTGTTTACGTCCGTCGTACACTGCAAATGTGTGACCAACGAAGTCCGGGAAGATTGTAGAGCGACGAGACCAAGTTTTGATTACCTTTTTGTCGCCTTTTTCGTTTTGCTCTTCGACCTTTTTCATTAAATGATCATCAACAAAAGGTCCCTTTTTTAAGCTGCGTCCCATGAACGAACCTCCCTTCGTAATAGAAGTGCGGTGCCTTGCAACCGCACCTTAGTTAAGCAATATTACTTCTTCTTGCGGCTACGAACAATATACTTGCTAGATTGCTTGTTTTTCTTGCGAGTTTTTGCACCAAGCGTCGGTTTACCCCAAGGAGTAAGCGGACCGCTACGTCCGATTGGAGCGCGACCTTCACCACCACCGTGTGGGTGATCATTCGGGTTCATTACAGAACCACGAACTGTCGGGCGCTTGCCTAACCAGCGAGAACGACCGGCTTTACCGATAGTGATAAGTTCGTGTTCTCCATTACCTACTTGACCGATTGTTGCACGGCACTCTTTGCGAATCATGCGAGTTTCGCCTGAAGCCAGACGAACGATTACATAATCGCCATCGCGGCCAAGAAGCTGAGCTTCTGTACCAGCGGAGCGAACAAGCTGGCCACCTTTGCCTGCTTTCAGTTCGATATTATGGATAACTGTACCTACTGGAATATTAGCCAGCGGCAGTGCGTTACCTACTTTAATATCAGCATCCGCACCGGATACAATAGTCATGCCTACTTGCAGACCATTCGGAGCTAGGATGTAGCGCTTCTCACCATCAGCATAGTTAATCAGCGCGATGTTAGCTGAACGGTTCGGGTCGTACTCGATTGTAGCAACACGACCTGGAATACCGTCTTTATTACGTTTGAAGTCAATAACACGATACTTCTGTTTATGACCGCCACCATGATGACGAACTGTGATTTTACCTTGGTTGTTGCGGCCGGCTTTTTTATGCTTCGGCGCAAGCAGAGATTTTTCCGGTGTGGAAGTCGTAATCTCTTCAAAAGTAGACACAGTCATTTGACGGCGACCAGGAGAAGTCGGTTTGTACTTTTTAATTGCCATTTGTTTTCCCTCCTTCGCTCTGTCTTACGAATTAAACACCTTCAAAGAACTCAAGAGCTTTACTATCTTCGCTCAGTTGAACGATAGCTTTTTTCCAGTCAGAACGTTTACCGAAATATTTACCTACGCGCTTCGGCTTACCTTTAACACGCATTGTATTTACGTTTACGACTTTCACATCGAAAATGCGTTGAACCGCATCTTTGATTTCCGTTTTATTCGCACGTAAATCAACTTCGAATACGTATTTGTTGCTGCCCATCATGTCAGCAGTACGTTCGGTAATAACCGGGCGCTTGATAATATCGCGAGGATCTTTCATTATACAAGCACCTCCTCAACTTTAGCGACTGCATCCTGCGTAATCAGCAACTTGTCATGATGCAGAACATCAAGAACGTTGATTCCATTAGCGGAAACGAACTTCACACCAGGAATGTTGCGAGCGGACAGCGCTACATTGTCGTTATAGTCACCTGTTACAACAAGCACTTTGTTGTCCACTTTCAGATTTCCGAGCACTTTCACCATTTCTTTGGTTTTTGGTGCATCGAAGTTTAGAGCGTCCAATACTACGATTTCCTCGTTCTTTACTTTACTAGAAAGAGCGGATTTAATCGCCAGACGACGAACCTTCTTAGGAAGCTTGTAAGAATAGCTGCGAGGAGTCGGTCCGAAAACCACACCACCGCCAACCCATTGTGGGGAGCGAATGCTACCTTGACGAGCGCGTCCTGTTCCTTTTTGTTTCCAAGGCTTACGGCCACCGCCTCTTACCGCAGAGCGGTTTTTCACAGCATGCGTACCAGCACGACGGGAAGCCTGCTGCATGATAATTGCGTCGGCAAGCACTGCTTCGTTCGGTTCGATACCGAATACTGCATCGGACAGTTCGATTTCACCTACTTGAGAGCCGGCTTGATTGAAAAGTGTTACTTTAGGCATTGCGAGTCCTCCTTTCCTGCTTATTTGCTGCCTTTAATCGCAGATTTTACAACTACGAAGCTATTTTTAGGGCCTGGGATAGCGCCTTTAATCAACAGCAAGTTGCGCTCTGTATCAACAGAAACAACTTCAAGATTTTGCACTGTAATTTTTTCTCCGCCCATACGTCCAGGCAATGCTTTGCCTTTCGGTACACGGTTCGCAGCAACCGGACCCATAGAACCCGGACGACGATGGTAACGGGAACCGTGAGCCATTGGTCCACGAGCTTGACCGTGACGTTTGATAGAACCAGCGAAACCTTTACCTTTCGATGTTCCGGTTACGTCAACAACGTCTCCCTCTGCAAAAATATCAGCTTTTAACTCTTGACCTACTTCGTATCCAGCTAAATCGATGTTACGAAGTTCACGAACGAAGCGCTTAGGTGTTGTATTAGCTTTTGCTGCATGGCCTTTTTCAGGCTTGTTGGCACGCACTTCTTTCTTGTCAGCGAAACCAATTTGAATTGCTTCATATCCATCAGTGGTTTGATCTTTCTTTTGAAGAACCACGCAAGGACCTGCTTCGATAACGGTTACTGGAACTACGATACCTTCAGCAGTAAAAACCTGGGTCATCCCAACTTTTTTACCTAAGATTCCTTTGGTCATGATAGCCACCTCCTATTGAGTAATCAAATTCATGTATTTAGTACGTTCATTTATTGTCGATTCATATGTTCGTTCAAACTTAAACTTACAGTTTGATTTCAATGTCCACACCAGATGGCAGGTCCAAACGCATCAGCGAATCAACCGTTTGTGGTGTTGGATTCACAATGTCGATTAAGCGCTTATGTGTGCGCATCTCGAACTGTTCACGGGAATCCTTATATTTGTGCACCGCACGCAGAATCGTGAAGACGTTGCGTTCAGTTGGAAGTGGAATCGGGCCGGATACCTCTGCACCGGAACGCTTCGCAGTATCAACAATCTTCTCTGCGGACTGGTCAAGAATTCTGTGATCGTATGCTTTCAAGCGAATACGAATTTTTTGTTTTGCCATTTTAGTCCCTCCTTTGTCGCCTATTTTGATAAACAGACAATTCTCAGCGGAAAAACCCGACCTCCAGGCCATGGCATCGGAGCCTGGTGTGTCAGCAACCTCCCGCGTCATCGCGTTCATCAAACCAACATTCAACATTATATCGAAAATATAGGTTGAATGCAAGGTTTTTCTCGTTCTGTATCATTTTTAAATAATGACTCAGACCTTGAATATTCTATCGTATACGAGTTTAAAAAGCAAGAGATGAGCCCTACTTTTTTATCTGGTCTTAATTTTACACCTCTATACAGATTACTTGTTTAGCACCAAATCGTTTTCTTCTCTAATTCTTTCCTATATATATGCACCTTTCAAATGCATAAATCGTCACCAGCTTTCACACGTTAAAGAGGATGAAGTGAAATTCCTACCGCAAACTTATAATACGAGGAGATGAAAACAATGGCTCAGAAAAATAAAAAGAAACAAGATATCCAGGATGTGCATACGCTGATTAATCAAATGGAAAAAACACCGACCACTTCAAATCTGGTGAATGAAATTGAACAGGATGAAATAAACTATCGTGATACCGGCGTGCAGGATCAAAAACAATAAAGTAAAACTCCTGTCAGTGAGTGTGTTCTTCCTCCCCTACTAATGGAAATTACACTTATCGAGGTCTTACTGCCCATTAGACCAAAATAAAAGCGAACGAGACTCTAACCAGTTGTATGGAGTCTCGTTTGTATGTCTCTATTCCCTCCTCTCTCCCAATCATGTAATCACTCCCTCAAAAACAGACATTTATAGACATTTTTAATTTTCGCCTATTCTAACAAGGACGTTATATACCTATGTTTGGCTTAACTCAATAAAAAGGGTTGTGATTCCCCAAACAAAGTGATACTATGCCTATAGAAAAAAACAAACGTTGAAGGGAATTGTTGCTATGCAAGGGATCTCCGAACTGTTCTGGGAAGCCTCAATAGAAGAGATTAAGCGCGGCTATGTCTATCAGGAAGAGGCCGAGCAGTATATCTGCTTAATCTGTGGCCGACGATTTAACCGGGGCATGATTTATCCTTATGAGGACACACTATATGAAGCTGAGAAGTTTACCAGGCTGCATATTACGCATGAGCATGGCTCTACGTTCGATTTCCTGCTTAGCTTAGATAAGAAGCTGACCGGCCTTACTGAGCACCAGAAAGCCATCGTCCGCTACTTCCGGGAAGGAATAAGCGACAGTGATATCGTTAAAGAGCTAGGCGGAGGCAGTACATCAACAATACGTAACCATCGCTTTACGCTTAGGGAGAAAGCAAAACAGGCCAAGATTATGCTCGCGATTATGGATCTGGTGGAAGAAAGAACAACAAAGCCAAACAAATTCATCAGTATCCCTCGTAGTGCAGTCATGGTGGACGAACGTTTTGCTATTACCGAAGAAGAGAATGAAGCCATTCTGCATACCTACTTCAACCAGGGTAAAGACGGGCCGCTGACCGAGTTTCCCAAGAAGGAGAAGCGCAAGGTAGCTATTCTGAAGCACATTGCACAGCGTTTCGAACTAAACCGGCAATATACCGAGAAAGAAGTAAATGAAATACTGAAGGAAATCTATCCGGATTACGTTACAATTAGGCGTTATCTAATCGAATACGGTTTTATGGAGCGCTATCCTGATTGCAGCGCGTATTGGATAAAGCCTTAACGAAAAAAGCGGACTTCGAATACATCGGAGCCCGCTTTTGCTTTACTTTGTTTTATCGGATGCATGCTTCATAAGCAGCGAAATTTCTTTAACCAACTTCTTAGAAGAAGGCGACGTTGCTTGCATTTCTTTCTTTATGCGATCAATCGCTGCGACCGCATCCTTTTGCTCTACTGTTAAAATCCGAACATTATTCCCGAACATCTCCGCAATTTCTCCTCTGGCAGCTTCAAGGTTATCTGAAGCAGGTACGCCCGGTGTTCCTGATGTACCCCCTGTTCCATTTGTCTGCTCTCCACCTACTTTACCGGGAGGGAGCGTTTCGGGAGGACGACTCATATTCGCTGTTCCTGTACCTGATGTTCCTGATGTACCATTCAATACTTTATTCTGCATTGGATCATAGCTTGTAGAAACTATTTCCTTCTTCTCTCTTCCGAGAATTACTGCATCGTCGAGCACAAGCACTTTGATGCCTTCAATCCCTGCTCCGGTTAATCTGGATTGTAAATGCGCGGATATGCCTCCTTCATGAAGCCCCGAACTTCCAATAGTACTGTATACGGACATGCCCGCATTTTGCGAAGTATTTCCTTCATAGTTGTTGGCTTTAACTGTCGAGCCTTCCATTCTGCCCGTATCTTCATTATAACCAGGAATCTGAATCTTTCCGCTATCTGGATGAACGTGTTCTTGTACGTTCGCATTCGCAGTCGGGGGTGCTGCATTTCCATTCTGATTTCCTTGATTGTTGCATCCAGCAAGAATTGCAAGTGCCAGTGCTACAACAACTCCTGTGCTTACCCAATTTCTCTGCATTGTTGTATCCTCCGTCCTTACCGAGTTATGTTTTAAACTATCTGCACGCTTAGTTTTCCCTTTATTTTCCTTTCTAATACGGGCAGTCTCTTAATTTTGAACAAAATTTTCATGCAAGAAAGTTTAATAGTTACCGCCTTTGTACAAAAAGATAATAGACATACAAAACAGGAGGTAAATAGATTGCCCAACGAAGATAAAACAAAGGAAAAAACAGATGTATCCGTATCAAGACGAAACTTCCTGAAAAAATCCGGATACGTACTTGGAGGCGTACTCGCAGGTGGAGTCATTGGAAGCTTAGTGAATGCTGGAGGAAAAAACCCACCTTCAGCCAATCCGCAACAACCAACATCCACTCCCTCTGATTACAACCAGGCATTGATGTATTTTAGACAGGATCAATTTCGCATCGTAGAAGCCGCGACCGAGCGGATTTTTCCTGGTGACGACATCGGGCCTGGAGCGAAGGCCTTGGGTGTCGCTTTTTTCATCGATCATCAGCTGGCTGGTGATTGGGGCTTCAACGGCAGGGATTACATGCAGCCTCCTTTTTATAAAGGGGAAGCTGTACAAGGCTATCAAGGCCGCTTAAAACGAAGAGAAATTTTTGATATTGCATTGCAGGAAATGCAAAACTACAGCCAAAGCAAATACAAGAAAGGTTTCATTGATTTGACGCCGGAACAGCAGGATGCTGTACTTACCGCGTTTGAGAAGGACGAGGTAAAATTGACAACTGTTTCTCCCAGTGGATTTTTCCGCATGCTGAGAAACGCAACGATTGAGGGTGTGTACGCAGATCCGTTGTATGGCGGAAATAAAAATATGGATGGATGGAAGCTCAAAAACTATCCCGGCAACCAGATGGCGTATACACAAATCATCGACAAAGATGAATTCACAAAAATACCGCCAAAAAGCCTAAAAGACCATCTCCATTGAAGCGAAGAAAGGTGAAAAAAATGAAAAAGTTACCGAAAGTTGACGTCGTCATAGTAGGCGTAGGCTGGGGCGGCGGAATCATTGCTTCAGAGCTGACAAAAAAGGGAATGAAAGTAGTAGGATTAGAACGAGGCAAGGAGCGAAAAACCGAAGATTACCTGATGGTACACGACGAACTTCGTTACGCTTACCGCTATGAATTAATGCAGGATCTTTCTAAAGAAACCATTACGTTCCGCAGCAACGAACGAATTCGTGCCCTTCCGATGAGACAATACGGCTCCTTCTTAATCGGGGATGGCATCGGTGGCGCCGGAGTCCATTGGAATGGTCAAAACTATCGTTTCCTTCCCTATGACTTCCAAATTAAGAGCAAAACGATAGAGCGCTATGGCAAAAATAAAATTCCTGACGGCATGACCATACAGGATTGGGGTATTACATACGAGGAACTAGAGCCATACTTCGATAAATTCGAGAAAATGGCCGGCATCTCCGGGGAAGAGAACCCGCTAGCAGGCAAACGCTCTGCCAAGTATCCTAATCCTCCAATGAAAACAACGCCATCGATGAGAATGTTTATTGATACGGCAAAAAAAATGAAACTCCATCCTTATATTCTACCTTCTGCTAATCTATCTCAAGCATATACCAATCCAGATGGAGTTGCACGCGCAGCGTGTCAATACTGCGGCTACTGTGAACGCTTCGGATGTGAATATGGAGCTAAGGCCGACCCGGTTGTTACGGTTATTCCTGTCGCAAAAAAAACCGGCAACTTCGAGATTCGAACGCACTCTTATGTTCGCCGGATTTTGCATAAAGGCGGAAAAGCTACCGGGGTTATGTATACGGACGTAACGACTGGAGAAGAAATTGAACAGCCAGCCGATATCGTCGTTGTTACAAGCTATGTGTTCAATAATGTACGCCTGCTGTTAAACTCGAAGTTAGGCCGTCCATATGAACCATCAACCGGGAGAGGCGTCATCGGTAAAAACTATGCTTATCAGGTAATGAGAGGTAGTGCCTTGGGCTTTTTTGATAATAAAGAATTCAATACTTTTGCTGGTGCCGGCGCCCTTGGAGCAAGCTTGGACGACTACAATGGTGATAATTTTGATCATTCTGACGTAAACTTTATTCATGGCGGCAACATTGCTATGACCCAAACTGGGCTTAGACCTATTGCCAATAATCCAGTTCCCAAAGGGACGCCAAGCTGGGGTAAAGAATTTAAGACCCAATCCGTTAAATACGCTAATCGGACATTAACTGTTGCCGGTCAGGGCTCATCGATGCCTTTTAAACATCACTATCTGGATCTTGATCCGGTATATAAGGATGCCTTTGGAGATCCGCTCATCCGCATGACCTTTGATTTTGAAGAACAGGACCGCCAACTTGCCAAGTTTCTGGCTACAAAATGCGGGGACATTCTCAAAGAAATGGGTGCAAACCGCGTTGACGTTAACATAAACTTGGGGCCTTACGATATTATGCCGTATCAATCTACACACAATACCGGCGGAGTCATTATGGGGAATAGCCCGGATACATCGGCCGTAAATAACTACCTACAGATGTGGGATGCAGAAAATGTATTCGTAATAGGCGCTTCCGCTTTTCCGCATAATAGTGGCTATAACCCTACCGGAACGGTAGGAGCTCTCGCTTACCGTGCCGCTGAAGGTATCATCAAATACCATCAAAAAGGCGGTTCACTTGTATGATAAGCAATATCGGCATTCCTGGCTTGATTCTCATTCTTGTGATTGCGCTTATTGTTTTCGGCCCGCAGAAGCTGCCGCAGATTGGTCGCGGCGCAGGCGATGCCCTGCGCGAATTCCGACAATCTACAAAAGGAATTCTGGAGGATTCGCCAGAGCCACAAAATCCAGATAAAAAAACGTAAATTTCCTATAAAAAAACAGTCCTGTCGCTCAGGACTGTTTTTTCTTCATTATTGTATCTGTCTGCTTATGCTTGATTAATCTTCCGGTTAATCTCACGGCTAATCTCTGCTAACTCACCTGCCAGCTCAGCAACATTGCTGGAGGCGTCACGCATTTCCTGTGAGACCATCTCCAGATTTTTAATATCGGAGGTTACCTTCTTAATGCCAGCAAGCGACTCAGTGATCGCCTTCATGATATCCTGAAAACTCGTTTTTGCCTCGGAAGCATGACTGATTCCCGCCTCTACCATATCAGTCGTTCCATTCAGCGAACTTACTACATCCTGTACATCCGTCTGTGAAACTTGTACCAATTCAGAGATTTCGGTTAGTGCTTTACTGGTGTCATCGGCCAGTTTCTTCACTTCATTCGCCACTACCATGAAGCTACGACCATGTTCTCCGCCAGCACGCGAAGCTTCAATAGCTGCATTGAGCGCTAGAATGTTGGTCATCTTAGAGATTTTCTGGATAAATTCGATGATGGTCTCGATTTGATTAGAGCTCTCGCTCAGCTTTAGGATTTTCTTATGCACACCCTTGAAGAACGCCTCGATTTGCTCCATTGTCTCGAAGGTCCTGTCAATAATCTCCTCTCCTGTTGTTGCATGTACTACGATATTTTCGGAACTCGCCTCAATTCGTTGCGCATCCTCGTATACCTTCTCTGTCGCGTAAAACATCTCGCTCGCAGACGAGCTGGTTTCCTCTGCCGTAGCGGCCAGTGTTTCACCCGATTCTACTAGTTTACGTTGTACCTGTTTAATCTCTTCCTGCACACGCATTCGATCCTTAATATAAATAGCGATATACGATTCCATAATAATTTGGGTATCAAGGTTAATCAGCCCTGATAGCGCTGTGGTAAGTTCAATCCCCCTGGTTACGTCATGGCGAACATACTTCTCCATTATGCGCTGAATAAAGAACTCCATAATCACCTGATTGGCGGCAATATACCAACTGGGCAAGAGGCGAACTCTGTTATGGACGTCACCGATGCGCATCCGGTTCTTCACATAATCCAGGTCTACTTGGTCTGTAGCTAGACTTTCACAATACCTGACAAACGTTTTACCCAGCCTCTCTACTGTGGAATTCTCCCGAATAATACTCTGAAGCTCGTCGTTTTCCATAAGCTTCTTATAGAAAACCTCTACCAGCTCGTGTGCAAGCTCGCTTATCAGCGATTTACTTTCCACCAAAAGCTTCAATCGGGAAGGTGTAAGATTAAGAAAACGCTTACGTTCCTCCAATTCCGCTTCTGTTATATGTTCGAATACGTTAGGTCTTCCACTCTGCGTTCGTTCCTGATAATCTTCCATCTGATTTTCTAATGTAGGATGCATATTTCTTCTCTCCTTTATCTGTCTCAGGGTATTCTATATCCTCGGGCATAAATCCCACATGATTCCGTTTTTGTATCTTTTTATAATATATCTATTTTATCATATTTTTCTTTTGAACATGACATTTATCATATGCACTCGATAGGTTTTCTTCCAGATAACTAACCATTGGTCGCAGGTATATAGAATTAAAAACGCTTGTTTTTTCTTTTTTCTTACTTCCAACCACAAAAAAACGCCAGTGTATCAAAATAGCCGTATACAAAAACGCTGTATCTGTAGTAACAATTTACATTATACTTTACCTAATGGAATTTATATCCACGATGTATCACATAAACGAATTTAACTACATTTTTCATTGCTTTACTTATTTACACTTGAAAGGAGAATTTTTTCATCATGAAGAAACCATTGTATAAAAAATGGTGGTTTTGGTTGTTATCTTTAACTATGCTTGTAGCTATTGGGTATGCAGGAGAAAATAAGCAGCGAAAAGACGCTGTAGCAGCAGTAGCTCCGTCAGCAAATAGTACACGACTTGCCGAACAAGCTAAAGAGAAAACAACACCCACTGAAGAGCCAAAGCAAGAAGCTAGTAATAGCAAACATCAAAAACTGGTTTTACAATTCGAACAACAAATATATGAAATCGAAAAAACAGCCTCAGCAGCTGGTGAAAAATACAATATCGTTGCTGAAAAGTTCAGCAACGGACAAGCAAGCCTCTCCGATGCATACGAGGCAGCCAACAATGCCAAGAAAGAATGTGAAGCTGTACAACGTGCATATAACAAATTGCGCGTTCCGGCCGGCTTACCAGATAATATATCGACTCTTCTTGCTGAATCAAAAAACAAGCTTTCTATCGCGTATTCCTCAAAAACAAAAACAATGGAATATTTAATGAGTTTTCTGCATGATAAAAAGCCAAGCTCTCTTGAAATGATGAAAAAAGAAGGCGATTTTTCCAATCGGCTTGTATTACAAGGAATTACGAAGCTGATAAGAGCCAAAGAGTTAACTGGCCTTAAGAGCGAGGTTTAGAAAAAATAACCCTGACATATATCCTTTTTCATCTAGGATTTCATGTCGGGGTTATTTTTGATCTGCTCATGCGTTACGTTTTTATAAAAGCCCGGATAGAGGTATAGAATAAAAAATTCATTAAAAGACAGGAGATGATTTATCTTGTTAACAGCCTTGCTTATTTTTGGCATGCAACTTATATTAATGCCCATCGTTACACTGCGTACCATTCTTCTTGTAAAAAATGAAACCAAGAAGGCGTCTGCCATAGGTGTGTTAGAAGCGGTTATCAACGTTTTAAGTTTGGGGATTGTTTTTTCTGACATGTCTCGCATCATTAATATAGCGGCTTATGCGTTAGGGTTCGGGTGTGGGCTTTATATAGGTGGTTTAGTCGAAAGAAAATTAGCAATTGGCTATGTTACTTATCAAGTCAGCCTACTAGATAAAAACTATGAATTAATTGATACCCTACGAAAGGAAGGGTTTGGCGTTACCATTTTTGAGACCGAAGGGATTAGTGCCCGTCGCTCTCGCTTGGAAGTACTAGCTAAAAGAACACGAGAAAAAGAGCTATTAGCTATCATTAATGAAATAGCTCCAAAAGCGTTTGTTGTTTCTTATGAGACTCGTACTTTTAAGGGAGGGTATTTAACAAAGGTAATGAAGAAAAACGAGAAATTAAATACGAACGAAAAAACAGTACAGCGACATAACTAACCCAATCCACTCGCTACTGGCACACTATTATAATTCATCTTAGAGTTGAACCTGACATGGTATCCTTCTTTGTAAAGGATACTATGTCAGGCTTTTTATTTCTGACCTCTTTTAAGAGGTTGGTACACATTCTCAGTGAATTGTTTCATAATCAATGGAAGCTGCTGATCACGACGGAAAAGCAGCACATTAACCAGCTTTTCTCTTTCGTATGCGGATACTTGCCACTCATCAGGAATAAGAGATACGATTTCTTCCAGCAAAAGTCGCGGGATGGTTCGGATGATTTGCAATTGTTTCTCGAAAGCCGCTTCATCCTTAATAAACCGTCCCATAATTTGATGTGTAGCACTTCGCAGGAGAGTATCCGGCAGCGCCTCCAGCTCGGAAAGAGACCAGGAGTAGGACCCTAGAATCTCTGACTGATCAATCATCCACAATCTATACTCGCCAGTCGCCTCTTCCTGAAGCAAAATATTTTTCCGGGTGCGATCGCGATTATATAGCCAGTAATCTAGCAGAATAATACCGGCAAGCGAATCAACATTCGTAATTATCTCCATATTAGAAGCTGTATATCCATTCTTACAATTTTCAATATAAAGAGAGGCAAACTGTCGCTTTGTATAAACAAAGCGATCCATATCAGGAATATTGCCATAAAACTCTGGAGGAATCTCCACTATGCGAGCACACGGTACAGGAAGTTGCATAAACCTTGCCAAACAGTAGCCGATCCACTCATTGGCAAGCATCTTTTCAAATTCCGGTTTAAGGAATTTGACAACATAATCGCGTCCATCATCAAATGTGATGAGGTGGGCACCCGATTTCCCTTCTACCTTTCTTTGATATGCTACAGGCTGAATCATGGATACTTCACCTTCCCAACGAGTGTTCGCAACAGTTCGGTATAACGTGGTGCGATACACTCCATGGCGAATTTCTCCTGCACCTGTCTGACGGCGGCGCGCGACATCTTTTCATACCTTGCTTGGTCCATGTCTACAATTCTATATATGTGCTTTATCGCCTCGCGTGTATGCCCCTCGCGAAAAAGAAGCCCGGTTTTACGATGTATGACAAGTTCAGGAAGAGAAGTGACTCCCGGAGCAACAACCGGCACGCCGCAAGCCATTGCTTCGATGAATGTATTTCCAAACGATTCCCCTCGTGTTGTAGCGAGGGTGCAACCGCCGGTTTCGCGAATTTTTGCATATATATGAGGCATTTCCTGATACGGAATCACTGGAAACCACTTTACAATATCATCAAGCTTCTGTTCGATTCTCCGTGCAGCGAATTTTTCCCGCTGTACGCTTTGCGCACCACCAATAACCCAGAACTCTATGTCATTCCGCTCTTTTTGAATAAGGTCGGCAATTCGCAACAACAGCTTCCAGTTTTTCCGCCTATCAATCCGGCCAATCCAACCGATTACCTTTTTACCCGCGGTTACGGTAGGAGGTGTATTGTGGTGGATATCAGCTCCAGCTATAGGTCGAAAAAACGATGTATCGACGCCATTATAAATTACCTGAATGGGAATGTTCTCTGTAAGAATAGAAGCCAGACGTTTTTGATAGAGGGAAGGAACAACAATCGTAGCTGGTTGAATCGGGCGAAAATCCTTGATATGGGGACTAAGCTTATTTATCTCCGGCGTACGCGCCTCTATAATCACCGGACCGTCAAATTCTGCCTTTCCCAGCCAACGATAGGCGTCTGCTGTATCGACTACAATAATTGCATCATAACGTCCGTTCCGAATAATAGATACGATTTTATTTTCATCTTTCGTCAAATAAACTGGGGCGACACCGTCCATAATATGCAATCCACCGCGATCAGTCGTATACAGAAATTCTGTGAAAATCCCTTGCTGTTTAAAGTAAATGGCGCGATTCCTCCAACCAGCGTTCACCCCTCCTACCGTCAAAAGACGCCAAATAACCAGTACTTTCATAATAACCTCCTGTCACTGGACCTTTATGTGGCAGGTGATGGAATTATGATTTTGACTTTTTCTGTTTCTTCTTCTTGCCTTCATTTAGAAGTCTATGAACATTTTTCATAACGTCTTCGATTAGCGGCTTTTGTTTTGATGCTTCTTGCTGGCTTTGTTTTGACGCCCACTGCTGTTGACTTTGTTTTTGTAGCTCCTTAACATAATCAGGTAGCTTCCTCTTCTTTTTGCCCATTTCTCCCCATTCCTTTCTCTCCTGTTTTTCCAGGAATGCATCAATTTTTCCCTTGACCTTTTCTGGGTCACGCCCTTGCAACACCAAGACTTTTATCCATTCTTCCTTAAAAACCTTGCGCACAAGTCCTTCCAGCTTTGCGTAGTGCTTCTTTTGATCATCGACTGTTAGTAGCGATTCAGAAAGTTCAATGGCAATGCCCTCTGCGTCTTCTAGCCTTTTACTGAACAACGTTTTGAACATGTGACGGGCGCTCTCTTCCATTTCCATATAGTGCTGCCATTCAGCATATAACTTAGGATTCATCTCCCGTACATGTGAAAGAAAAAGCTCTTTATACTCGTCACCCAGACTAGTCAGCAATTTTCTTGGATACGGGTACGTCCGATCGCGCCAGACGGTCCTGCCAACATCAATAACCTTTAATGTTCCATCTTGTTGGAGATAAATTTGTCTTTTGTGGTGATCGATGCGATCAAAGCCAATCTGTTGAAACGTAACCAGCATTTCGATTAACTTAAGCGATAGCTCTTTCGTTAATGGCTGTGATTGCAAATATTCGCGTAGGTCAATACCTCTGACCATCTCCATTACAATATAGTTTTGACCTTTACTGTAAATGCGCGGAAAAAGGCCTGTTTCCTGTCCGAGCGAGAGGGCATAATGTTCACGCTCGCAATCTTCAGGGTTGCCGTACACTTTGGCACATGTATTTTCATCGATTTGAAATACAGCTCCCTGCCGTCCTTTGCCGATCATGGTAAGGGATGTGGGATTTTCGACCTCTACGTCCGCCTGCTCTTGATTGATTACCTTGATTTTTTTAAGCTGCTGTGCGATCTCTTGATCATTCATTCTGTGTCCCCCTTTCCTCCGCTCGCGGGGAATATAAGATGAGAATCACTGCCAAGTATGAAGCGCAATGAAGATTCTTGCATATGGGCCCCCTGCAACGTAACATGCTGGCCAAAAATGCTGTGCGAGATAGGAGAAGGAATATCAAGGATTCTAGCCTTCTTCAGACAAATGCTGTTCTCTATTGTGCAATTCATTAACTCTGTTCCGTCTTGAATGGATACATAAGGACCCACTACAGCATTTTTTAGTGTACATTGATTCCCGATAATGACAGGACCTTTTAAGACACAGTTTTCCAGCTTTGTTTGTGCGCCGACTTGCACTTCGTTTCCTAATTGTCGGGACAGCATCCAGCGATTGGCCTCCAGCCATCGTTGTAGTGTACCTACGTCCGTATATGGCTCTTTCGTAATCGAATAGGCAAGCGGAAATCCATGTTGGATGAGCCATTGGATTGCATCAGTAATTTCGTATTCTCCTCTTGCGGAAGGTTGAATATGCTGAATGGCCATGAAAATATTTGCATCAAATAAATATGTGCCAATGACAGCCAATTTGCTGCGTGGCCGTTTTGGCTTCTCTTCAATGCTTACAATCCGGTTGTCACTGATTTCGGCAATCCCATAATCCTGTGGAGTATCCACTTCCGCAAGAAGTAGTGCGCTTTTATCTCCCCCGGACGCTGCAATCAGCGTTTCAAGCGGCTCAGCAGTTAAGTTATCTCCTAACAGAAGCAGAAAGGAATCCGTACCGACAAACTCTTGCGCACTGGCAAGTGCATGAGCAACTCCCAACTGTTCTGTCTGAAAAATGTAATGAAATGTAACTGGTAAATTACTTGAAGCAAGATAATCAACGATACTTTTTTGTTGCGGATTCATGACAATGCCGATTTCCTCGATTCCTATATCGGTCATTCGATTGATACAATGCTCAAGTAACGACCGATTGGCTACTGGGAGCAATGTTTTAGGAAGTGTACTCGAAAATGGCTTCATTCTTTTGGCTTTTCCCGCGCAAAGGATAACTCCTTTCATCAGTAATCGCCTCTTTCACCAATACCGATGCCGACATAACAATACCCCAAATCACGCATAGCAGATGGATCAAGCGCATTCCTGCCATCAAACAGATAAGGCTGTGTTACCAAGCCTTTCACTTTGCTCCAGTCCAGATCAAGAATCTCTCTCCACTCCGTAGCAAGAATAATCGCGTCCGCCCCCTTTAACGCTTCATAAGGCGTCAGCTTATACACTACTTGGGGATATATTTTTTTGACGTGTTCCATCCCCTGTGGATCGTAGGCGTTGACAACCGCTTTGTTTTGCAACAGCTGTTCAATGATTTTCAACGAGGGAGCTTCACGGGTATCATCTGTTTCCGGTTTGAATGTCAAGCCGAGCAATGTAATTCTCTTCCCTGAAAAAGAACCCATGGTACGCTGAATTCTTTTCATAAACCAGGTAACCTGCGTCTGATTAACATCAGAAGCAGCTTGTAGAATAGGAAGTACTATTTTCTGTTCTCTAGCCAGATTAAGCAGTGCAGTGGTATCTTTCGGAAAGCAGGAACCGCCATAGCCGATGCCGGCACGAAGAAATTGTGGACCGATCCGGCTATCCATTCCCATTCCTTCGGTTACTTTCATAATGTTGGTTCCTGTTTTCTCACAAAGTCGTGCCAGTTCATTTACGAAAGAGATTTTTGTTGCCAGAAATGCATTCGCGGCGTATTTAATCATTTCTGCATCGCGGATGGTTGTATAAAGAATAGGTGCCTGTGCTCTTTCATAAAGTGTCGCCATCACCTTCTTTGCTGTCTCTGTTTCACAGCCGATTACTACCCGTTCGGGATGGAGCGCATCGTAAAGCGCTCTGCCTTCTCGAAGAAACTCTGGATTAGAGACAATATCGACGGAAAAAGACAGATTCCTTTTCTTCAATTCATCAGTAATGATCGCTTTAATTTTATCTCCTGTACCCACTGGAACGGTGCTTTTCGTAACAACGACTTTGTATCTATCCATCATTTGTCCAATCTGTCTTGCTACCATTTCTACATACGATAAATCTGCGGAGCCGTCCGGGGAAGAGGGTGTACCGACAGCGATAAATAGAACATCGCACCTCGCTATCCCTTGTTTCAAGTCGTCCGTAAAAGAAAGATTTCCACTACCTCTATATTGTTCCAGTCTCTTTTCTAGACCCTCTTCATAGAATGGAAGAACTGATCGGTTAAGTTTGGAAATCTTCTCCCGGTCGCTGTCGATAGCGATGACTTTGTGATCCCAAGCAGCAAACGCGATGCTTGTTGTTGTGCCTACATATCCTGTTCCGATAACCGCCACATCCACATGAGTCACCCCACTCATACCTTTTCGAAAATTTTAAAATTATTAATGCAGTATATGCTGTAAGGGCATAAAGGAAGCGGCAAACGCATATAGGCGAATATGTATTTTTGTATAGTCGCTTTACAATTCATAATAAAAATATACAAACTGTGTTTGCTAGCTCGCATTCGCGTCGAACTGGACTTGGCGATGCAAGTGCAACGCAGCCTGTTAAGTGAGCCAGTTCACGGGAAAAACGTATTGCCGCTCGGTCTTTTTCGTTCGCTGTACCACGCGCCTCGCGAGTTTTTCAGGTAATTGAAAAAACGCACGCAAAAAGACGGGCTATTACCACCCGTCTTTTCATATCAATAGACCTATTATCTCTTTTTCTTATGACATCAAGCAGATGCAGAGGCTGTACTAGCTTGCGGCACAGTGGCATCATGGATAAGTTGTTCCAGTCGTTCCCGATGCTTAGCCGTCTCCTGCTCACTCCATCCGAGTGTTTGTCCCATGTAAGCTATAACTGGAACCATCCATTGTCGTACTTGACTAATGGCAAAGTATAAAGCACCCGTACGACGAACGAAGTAGTCTTCCGGTGTAGCAACCATCTCTTCTTCCATCGCATAGACAAGCGAGGCAAAAACTCCTTTCGACAGACCCGCCTTTTCCGCTTCTTCCCCGCGCTCACGAACAATCGTATAAATGCGGGCTACATTGGAGCCATAACGGCGAGCCAAACGTTCCGCTTCTTCAGCCGATAGTCCGACGGCAACGCCCTGTGTGACCTGTTTTTTTACAAATGACTCAAAACCAGCCGAACCACCTACATCGCCGCCCGATAGACGGGTACTATCGGTAGAACAGCCCGGATATGAGCCCTGTCCCTCTTCCTTCAGTTGGGAAGCTACCAGATCTACGATTCGCTCTGCCATCTTCCGATATCCTGTTAGCTTACCACCCGCAATCGTCAGAAGCCCGGATTCCGAGATGAAAATCTCATCCTTACGGGATAACTCAGAAGGTGACTTACCGTCTTCGTGAATGAGCGGACGCAAACCGGCCCAACTGGACTCCACATCTTCAGCTGTTAGTTTCAATGTAGGAAACATAAAATTCGCCGCCCGTATAATGTAGTCCCGATCTTCTATCGTCATTTTCGGATTAGCAATATCTCCGTGATAGTCTGTATCAGTTGTTCCTATATACGTTTTGCCTTCACGCGGAATGGCGAACACCATCCGTCCATCAGGCGTATCAAAATATACCGCCTGGCGGAGCGGGAACCTTGTTCCATCGATAACCAGATGTACACCCTTTGTCAGATGCAGACGTTTGCCTTTTTTCGAACCGTCTTTCTCCCGAATTTTGTCCACCCAGGGGCCTGCCGCGTTAATAACTTTTTTAGCGTGAATGTTGTATTTCTCACCACTTAATGTATCAACAGCCGTGATACCTACAATCTTTCCATTCTCATACAGAAGCTCCTCAGCCTTCACATAATTCACCGCCCGCGCTCCTCGATGTACTGCTTCTTTCATAACCTCAATCGTCAGGCGTGCATCATCGGTCCGATATTCCACATAATAGCCTCCGCCTTTTAAATTATCGGTACGCAACAGTGGTTCCCTAGTCAATGTCTCCTGTTTGTTCAACATCACGCGGCGTTCGTCCCTCTTAACTCCAGCCAGCGTATCATATACGCGTAAGCCAATAGAGGTGGCAAACTTCCCGTATGTGCCGCCTTCGATCATTGGGAGGAGCATCCATTCGGGCGTCGTTACATGTGGCGCATTTTCGTATACAATGGCTCGCTCTTTACCAACTTCGGCAACCAGCTTAAACTCGAATTGCTTAAGATAACGCAAACCGCCATGTACCAGCTTAGTGGAGCGGCTAGATGTTCCCGCAGCAAAATCCTGCATTTCTACAAGCGCAGTCTTCATTCCCCGGGATTGGGCGTCAAGCGCGATACCTGCTCCTGTAATACCTCCACCGATAACAAGAACATCGAACGATTGTGTTTCCATATCACGTAAAATCTGCTGACGTTGAACGCTCGCAAATGATTGTTCCATGTAAATTCACTCTCCTACACCATATAGTATGAACCGAATGAGATTAATTATCTTTTTCCCAAAAACAAAAAGACCACAACAAGATCCTATGGAATTCAAGGATCTGTTGTGGTCTTCTCCGATTCTCCGACCAATATTAACTTCTACAGTCTTAGCACCTATAAGTATAGCATAATCCCCACCTGGCTTCAACTGCATGGAATTCTAATCTAATCATTTAAGCTTAAAGCCCATGGTTGCCTCTACTGCTTTTTTCCAGCCTGCATACAACCGGATGCGTTCGCCCTCCTGCATCCGCACCTCGAACCGCTTCTCTATCTGCCACTGGGAAGCAATCTCGTCACGACTCTTCCAGAACCCTACAGCTAACCCCGCCAGATATGCCGCACCAAGCGCGGTCGTTTCATTAATCGTAGGACGCTCTACCGGTACACCAAGAATATCGCTTTGGAACTGCATTAGGAAATCATTTTTTACTGCGCCCCCGTCCACGCGTAATGTCTTCAACTCGATTCCGGAGTCGGCCTCCATCGCGGAGAGTACATCCTTCGTCTGGTATGCGAGCGATTCCAACGTAGCACGGATAAAATGCTCCTTCTCCGTTCCGCGCGTTAATCCGAAAATCGCCCCCCGTACGTTGCTGTCCCAATACGGTGTACCCAATCCAACGAAGGCGGGCACCATATAAACACCGTCTGTTGATTCTACACGCGCCGCATACTGCTCACTGTCAGCAGCCGATTTCAACATGCGAAGGCCATCCCGCAGCCACTGGATCGCCGAGCCTGCGACAAAAATACTGCCTTCAAGCGCATATTCTACTTTTCCATCAATTCCCCAGGCCAGTGTGGTCAGAAGTCCGTGCTCTGACTTTACCGCTGTCTCCCCGGTATTCATCAACATAAAGCATCCTGTGCCGTACGTATTTTTGGCCATGCCCGACTCGTAGCATGCCTGTCCAAATAACGCCGCCTGTTGGTCACCAGCCGCGCCGGAAATCGGAACGCGCTCGCCGAAGAAGTGATATTCCACAGTTTCTCCGTATACTTCCGAGGACGGGCGAACTTTCGGTAACATTGTATGGGGTACGCCGAGCATCTTCAACAGCTCTTCATCCCATTTTTGCTCATAAATATTATACATAAGTGTACGTGAAGCATTAGAGTAGTCGGTTACATGTGCTTTACCGCCGGTTAGGCGCCAAATAAGCCATGTATCAATCGTACCGAATAGCAAGTCTCCATTCTCCGCCTTCTCTCTCGCCCCTTCGACATGATCCAAAATCCATTTCACTTTGGTCCCAGAGAAATAGGCATCGATTAGAAGTCCTGTCTTGTTCCGTACCATATCCGAGTAGCCCTGAACCTTTAATTCCTCACAAATATCAGCTGTCTGGCGCGATTGCCAAACAATGGCATTATAAACTGGATTCCCCGTATTTTTATCCCATACAACTGTGGTTTCCCTCTGGTTTGTAATACCAATAGATGCGATTTCCTTCGCGCTGATGTTCGATGTTGAAAGCACTTCAGCAATGACCGCCAGAATAGAGCCCCAGATTTCATGCGCATTATGCTCTACCCATCCCGGGTTAGGGAAGTACTGTCGAAATTCTCTCTGGGCAACGGTTACAATTTCTCCTTGCCTATTAAACAGAATGGCACGTGAGCTTGTTGTTCCTTGGTCTAAAGCCAGTACATATTTTTTTTCCATGAACGTCCGCTCCTTTTAATACATATAGTGTTTGATATATCTTAAGGAAGAAAAACTAACTTATAGAATAATGCGCCGAGAGCACCACCAATCACCGGACCTGCAATCGGAATCCAGGCATAGCCCCAGTTCGATGGGCCTTTGCCCGCAATCGGCAACACCGCATGGGCAAGACGCGGACCAAAATCCCTCGCTGGATTAATCGCATAGCCTGTCGTACCTCCGAGCGAAAGCCCGATGCTAACAATAAGAAATCCTACAACAAAAGGATTAAGGCCATCAGCAAATTTATTTGCACCGATTGCGAGAATTCCAAGGACAAGCACAAATGTTCCGATGATTTCACTTATTAAATTAGCTGCACGATGGGGGATAGCTGGAGCTGTAGCAAAAACTCCTAGTTTATCCGCCGGACTTTCAGTCACTTTCCAATGCGGAAGATAATGTAGCCATACTACCACAGCACCGAGAAATGCACCGATTATTTGAGCCACAATATACATCGGCACATCTGCCCAAGGGAATTGGCCCACAATAGCAAGCCCAATCGTTAAAGCTGGATTCAAATGCGCGCCACTAATACCACCAACCGCATATGCCGCCATAGCTACTGCCAGCCCCCAACCAAGCGTAATCACAATCCAGCCAGCGTTATGCGCTTTCGTTTTGTTCAATACGACTCCACCCACTACGCCATCCCCCAGAATAATCAAAAGCATCGTCCCTACTATTTCTCCTAAAAACGCCGACATCCCTGTACCCCTCCTCCGGTTTTTTCGAAGAAAATAGAAAACCCACAGCAAACATTCCCTAAAGAACTTAGGGCATCACTGTGGATCTCCATGTCTCCATCACTACAATTAACTTGTATATCAAGCCACATCTGTTGATTATCCCTGTCTATAAGGATAACAAAGATAGTGCTACACAGAAAGACACTCTGTTTTACTCTTAATTTTTCGCTTTTCCAGTATTCCAGGTTAAAGCCAGGAAGAAGATAGCGAGGACGCAGGAACCGACAAGCAAGACAAATCCTCCATCCCATCCAAACATATCAACAATATAGCCCATAGCAGCATTGGCGAATGCCGCACCACCCAAATAACCGAAAAATCCCGTTAATCCTGCTGCTGTACCTGCAGCTTTCTTCGGAGCAAGATCAAGTGCATGCAGACCAATCAACATAACCGGACCATAAATCAGAAAACCAATACTAACCAGTGCAATATTATCGATAAGCGGATTGCCTGGCGGGTTCAACCAGTATATAAGCACAGCAATCAATACACCGACCATGAATAAAATACCTGCCGGTGCCCTACGACCCCTAAATAGCTTGTCACTCATCCAACCGCAAAGCAGCGTACCAGGAATTCCAGCATATTCATACATAAAATAAGCCCATCTAGAATTATCATTGCTAAATCCTTTGACTTCTGTCAAATAAGTAGGCGCCCAGTCCACTACTCCGTAACGAACAAAATAGACGAATACATTAGCCAAAGCGATAAACCACAAGAATTTATTAGTAAGTACATATTTAAATAAGATCTCTTTAGCAGTAAGCTCTTTTTCCCGATCTTCAACATTATCATTCGGATATTCATTCTTATATTCCTCTATTGGAGGCAATCCCACTGATTGAGGAGTATCACGCATAGTAATGATTACATAAATCCCAATAAGGACCGCTACAATTCCGGGAAGGAAAAAAATACTGTTCCATGTTGCGAAAAGCAAAATTCCTAAACTTGCAAGAGGTGCCGTAAGCCCGCCACCTACATTGTGGGCGACATTCCAGATTGACATTTTCGTTCCACGTTCGCTAATGGAGAACCAGTGTACCATCGTTCTTCCACTCGGAGGCCAGCCCATCCCCTGAAACCATCCGTTGATAAACATCGCTACGAACATAATAGCAATGCTGGAAGTAAGGAATGGTACAGTACCGAATAAAATGTTTAATATCCCCGACAAAATAAGTCCAGCTGCAAGAAAATAGCGGGGGTTACAACGGTCCGATACGATACCCATAACGAATTTACTAATGCCGTATGCAATAGATACAGCTGATAATACAAGCCCTAATTCCCCTTTTGAAAAACCTTGTTCCGTAAAGTAAGGAATCGCAAGAGAAAAATTCTTCCGTACCAAATAATACCCTGCATATCCAATAAAAATCCCTAAAAACACTTGCAAACGGAGCCGGCGATACGTGCTATCGACCTGTTCTTCCGGCAAGCGCTCAATGTGAGGGGCAGGGCGAAAAATGTTTGCAATTTGCTGCCACATATTCTTACTCCTTTCTGTTCTCTATTTTGTGTTTATCTGGTTTATAAAATGAATTTCCCTCCCTTTTCTTTTGCCCATTTTTAATTAAAGAACAGAGAACAAAAACAAAAAAACCATAAAAACACAGGCAGAAAGGAATACCTCACCCTGTTTTTATGGTTACGTCTCAATATCTCCAACCAAATGGCTGTATTAACTTTTTAGTAAATTCAATATAGCATAGTTTTAAGAAATTGTGAATGCGTTTTCTTTTATTTTTTTCCCGCAAAGTGTTTCCATATCTCTCTTCGTGAGGTAGTAACCGCTATAGCGCCTCCATCCAACGCCATCTCTGCATCTTCAATCGTACGAATCAGACCGCCCGCCAACACAGGAATCTTCACTTTTTCGTATACTTCTGCAATAATATGTGGCATCACTCCCGGCAATACCTCAATGAAGTCCGGCTGTGTCTGCTCCACGAGCCGATAGCTGGTTTCCAACGCATTCGTATCCAGTAAAAAGAGGCGCTGAATAGCCAGTACCTTGTTCTTCCGGGCTGTCATTACGGCGCTTTTGCGCGTAGAAATCACACCTGCCGGTTTAATCTCCTGACATAAAAATTCGGTCGCATATTCATCATTACGCAAGCCCTGTATCAGATCGACATGAACGAGCATCTTTTTATCATGCTGACGGGCGGTCTGAACAATGCTTTTAATCTGTCCGATATGACTGTCCAGCAACACCATATATTCAAAGCGGCTACGCAAAAGTACCTCGAAGTCTTTCATCTGACGCACGGCGGGCAATACTTTCTGGTTAAATATGTTCACCTTTGCTCACACCCTGTCTTCAAATTATATTGCTCTTATTGTAGCACGGGTATGTAGTGTTTCAAACATTACTTCTTCCACTTCTTTCATTGTAGCATCAGTGGATTCAACCGTCTCGAACAGCCTGTTTACCTTCGTGGCGACAATGGCCGGAAATATATATTCGTACATTCTGATAAACGAACCGGCAAACCATTTGGGCGACATCATATCCACTCCAGTCAATTTTTTGTCTATCTTATTTTTCTTTGCGGTATAAAAGCTTTTCCTGTTTCACACGCTAAGACAAGCGGAGGTGTTAAATAATGAGCAAACGAACACACATGTCTGTCAACCGAGATGAACTCCTTGCAGCTTGGCAACAAGCTTTACCTTCAACTTTCAAACAGACGGATAAGGTCGAAGTCATAGCAGATCCGCTGGATCAGGATGCACTTCGTATTCATGTCAACACAGCAGGCCATAACCATTATGAATTTGAGTATATATGCCGATACGTCGACCCACGTGAGGTTCAGGTTACATTACGGGACATCCAACACATGGGGGCTACGGTCTACGATCCGACATTGGATATCCAGAATCTCTCAGAGGAATACACGCGCAATATTCACGAATGCGCCCAGACCCTCCATTCTTTGACCAATCCATAGCGCAAGGAAAGAAGGAATGAATATGGGAAACAATAAAAAAGAAAAGAATGTAGACAAAAACCTTCAAAACGTTGTAGAAGATTTAGAACAAGTTAAAGTCAACAGCTTTCATGCCCAACAAATTCAGCAAGACACAAACGATCGCCGACATCAGGATGCACTTAACCACGATGAATAATCGAAAAAAACACTATCTGACAGGAATTAGCACTGTCAGGTAGTGTTTTACGTTTCTTCTACGGCACTTTTTTGATGAAAATATTTGGGTTTCCCCTAGATCTATCACTTTTGACTGCTTCATCGGACGATTCACTCACCATATTACCTAGAAACACCCTTGGTATCCATAAATGGATAGAAAAGAAGGATGCGTACGGCGTGCATCTTATTTCTTCCGATATATGGATAATCAACAGGTGTGAAGACAGAACGTTTTATGAGCGACGAGATAATCGTTTCATTTAAGGTTGCTCCCGCTAATTAATTTTTATCCATTTTTTTGATTTGATTATACTAAAAAAAACTATATTCATAGATATGTTTTTTATATTTTTTTCATTACTTTAAGATTATTTATATACAATGATAAAGATTAATACATTATTGTTATTACATAAAAAAAATGGAAATATGTTATCCTGAAGAAAAAGAAAGGAGATTCCAATGACTAACATATCATTGAATCCAGGCGATTTGGTAACTGCTGCTTACAAATCGGGCGAATATATCGGAGAGTTAGTGGAATTATATCTGCCGCGCGTAGCCGTAGTCAAAATACTCGCAGTACGCAAGCACCCGGAGCAAGGTGATTTACATCATCCTGGTCAAAGCAACGTTCCACTATTCCACCAACGGCGTGCACTTTCTTATCAAGAGAAGGCGTCTGTGCCGATCGCAATGGTACATCCTTATGATGGAGACGTGCCGGAATATGAAAGCTCTCTACGCAAAGCGCTTGAAGAAGAAATCGCAAAGCTGCAGAATGATTCATCTGAATGGGCCAAACGTTCTCTGCGTGAATTGGAGACCTTACGTAGCGAATACTTCTAAACACAAAGAACGGAGTCGGCTACCACCGGCTCCGTTTTCCTGTATCAATCTGTCTCTTCTTTCTTCTCCTGAGTGCGCGAAGGCAATCGCCCCGTCTTGCGTGCCGCTTCCCGCAACAGGAATTCAATATGTGTATTTACACTCCGAAACTCATCAGCCGCCCAGCCTTCCAACGTTTCATACAGCTTCGGATCGATACGGAGAAGAAACTTCTTTTTCTGTGACATGGGCTAATACAGCGACCCCGAGTTGATGACAGGCTGGGCGGAACGTTCAGATACAATAGCTACCATCAAGTTATTAATCATGGCCGCTTGTCGTTCCTCATCCAATTCGAAGCCTTCACGTTGAAATTCTTCAATTGCCATCTGTACCATACCCACCGCACCTTCTACGATACGCTGTCTGGCAGAGACGATTGCAGAAGCTTGCTGACGCTGCAGCATAGCACTAGCAATCTCGGTCGCATACGCTAGATGCGTAAGACGTGCTTCAATCACTTCCACACCTGCTACTGATAAGCGAGATTGGAGCTCCTGCGCCAGTTCTGCCGCAATCTCATCCGTATTGCCACGTAGAGAATAGCCCTCTTCCTTGAAGTTATCATACGGATAACGGCTGGCAACATAGCGTAATGCTGTCTCGCTCTGAATTTCTACGAACTGTTCGTAATTATCTACATCAAACGTTGCCTTTGCGGAATCGATGACTTTAAATACGATAACTGCCGCAATTTCGATTGGATTTCCTTCTACATCATTCACCTTTAATTTTTTACTATTAAAGTTGCGTACTTTTAAGGAAATTTTACGGCGCATTGCAAATGGAATGCCGAGCCATAGCCCACTCTTCCGAACCGTACCAAGATAGTGACCAAAAAAGATTAATACCGCTGCTTGATTCGGCTGCACAGTAAAAATTCCACTCGCGCCAATCGCAGCAAGTACGATACATAGCACGCCTAACAACGGATTTTGAGCGAGAATGAGGAAATAGACGCCAGTGACAAACAGTACTACAAGCAATAACATTCCTAAAAAACCATTAACGGCCCACGCTTGTTTCTCTGTCATGATGCTCTCTCCTTTACGAAGTAGTTAGATATCATATTGATATTATTATGATATCATTTTTGTATTTATTTGTAAAACAAAAAGTTTAAATTTTTTACATGTGAGATTACCTAACAAACATAGTAAAGAATATAAATAAAATATGATATATTTAAACAAAAACAAGCCAGGAGGAAAGGAGAAGTCAGATTGTCTTACAAGGATCGGAAAGTAATTACGATCGGCATCGTCAGCGAGCTAACTGGCTTATCGGAGAGACAAATTCGCTATTATGAAGAGAGAAAGCTTATCATGCCCGAACGAACACGTGGCGGCACGCGCAAATTCTCCTTTGCAGACGTAGAACGGCTCGTACAAATCGCCAATCATATGGAAGATGGTCTGCAAACCTCAGAAATACGCCGCATGGAGCAAAAGGCAATGCGACAGGATAAAGAACTGCGTGAACGAATGCTTCGTGGGCAGCTTAACGCAGCATTTCCACAACGTAATAAATAACAAACCCCCCGTTCCCATTTGAGGAACTGAGGGGTTCTTTTTTGGAACCAATATCTTCATTCAACTAATTTTTTTCTACGTTCCTTTGTTTCGTCGTGATACTTTGCCACATCTTCATCAAACGCATAGGCCGGGAATATGGCTTTATCGGCACCTTTTCTAACACTTTTCTTATTTATATAAAAAACCTTGTTAGAAAATGTACCGCATACAAACACAAAAAAGAAGAGTCTATTATAATCAAGATATCACCATCACATTCAGGTGTATCTCTCTCTTAATAAACTCCCCTCTAATTGCCGCAGCGCTTACTCTCCAACGCTGCGGCCCTTTTTTGATTCTACTTTTTCGCTCCTGGCAATAAAGTAAAACTTCCATATAGCATGGACTTTCTTTATCTCCGCCAATGGTTAATTACACTTATCAGACTCTTACTGCCCATTAGATCCGGATAAACGCTTTACCGCATTAAATTAAAGGTGCCTGTTGCCTCTTATAAATCTCATCCATTTCCCTGGCAGATTGAATATCGAGCTCTGTCAGTCCGCCTGCACTCCAAGTAGTCAAGCGCAGCGTGACTAGCTTATAGTCAATCGCAATCATCGGATGATGTACCAGGCGCTCCGACAAATGGGCGACTTGATTGACGAACTCTATCCCATCAAGGAATTCCTTGAATCGGTATTTTTTCTCAATCCACTTCTCATCTTTACGTTTCCAACCGGAGAGCTCAGCTATACTCTCTTGAATTTGTAATTCCGTTAACTTCACCCATTTCACCTGCTTTCTTATAGTAGAGAACTAGACAGGCTGCTCTGTCGAATCGGAGGCACTAAGCAACATGAGGCCGTTCTCGATTAGTTCTTTGTTTTCCGGCTGCTCTGCCAACCGCTTCAATTGCATATGCAAACGACTCTTTATATCCGACATTATATTTCTTTGTGTAGTAATCTCAAGAATTTCCAGGCGAAGCAACCAATCCTCCGGATACTCTATATCCAGCGCTTCTACAATCGTTACAAGCTCCCGTTCTGTTCTTTCGATGTTCGTATCGCTTTCACGGATAGCACGTACTTTTTGATACATCTCGTGCAGCTTTTGCTCACGTTCATTCCACTGTGGAGATGCTTTGGTTAGCAAGGATTTTTTATCGGTATGTGCCGAGAATTTTTCCCGATCCGCGGCTCCGGAAAATACAGAGGAAATTCGGGCGCCAACCGCCATATCATAAGTGCCCCATTCCGGCTTAAACAACGTTTTCCCGTCAGACGTTTTAACGGTACAGTTCTGGAACCCTATTAGAATAATTTTGCCTTGATGGCGCTGTACGTATTTAACTGTACCTGCAACATGGATACCAGACTCGAATTCCAGTTCCGTCTTTGAACCATCCACAATACCATAAACGGATACCTGCTCATCTGACCATTCCTCCAAAGGTATAGTGCTTCCTTTCAAGTATCCGATTGGTGAACCAAAGCCGTCCTTATGATAATCTTTGCCATGTCCAGGAAGTTCTTTATTGTCCGTTGCCAATGCCGCGGGTCCTGTTAATTGCATATATATTGCTTCGTCATTATCATCATACTCCAGACCAGTAATCACACCGGTAACCTGCAAACCAGATGTATAGACAGCAGTTGAAATGTTTTCCGATTTGAGCGCTTTCATCAGGCTTTCCGTACCACCTCTGGAGCAGGCAAGACGCTTTTCCAATTCTTTCACCGCGTAGATAAGCTCATCAAAATCGCGGCATACAAATAGTTGTGGCTGGTAATCCGTAATATCATAGCCTGTTTCGATACAGGCATCGAGCGAGAACGGAAGCTTCTTCACATCCGGTTTTAGGCAACGCTTACTTTCCCCTACGGAGGATAGCAAGCCCGCTCCATAAATCTGCGGATTGTCTATCGTTCCAATAAGACCGTATTCGACCGTCCACCAATACAACCTGGATACCAACTGGATTTCCGAGACTTCTATAATCGCTTCTTGCGCCTCTCTCAGCCGCTCTTCTGCTTCAGTAACTTGCTTAGGCGTAGCCATAGGATCTTCTTTTAACATTGATAGATAGCGAATCGCTTCATATAAATCATAGTCCTCTTTCGTCGACATAGCTTTTGCGCCCAATGCGCCGATAAGCTTCACAAAGGAAGCATACTTCTTATCCTTCAATATCGGTGCGTGTCCTGCCGCCTCATGCAAAATATCAGGCGCCGGAGTATAGGCAATATGCTCATGTGTACGAATATCTGTAGCAATCGGCAAAATACCGTGTGCTTGAAAATCCATAAATGCCGCGGAAGAAAGAAAGCCATCGATCGTCACGGCTCCCCAGCCATACTTGGACAAGCATTCGTTCATAGCCTCAATACGCGGAATTGACTCTACGTCGATTCCTGTAGAACGAAGACCATCAATGTAGGCAGCATGTGCCCTCTCTCCAAGAAATGCACGATTCTGACGCATAACATAGCGCCAAACAGCCTGATTAATCGGCGTGTATTTCTCATATTCCTGATCTACGACAAATTCACGCAGATGAGAAGGAATGTTCATCATAAAGCCTCCTCTTTCGCTTTATATCCTTCTTGTTCATTTTCGTCCGAATGTGTGTGCTTTCCCTTGCCCAACACACTGTTTTTATAACCATATGAAAAATATACTACGATGCCAAGTCCCAACCATACAAAAAATCCAAACCATGTTATAGCTGGCAGATTCGCAATTAAATACCCACAAAACAGGACAGCGAGAATAGGAATGAACGGCACAAAAGGCACTCTAAATGCACGTGGCAAATCCGGCTGCGTTCTACGCAAAACAAGCACGCCTATAGATACGACTATATAAGCGAATAGCGTCCCAATATTCACCAGTTCGGCCAGCTTATGCAGCGGAATCAATCCGCCGAATAAAGCGGCCAACAAGCCTGTCATCCATGTATTCGCTACGGGTGTTTTGGTTACAGGATTGACTCTTGCCATCGTCTTAGGAAGTAGCCCATCCCGACTCATGGCGAAAAAAAGCCGTGTTTGTGCATATAATAGTACAAGCAGGACTGTCGTAATTCCCGTAATTGCCCCGATGGAAATAAAACCTGCAACCCAGTCCTGCTGGATGTAGTTCAAAGCAAACGCCACCGGGTTTTTCACATTCAGTTCAGTAAACGGTACAATTCCCGTAAGAATAAGAGAAACAATAATATATAGAATCGTACAGACAGCAAGTGAAGAAATAATGCCAATCGGCATATTACGTTGCGGATTTTTTACTTCTTCTGCCGCCGAAGCTACTGCATCGAATCCGAGATAGGCGAAAAATACGCTCGCTGCACCGGCAGCCACCCCGGAGAATCCGAATGGCATAAACGGTGTCCAGTTTTCAGGTTTTACGTACCAGGCACCAACGGCAATGAACAGTAAAACGACAGCTACTTTTACGACGACCATAATGTTGTTTACACGTGCCGATTCACGAATTCCTCGTGTAAGCAAAAACGTAATCAACAACACGATAGTGATAGCTGGGATATCGATATAGGTTCCTTTTCCCGCATCATAGGCACTCGTTATCGCGGTCGGAAGTTCGATGCCAAAGCCCGCAATAAGTCCCTGAAAATATCCGGACCACCCGCTGGCAACTGCTGAAGCTGCCAATCCATATTCCAATATCATTGCCCAGCCCAGAATCCATGCCATGAATTCACCAAATGTAGCATAGCTATACGTGTAAGCGCTGCCAGTCATCGGCATACTAGAGGCGAATTCCGAATAGCATAACGCAGCAAATACGCAGGCAAGACCTGAGACAATAAAGGAGAGAACAAGGGCAGGTCCGGCATGTTCCGCCGCAGCTACCCCCGTCAGCACGAAAATTCCTGTTCCAACAATGCAACCAATGCCTAACATCGTTAAATCGACAGCACCAAGCGCTTTTTTCAATGAGCCTTCTTTCTTGGCAGTAAAATCTTTAATGGATTTTTTGCGAAATAAGTCCATTCTGTCTCTCCTTGCGGCGATTTTGTTATTTAGTCGGTTGCTTCTTTCTTTCTAAAACAAACGTATCCGCCATCGCCCTTGTGTAGACCTGGCCTGCCATACGCCCAACCGGTTGCAGCTTCACGGTATCGATTTTACCGTCAAAATACAATTCATCTTTAACATAAATGTTAACAACCTGCCCGATTACGAGACTGCCTCCACCTGGCTTGTCGCCAAAGTGCAGTACATCATGAAGTACGCACTCCAAATGCACATCGCTTTCCGCTACACGGGGCGGCTTTACGATTTGACTGCTTTGCCTAGTGAGACCGACAGCATCGAATTCATCTACGTCAGGCGGATATTCGATGGCACAATCATTCATTTGTTTGACGATTTTCTCACTGACAATATTTATAACGAATTCGCGTGTTGCCTCAATGTTGTTCAAGGTGTCTTTACGCGCACCATCTGTGCCTCGGAGCATAGGTGAAAAGCAAACCAGCATCGGATCTGCAGAAATCGCCGTAAAAAAGCTAAACGGTGCAAGATTAGCCTGACCTGCTTCGTTTATCGTCGAAACAAAGGCAATCGGGCGTGGTAAAATAGAACCGATCATCAATTTATACGCCTCATTCCAAGGCAACGTACTTGGCTCAACGTTCATAAAAAGCCCCTCCTTTATTTTTGCGGTAACCAGCTGTACATGTAGTTTTTATCTTCATAGTCGTGCGCTTGCTTTACCACACGGAGCGGACGGAATGTATCGATCATAACCGCTAGCTCTTTCGTTTCTTTTTTGCCGATGCTCTCTTCCATCTTGCCCGGATGTGGACCGTGCGGTAAGCCGCTCGGGTGCAAAGTAATGGACCCTTCCTCAATACCACGGCGGCTCATGAAGTCTCCATCCGCATAATATAACACCTCATCGCTTTCTACATTGCTGTGTACATACGGGGCAGGAATAGCTTCTGGATGGTAATCGTACAGGCGCGGAACGAACGAGCAGACAACATAATTCCATGCTTCAAACGTTTGATGAACCGGCGGCGGCTGATGGACGCGGCCCGTAATCGGTTCAAAATCGTGGATACTAAATGCGTATGGATAAAGATACCCATCCCAACCGACCGCATCAAGCGGGTGAAAATCGAACATATACGATGTCAGCATTCCTTGGGCACGCACACGCACCTCGAACTCGCCCTTCTCATCTTTAGCTTCAATCTTCTCTGGCGTTCTAAAGTCGCGCTCACAGTATGGGGAATGTTCAAGAAGTTGACCATGCTCATTGCGGTACCTTTTCGGCGGAACAATCGCGGAGTTCGATTCCACTACTAGAAACCGCGCTTCTTCCGTTTCAAGAACGACTCGATATGTGGTTCCGATCGGGATAATAATGTAATCACCTGGATAGAAGGAGAGCTCACCGAAAATGCTTTCGATTTTGCCTTTTCCCTCATGGACGTATAGCATTTCATCCCCTTCTCCATTGCGATAGTAGTACGACATTTGTTTATTTGGTCGCGCGACCCCGATTGCAAGATCCTCATTGGCCAGCATAATCTTGCGTGCTTCATAAAAATCTCCGCCTGCCTCTGTATTCCATGTACGGAAATGGCGATGCGCAAGTGCATCCTTATCTTCAAATTCCAGATGAATGTCTTTGATTTTTGTCGCTTTTGTTACCTGGGTAGGCGGATTAATATGATAGATGAGCGATTGGATTCCAGAGAATCCTTTTGTTCCCATTAGTTGCTCATAATACAGTCCACCGTCTGGCTTCCGGAATTGTGTATGACGTTTATGTGGGATGTTGCCCATTTTTACGTAATGTGGCATTCAGACTCCTCCTTTTATGGCATGACTTCACGTAATGTTTGAATAAATAATTCATTCTCTTCGAAAGTACCCACCGAAACTCGAATCGTTCTGGCAAGCCCAAGTGCTTCTCCAGGCCGAACAATTATACCTTTGCGCAGAAGTGCCTGAAAGACCTCTTCACCGGAACAAGGAAGCTTTATCATCACGAAGTTTCCCTGTGACGGGAAGTAGCCAAGCCCGAGCTTTGCGGTTTCCTGTTCTATGTATCTACGCCCTTCATCATTCTGTGCTTTACACTCTTCCACAAAATTCTCATCGTCTATAGAGGCGAGCGCAGCAGCTTGCGCCATCCGATTCGTATTGAAAGGCTCTTTTACCTTCATAAGCTCCTGAACAAAGGCTGGATGCATAACACCGTAGCCAATCCGTAACGCAGCCAGTCCATAAATCTTAGAGAAGGTTCGCAGCACGATTACATTCGGATAAGAAGCGACGATGGAGGCACAGTCAAGATAATCGTTATCCGTTACGTATTCAAAATACGCTTCATCAATAACAAGGATGATATGGTCCGGTACTTGCTGAATAAACGATTGCAAATGAGCTTTGCCTACGATGGTCCCTGTCGGATTGTTCGGATTGCATACGAAAATCATACGTGTTTTTTCATTAATCGCAGCCAGCATGCCGTTTAAATCATGTATACCATCGATAAGCGGGACAAGTCTGGGTACGCCACCTTCTATTTTCACATTGGTTTCATAACGCGGAAATGTGATATCAGCCATAATCGCTTCATCGCTTTCACGAATATAGCTGCGTGTTAGAAGATGAAGAATTTCATCGGAGCCATTACCGACAATAATCTGGTTCGGATTCACCTGAAGCTTTTCCGCCAGCCTGTGCGCAAGCATAGGTGCAGTGCCTTCAGGATAGAAAGTGATAGCATCCATCTCACGCAACATCGCTTCTCTTGCACGGGGCGAATAGCCGAGTGGATTTTCATTGGAGGCTAGTTTAACGATGCGGCTTAGCCCCAGTTCTCTCTTCACTTCCTCAATCGGTTTACCAGGCTTATAGACGCCTACAGTTTCCAATTGTTTTCTTGCTATAATCTTTTGATGTCTTGCTACAGACATATTCAATCCTCCGTCCTGCTTTAGATAATTTCATTACGGAGCACGCCCAGCTTCTCGATCGACAGTTCTACAACATCGCCTTTTTGCAGCCAGCGATGCGCCTCCGTACCAAGCTCAAGAATGCAACCTGTACCCACCGTTCCTGAACCGATGATATCTCCTGGATATAAGGTACATGCTTCTGAAGCACGTTCAATCATCTGAGCGAAGGAGAAGTACAAAGATTTCATATTGCCTTGGGATAGCAAGACCCCATTTACTGAAGCTTTCATTTCCAAATCATAATGCTCGCCACTGCGTCGTTCTTCCAATTCATCCTTTGTTACAAGGTACGGCCCCATCGAAGTAGCGAAGTCTTTGCCTTTCGCCGGACCCAAGCCTACCTTTACTTCTTGGCGCTGTATATCTCTTGCACTCCAGTCATTGAGAACCATGAAACCCTCGATATATTCCGATGCTTCTCCCCGCTTAATATTACGACCTTCCTTACCAATAACACAGGCTACTTCTAACTCATAGTCCAGCCATTCTGTATACTCTGGTTTTTCTACTGGTTCATCTGGGCCTTTAATGGCTGACACATTAGAAAAATAAAAAACAGGGAAATCGTACCATTCTGGAATCATGTCCAACCCTCGTTTTTTCCGTGCTGTTTTAACGTGCTCCTCAAAGGCATAAAAATCCCGGAAGCTAGCCGGGCGAGGTATTGGAGCTGCAAATTTAATTTCTTGTTCTTTTCCCACAGTAGGGAGAGTTATCTCTGTTGTCTTATCCAGATCGATTAGCCAATTCTTTCTTAATTGGGGTAGGTTCAAATAATCAAGCAAGGAAACAGGAGAGGAGATGTCTTCCCCTCTCGTTTCTGCCAAGTGAAGGTACGTTTCCTCCAAATCATAAACGCTGCTATTATGAATCCATCCTGCTCTTATTCTTTTATAGTCTGATGTATAATAACTGACAAGTTTCATTAGATGTTGCCTCTGCGTTCCTGTTCACGTTCAATGGATTCAAACAGTGCTTTAAAGTTCCCGTCTCCAAAGCCAAGCGCACCTTTGCGTTGGATAATTTCAATGAACAGCGTCGGGCGATCAACAATCGGTTTAGTGAAAATTTGGAGGAGATATCCTTCATCATCGCGGTCAACAAGAATATTTAGTTCCTGCAGCCTCTTAATATCCTCGTCAATTTCACCTACACGGTTTGACAATTCTTCATAGTACGTATCTGGTGTGTAGAGGAATTCTACACCATTTTCTTTAAGAGCTTTTACAGTTGAAATAATATCGTTTGTCAGAAGCGCTAGATGCTGTACCCCTGGGCCTTTATAGAAATCAAGATATTCTTGAATTTGAGATTTACGTTTTCCTTCGGCCGGTTCATTAATCGGGAATTTAATACGTCCTGTTCCATTTGTCATTACTTTGGACATTAATGCCGAGTATTCTGTAGAAATGTCTTCATCGTCGAATTGTTTCAGTACGCTGAAGCCGAATACTTTTTCGTAGTACGATGTCCACTCATCCATACGTTCTACATTACCTACAATATGGTCGAGTCCTACAAGGCCTGTAAAAGTAGAAGGAATATCGAATTCGGCAGGTTGGTAACCTGGTAAGAAAATACCGTTATAGTCTGCTGTTTCGATGAGCGTGTGGATGGTATCTCCATATGTACCAATCACCGCTTTTTTTACCAATCCATTCTCATCACTTTCTGTCCATGGCTCGCGAATAGCAATGGCTCCGCGTTCAATCGCTCCTTTGTACGCATCCTCCACATTCTCCACTCTCAAAGCGATATCTTTTGCTCCTTCGCCATGAAGTTTAATAAAATCAGCAACTTCATTGGTATCTTCCAGTGCACCGGTTAATACGAAGCGGATCGTTCCTTGTTCAACAACATATGATACGCGGTCTCTACATCCCGTTTCTAGACCACGATATGCTTTTACATTGAAACCAAAAGCACGACAGTAATAATATGCTGCTTGTTTTGCATTTCCTGTATAAATTTCTACATGATGAATATCCTGTACGGGGAAGATTTCCTCTTTGGCTAATTTTTTAACATCGGACAACTCTTTAGACATACGATTACCTCCTATTTATTTGTAATATTAGTTTGTTATAAATGTTTATTCTATTTACACTTATTTGATTAATTAAAATCATATATCGTTTCTTTTATCTTTGCAAACGCTTACACTAACGCGTGTATACTGTGCTACTTTAAAGTTAAACACAGTGTAAATAGTAATTATTTGAGGTGAAAAAGATGTTTAGGGACAAAACAAAAAACACTCTTCTTCAATGAAGAGAGTGTTTGTTCATTTCATGAATATGTATGTCATTTTTTAGTATAAAGTGGGCCTAGGCTGACTCGAACAGCCGACCTCACGCTTATCAGGCGTGCGCTCTAACCAACTGAGCTATAGGCCCAAATTTTCATAATCGGGAAGACAGGATTTGAACCTGCGACCTCCTCGTCCCGAACGAGGCGCTCTACCAAGCTGAGCCACTTCCCGGGAAACATGCTAAAACAAAAAACAAAGCACCCTCTCGGGTACATGTCATCTAAATAGAAAATGGAGCGGACAACGAGACTCGAACTCGCGACCCCGACCTTGGCAAGGTCGTGCTCTACCAACTGAGCTATGTCCGCAATGTATTCGATACCGTTAAGAAAAACCAGATAATACTATCTCCGCATCTTAATAAAAGAAGATGCCGGCGAAAGGAATTGAACCCTCAACCCCCTGATTACAAGTCAGGTGCTCTGCCAATTGAGCTACACCGGCATATGAATTGTTGCGTTTTATTTTTTACGCTGATTTATCCTTACATAGAAGCCACTTAGCAGCCGGTAAAAATGCGTTCAAAATAAAAGCATACCTACATTAATAAATGTAAGATATGGAGGATGACGGGATCGAACCGCCGACCCTCTGCTTGTAAGGCAGATGCTCTCCCAGCTGAGCTAATCCTCCATGGTGACCCGTAGGGGATTCGAACCCCTGAATGCATGCGTGAAAGGCATGTGAGTTAAGCCACTTCTCCAACGGGCCAGATTTTATTAACAAAATTTATTTTATTATTTTCATAATAAGTTGGCAAGCATTTTTATACTCAATTGAATATGTATTGGATGAAAATGATGGGCCCTGCAGGACTCGAACCTACGACCAATCGGTTATGAGCCGACCGCTCTACCAACTGAGCTAAGGGCCCTCCTATAAATATTTAGTTATATAGGAGAAACCAAAAAGCTTGCATTTTTAAAGATAAAAAAGGGCTGCACCCTGAAAACTGAATCAGAAGAACATGCACATGTGTTTGGTTAAGCCCTCGACCGATTAGTATTCGTCAGCTCCGCGTGTTGCCACGCTTCCACCCCGAACCTATCTACCTCATCATCTTTAAGGGGTCTTACCAGCTTATGCTGTGGGAAATCTCATCTTGAGGGGGGCTTCACGCT
>SNQW01000136.1_pt1 | contig 63362 bp, 71 predicted proteins | sample 2580511 | NCBI WGS metagenome assembly SNQW01 (sample SAMN10953775, study PRJNA522744) | food fermentation metagenome | isolation source: 8-hour incubation of native-enriched microbial consortia from nixtamalized... | place: Mexico | collected 2017-09-24 | reverse complement strand
GCGGAAATTATGCTACCTGCTCGTCAACCAGGTTCATCTATTATGCCGGGGAAAGTAAATCCTGTTATGCCAGAAGTAATTAATCAAATTGCGTTCCAAGTCATTGGTAATGACCATACAATTTGTCTTGCTTCAGAAGCAGGACAATTAGAATTAAATGTAATGGAACCAGTACTTGTTTTCAACTTACTTCAATCGATTAGCATTATGAATAACGGTTTCCGTGCCTTTACAGATAATTGCTTAAAAGGAATTGAAGCGAATGAAGATCACTTAAAAGAGTATGTTGAGAAAAGTGTAGGAATTATTACAGCCGTGAACCCTCATATCGGTTATGAAGCAGCAGCTCGCGTTGCGAAAGAAGCAATCGCGACAGGGCAATCCGTTCGAGAACTTTGTGTGAAAAATGGTGTACTGTCACAAGAGGACTTAGAATTAATTCTAGATCCATTCGAAATGACACACCCAGGGATTGCAGGAGCAACTCTTTTAAAGAAAAATTAAACAAAGAGGGGGGACAAGTCCCTCCTCTTTGTTTACAATATAGGGATGTTATACGTGAATAGAGGTAGGGAGATTATAAGTAAGCATACAGTGGCATTTAATGGTTCATAGAAATAAAATTAAGAGGAGCAGCAATATAATCAACATTACTTTTAAATAAAGAGGGTTTATTAAAACATCCTATCATATTAACAACAAGCTTACATGAATTTTTATTAAGAACTATGGCCAACCATGAATAAATAGTTGGCCATAATGATCTTAAAGATCCATATCTTTTAATCCGGGACTATGCTCATTTGGCATTTCAGGAAGTTCTGGTACAGGAAAACCTTTTGGCGGTTCCGTTACTGTTAATGTTCCTTTATTTCTACTTGGAGATTCACCTTGGAATATTTCTCCCATTCTTGTTGGATCTAAGCTGAAATTAAATTGTGCATTATGGAATCCCATGTCTACATATTTTCTACACTCTGGATATTTATTAATATCATAGTTCGGCACAGGAAAGAGTTTTCCCCATTCAACGCCTAGTGTCTCTAAAGCTTTTGCAAAAGCATTTTGATGTGCATTATCACGTACAATTAAGAATGCAAGTGTTTCTCTAAAGGTTTGATTAGAACTCATTTCATAAATTCTAGTTTTTTGAAGTACACCTGTAGATTCAAGTACGACATTATCTAGTAAATCGCTAATTAAGTTTCCATGACTATATACCCAAGATCCATTCCATGGATTTCCAGCTGCATCAACAGGTAATGAACTTTGAGCCCCTACAATAAAGTGATGAGGATTTGCATGTTTAACCGCTTCGTCAAGTGGTGCTGTGTCAATACCAGCATTTCCTGGCATAGGTTCACCAGATCCAGTTAATAGTTGGTTAATTGTATGTTGTACAAGTTCTACATGGCTTATTTCCTCTAAAAAAACACCTCGAAGTAAATCACGATATTGCTTCTCTTTCCCTCTAAAATTTGAGCTTTGGAAGAAGTATTGCATCATTGTACGCATTTCACCATAATGCCCACCTAATATTTCTTGTAAAACTTTTGCAGCAGCTGGATCTGGTTTGTCCGGCTTAATCATATTAATTATTTCTTCTTTATAATAAAACATGAACTACACCTCTTTTTAAGTTAGTTAACATTGTTATCGTGTCCGCTAATTGGTTACTTGATACTTAAATTCATTTTTTTACCAATTCATTACTATCTCGAAATATAAAGTTTTTGAAAATAACTATTTTCGATGTGAGATGAAAATGGGGGAGATACTTAGTGTTTTAATAAAAAAGATAAGATTACGAAATGTAATCTTATCTTTTCATTAAGAATAATGAATTATATTTTCAAGGCTTTAAAATGACTTTTATACAATCATCTTCACGATTATTGAATATTTGATAACCGTAGCTCGCTTCTTCAAGGGGGATTTTGTGTGTAATAATCTCTTTTGGATCAAATTCTTTATTTGTTATTTTTTCAAATAGTTCCGGCATAAAATGAATGACAGGTGCTTGTCCCATTTTAAGGTTAATATTTCTAACCCAAAATGCCCCGAGTGGAAATGCATTATAATTGCCACCATAAACGCCGGTCATTTGAACTGTTCCATATTTTCTTACGGCTTTCGTAGCGATTTGAATAGGGCCGAGAGTTCCGCCTTGTAATTTTAATTTTTGTTCCAGAAATTCTAGTGGAGATTTTTTCCCATCCATGCCCACGCAATCAATAACTACATCTGCACCGCCATGCGTAATTTCCTTTAAATGTTCTCCCATATCAGGAAATTTTGTAAACTCAAATACCTCAACATTGTTAATCTTTTTTGCATAATGTATTCGATAATCTAAGTAATCGACTGCGATTACTCGTTTAGCACCTTGCATCCAAGCAAATTTTTGTGTCATTAATCCAACAGGTCCACAACCAAGTACAATAACAGTATCACCACGTTTAACACCTGCGTTTATTACACTCCAATAGGCTGTTGGTAAAACATCCGATAAAAAGAGTAGGGATTCATCTTCAAGTTCGCATGATTCCGGTATAACAAATGGAGTGAAATTTCCAAAAGGAACTTTTAAATATTCAGCTTGTCCGCCTGGGTGATTACCAAATTTCTCTGTATAACCAAAGTACCCGCCAGAATCATAATGAGGGTTGGAGTTGTCACATTGACTTTCCATTTCATGTTGGCAATAGAAACAATGGCCACAAGCAACGTTAAAGGGGATCACAACACGATCTCCTTTTTTCACTTTAGTAACATCTGGCCCTACTTCTTCAACAATACCCATCGGTTCATGACCAATAATATATCCTTGTGGTAAAGGCATGTTCCCTTGATATAAATGTAAATCAGAACCGCAAATAGCAGTTGAAGTAATTTTTACAATAATATCATCTTTTTTCTCTAATTTTGCATCATCTACTTGTTTAACCTGTACTTGGTTTGGCCCTTGATAGGTTACGGCTTTCATCTCATATCTCCTTAGGAATCATTTTTCATAATTTACATGTATCTCTTTACAAAATAGAAATCTTTAGTAAAGAGGAATCTATACATATTGTTGTTATGAAAGTATGTTATAGCAACTCTTCTTTCTTATGTCTTTTTCCCTATTTTAAGAAGAAATCCACTATTTATACATAATCTAATTCCCATAAAAAGGATAATTATTATTTCATAATTTGTAGCATATTAAAAACATCGGAGGTGAAACGATAATGGCAAACAATAACAGTGGAAGTCGTAATGAATTGTTAGTTCGAGGCGCTGAACAAGCTCTTGATCAAATGAAATATGAAATTGCACAAGAGTTTGGTGTACAACTTGGTGCAGATACAACAGCTCGTTCAAACGGATCTGTTGGTGGTGAAATTACAAAACGTTTAGTAGCAATGGCTGAACAACAACTTGGTGGTAGAGCTAACCGCTAAGAGAATTCGTATAAAATATAGCGAATATGTAAATCAATTTCTTTTGTATATGTATAAAAACAAACCCTTATAGTAAATGGATTCTCACTCAAAGATTATTGATAATCTTCTTTCATAATCTTTGGGTATTTAATTTGTAAACTACTTTCCTAAACAATAAACACGCAGTGTTGGAAAGGTGTTTTCCATGCATAGTAGAAAAGCTTTTGCAGGAAAAAGCATACTTAAAAATTTGATCTCAATATTAAAATCAATATTTATTATTATATTTTCGAAAGAGAGGAATTTTAAAATGGGTATATTAAGTGGAAATCCTCAAAATGAACCGTTACATTACGGAGAAGTATTTGATATTTGGAGTTATCTTCTAGCTGCACAAGGTGCAATCGCAAGTCATCAAGTATTTATGAATCATACAGGTGATGAAGACTTGAAGAAGTTTTTAGAAGGCTTAATTGAAAATGATATGAATTCGGAAATAGAAGAGTTAAAAACTCTTCTAAAGGTTAATGGTGTAGCTTTACCGCCTGCTCCTCCAGAACGACCAGTTGCATCTATTGAAGACATTCCTCCAGGAGCGCGTATTAATGATGTGGAAATTGCAGCAGCTGTTTCTACAGGATTAGCAGCTGGACTTGTGACATGTAGTCAAGTGATGGGAAAATGTCTTCGAGAAGATGTAGGAATGCTATTTGGACAATTTCATATGAAAAAAGCGCAAGCAGGTGTAACGTTACTGCGTTTAAGTAAGAAAAAAGGGTGGGTAGTTCCACCTCCATTACATGTGAAAAACTCTGATCAAGCTTAATAAACAAAAATAAAAAAGTGGCATTGGCCACTTTTTTATTTTTTAGATGTATCCTCAAGCTTGGATTTATTTATTGTGGAAGAATCTATATATTCATCTGACATTTCCATAGCATATTTATCATGATGAATATGATTGCGATTTCTTAATTCATTGTCGTTACGCAGTACTAGCCTCTTCATATAAATATGGAAGAAAATTTCTGTTCCACCAATAATTAAAGCAGCTATAAATGAAGAAAGTCCAATATTACGAGTAACATCTAAATCAGTAAACAACGATGTTAGTAACCAAATTCCAAAGAAGCTTAAGCCTAAATCTGCTATTGTAGCAATCATATTTCCGTATTTAGGTAAAATGAAGAGATCTCCGATTAAATAGGCAGCTCCTGTAAGGAAAAGAGAAATTAGTAATACTCTAGGAATTGAAATGCCTTTAAAGATACTAAGTATGATTAGTAATACAGCAGTTATCGCTGTGTATTTAATTAATAAAGCAACAAAATGTTTCATGATTTTCCTCCATTGTTCAAAGGTATATGGAATAAAATATTTCATTAAAAACGGGTTATGCTGTTAAATAGCTTAACCCGTTTTATGTTGTAATGGAGGCCTATTTATGATATCACATGGCACGTAAGATGTATTTCGTTCTCCTATACATGATTATTTTTGGTTTAAAGAGGATCAACTATACCTTTGAATTCACGGTCGTAATTACCAATTAATTAGCTATATATTTTAGCATGTAATTTAACATATTAAAGAAAGAAGGAGGTGAATGAACATGTCAAACAATAACAGTGGAAGCAGCAATCAATTATTAGTACGTGGCGCTGAACAAGCTCTTGATCAAATGAAATATGAAATTGCTCAAGAGTTTGGCGTACAACTTGGTGCAGATGCAACAGCTCGTGCAAACGGATCTGTTGGTGGTGAAATTACGAAACGTCTTGTATCATTAGCTGAGCAACAACTTGGCGGTGGCGTTACTCGTTAATTTTATATATGAAATGGATATAGAGGAGAGGCATGCCGTCTCTCCTTTCTCATACATTTTTTAAATTTACAACTATAACTCAAATTTAATTGTTTAACTTTTAGACTCACAAGGTTTTAAATACATAATTAATTTTTGCGTAATAAAAGGATAAAAGATACGAGATTATATTTGATGCGAAAGGGGCAGAAAAAATGAAATATGAAGCGTTATTTACAGTTGAGATTTCTGTAGGAAGTGAAAGAGTAGCAAACCATAAAATAAAGGCTCATGATGTCGTTGATGTTGTTGAAAAGCTTGCTGAGAAGTACTTAAGTGATCATGAGGGGCATTCTCAAAATGAATAAAGGAGAATCGTAATATGACCTGTCATGATGTTAACAACGAAACGAAAGAAAAAAAAGATCTAAAATGGTGGCAACTCTCACTTATTGGAATTGGTTGTACAATAGGAACGGGCTTTTTTTTAGGATCCAGTATAGGGATTAAAATAGGTGGTTCGTCAATTATTCTTATTTTGATTTTAACGGGATTCACTACATATATTGTATTTGAAGCATTGGCAAAAATGGCTGTAGAAGATCCGCAAAAAGGATCGTTTCGCATTTATTCAAGAAAAGCTTTTGGAAATTGGGCGGGTTTTAGTCACGGATGGACATATTGGTGTTCGGAGTTGCTTATTATGGGCAGCCAGTTAAGTGCGTTAGGAATCTTTTCACGTTACTGGTTCCCTAAAATACCACTATGGATATTTGCTGCTGTATATGGAGTAGCGGCTATATTAATTATTTTTATAGGGGTAAAGATATTCGAACGTTTAGAGAAGTGGATGGCTATTATAAAAATCGCTGCTATTATAGGGTTTATTGTAATTGCTATTTTGGTTATTTTAGGATTTATAAAGGGTGGTTTATATAAGGCGCAAATTCCACGGAATTTTAAAGATTGGTTCCCAAATGGATTAAAAGGCACTTGGTCCTCTCTAATTTATGCATTTTATGCATTTGGAGGAATCGAAATTATGGGGTTAATGACAATAAGACTGAAAGACCCTAAAGATGCACAAAAATCAGGAAGAGTAATGTTGATGATTTTAACGATTATTTATGTAGTGTCTTTAGGGTTGGCAATTATGATGGTTCCATTAAACCAGTTTAATACGAAAGAAAGCCCTTTTGTAATAGCGTTACAAGACTATAATTTGCCGTATGTGCCATTTATTTTAAATGTAGTATTAATTTTAGCGGGTTTTTCAACGTTAGTTGGTTCATTATTTGCAGTAACCAGTGTATTAATGAACTTAGCTGAAGAAGGTGATGCACCTGCCATGTTTGCGAAAAAAAACAAGAAAAATATCTCATTTCCAGCTTTAATTCTTATTATAATGGGGCTTGGTGCTTCTATCCTTAGTGCTTTATTACTACCAAAAAATATATATGAATATGTAACAACTGCAGCTGGATTAATGTTGTTATATACATGGAGTTTAATTCTTCTTTCCTTTTGGAGACTAATGAATCCAAAAGGTTGGATGCAGATAAAAAGTATTATTGGTCTTATTATGATTGCACTAGCTGTTAGTGGAACACTATTACAAAAAACAACGCGTTTTGGTTTCTTAGTGAGCTTGTTGTTTTTAGGAATAGTTATTATTGTTACTATAATTGTTCATTTTGTCTCACGAAAAAGGAATCCAGCTATATGAAGTATCTTTCTTTTCACACCATGAATAGTATGTCAGAACTAAATAATAGAAGTTATTGAAAAATGATTTGATAAGTTTGAAAACCAAAATATAATCCATAAATAATAAGTGATATTCCAGATAATACTGTTATAAGAGACAATATACGTGTATTCAAAATTTTACGAAATATACTAGATGTACTTGCCATCGTAATATCCCAAATAAAAATGCCTAAAATAATCCCGAAACTATATAACAAAAGCTGCTCTTTATTATAGGAAGAAGCGGCTTTTGCTAATATAGAGCCGAAAATTCCAAGCCAAAATAGAATTGTTAATGGATTAGATAATGACATAAAAAAACCAGAAAAAAAGCTTTTAATAACTGAATCATCATTTCTCGTATTACTAATGCTAATTTGATTTGCATTTTTTAAACTTTCGATACCTGTATAGATTAAAACAAAAGCACCGAAAGACCATAAGAAAAGTTTTATAATATCTTTTTCGAGGAAATGAATGACACCTAAATAAATAAGTGCCATGTAGATGACATCTGCAAATAAGGCTCCTATGCCAAGAATCCAAGCGTGAAAAAACCCACTCCTAATACCTTTTTCTAACTGTGCAGCATTAATAGGCCCCATTGGAGCAGATAATGATAAACCTAAGAAAACATAGCTTAAAAATATGCCCACGTATAATATGCTCCTCCCACTAAATTTGATCTATATTAAATCTATTCAGTGGTTAAAGTTTGTACAACTAAATAATAAAAAGTGGAGTGGATTACTTATTTTTATGCAAGTATTTTATTATTCGAGAAAACGGACACTTGGATGGAATTGTTTCATCATCACGTAAAAAATATTGTTGCCATTCATAATTATCTTTTTCACCATAATCTTTAAGAGAAGGGTGAATAGGAGCTTTGTCATAAGCGGCTAGACGTTGACGTATTAAGTTTTTTAGTTTTCTACTGCGTTTCTCAGAATTCATAATTCCCTGTAAAACCCACCTAGGAGTTAAAGCAAGCATCATACATGAAAAATGTCTACTTTGTCTATTGACATGAGCAGGTGTAGCGCAGTAAACGAAATATGATTCATTATGAAAGCAAAATTCCCAAGTATTCTCCATAGGGTCATTTGGAATGTGTGTAGGCCATTCCATCTCGTCCAAACGACTAGTTGTATTAAGTAGAGACCAATACATATGTTCAAAATCTTCAACTGTAGTTTCTCGCAGTAAATCTATTGGTGTATGAATAAAAACAATAAGTGAGGCGTATTGACCTGTGTCTCTAGAACATTCAGTATATTCTTTAAGTAATGCAGCAAAATCCTCGCTAGTATTCGTATCTCTAGGATCACCAATGAACCCGTACCTGAGGTGATTGGCTGTAAAGCCGTGTTGAGCTGGTATACAAGGAAACAGTTTATCTTTATCTGTCATTTTTAATTTGAAAGAACGGAAAGCTTCTCGTTGCCAATGTGGAAGGGTAATAATATTTTTTTGTAAAGAGTCTTTATCATAAAGTATAGTCACCTTTTTATCCCTCCTAAGTCATAATATATAACCTATTAATTATTTAAGAATAGGTGACTAACACGGCTAGAATAATTATTTTTTAATCTATAAAAATAAAATGATTTAACGAAAAATCCCCTTCAATGTAGTTACTTTAATAGTGGATCTTTAATAACGTATAAATTTAAGTAGCTATAAAATTTAAAAAATATAAAAGGAATATGTAGGTACAATGTTCACATTTATATTTTCTAACTAATATGGTTTATAACGAAACAAGAAAGGATGTATAATGGTGGGGATTTTTAAGGAAGAAAAAATTAAATTTATAGATTGTAAAGGCGAAGAAGTCATTTTGAAAATCAAAATTAAGGATATAAAAAAGTAGGGAAGAGGAATTAAGGATACTTTTTTGTGATTAACATAGAAGGGTGAAAAGTAATCATGAATTAGATTGAAATGAATTCAGTAGTATAGGCCCTTTTTGAATTTTTTTTGCATAGTGTAGCATGAATGAATATTAAGGGGGAACATCTATGTCTTATCCTAATCAGCTAGCTTGGCATGAAACATTGGAGTTACATGAATTAGTAGCATTTCAAGCAAACGGTTTAATCAAATTAAAAAAATCAGTTAGGAATGTACCTGATCAAGCACTTCAATCGTTATATATTAAAGCTATAAATGCCATCCAAAACAATCTACAAGAGTTAGTACAGTTTTATCCGTATGCTCCTGGATTTCAATCGCAACATCGTGATGACACTGGATTTTACGCTGGAGATTTACTTGGATTAGCAAAGACATCTGTTCGAAACTATGCAATAGCGATTACCGAAACTGCAACGCCGCGACTTAGAGAAGTTTTAACCCGTCAAATAAATGGTGCTATACAATTACATGCACAGGTTTTTAACTTTATGTATGAACGTGGTTACTATCCAGCTTATGATTTAAAGGAACTATTAAAAAATGATGTTCAAAATGTGCAAAAGGCAATACAAATGCAATATTAAAATGAAGATTTGGAAATTATCATGAGAGAAAAACTATAGTTTATTTATAGAGGATCGAATAGTTCAAACTATATGGTAATTTCCATTGTTAATAAATTAATTAAATGCTAAAAATATAGATTCATTCTAAAATATTAAAGAAATTATACTAGCGCTATTTTAGAATGGTGAACCCCTTCAAGTTTTTTTAGTGAGTTTTAATCAAATATTAAATATGCTTAAGAATAAGTATTTATATGATACATCTAATTGAATGTTATTTTCCTTTGGCACTAAGTATGTTTAGCACGTTTTTCTTTTGGGAAAAATAAGAATATACATTAGTGGAAAGGATAGGATTTAATGGTTACCAAAACCGATAATACAAGCTATTTAACCTCTTCTGTTTATTTGATCCGTAATCTATGGTCAGGTATCTTGTTTGGGCTAGGATTAGTAGCTTTTATAGATGAAACTATTTTTCATCAACTGCTGCATTGGCACCATTTCTATGATAAATCTACAACAGATATTGGACTCATTTCAGATGGTCTTTTTCATGCTTTTAGTTGGTTTGCAACGATTGGTTCCTTGTTTATGGTTGCTGATCTTCGTCGTAGAAATGCATTTTGGTTGAAAAGATGGTGGAGCGGATTAATGCTTGGTAGTGGTGGATTTCAATTATATGACGGTATAATTCAACACAAACTAATGAAAATACATCAGATTCGATACGTAGATAATGTTCTTATCTACGACGTAATATGGAATATAATTGCGATTGTAATGCTCTTAATTGGCATTCTGCTAGTTTTTCAGACAAGAACTGATGAAAGATTATTGAGAGGTAAAAGCTTAAATGAACAATAACCATCTTCATCACGAAATATGGAATGCACTGGATATTTTACTATTCGTATTCATTTTAATTATGTTAATCATTTATATAGTAGCCACGATTTTATCAAACCACTATTACAAACGATGGCCGTTATATCGAAGTGTCTTCTGGGTTTTAGGACTTATTTGTGCGGCAATAGCAGTTGTTGGGCCGTTAGCTCATCGTGCTCATAATGACTTCACAGTGCATATGCTTGTGCATTTACTCCTTGGGATGCTTGCTCCAATTTTTATAGCATTAGCTGCTCCAATGACTCTTTTTTTACGAACGCTCAATGTGAAAGCAGCACGACGTCTTTCAAGGATACTAAAGAGTAGGCCTCTACAAATTCTTACTCATCCAATTATCGCAACCTTGCTTAATTTAGGGGGACTATGGATTCTCTATACGACTAGCTTATACTCGATGATGCACGAAAGTATACTTCTTCATTTGTTCATACATTTCCACGTTTTTATTGCAGGATATCTGTTTACCACATCAATGATTTATGTGGATTTAATATCCCATAGGTATAGCTATATGTACCGGTCAATTATTTTAATAATTGCATCAGCTGGTCATGGGATATTATCAAAATACATATATGCTCATCCGCCTGCTGGTGTAGTTACTGAACAAGCTGAAATGGGGGGCGTGCTGATGTATTATGGTGGGGATTTCGTTGATATTGTTCTTATTTTTATACTTTGTTTGCAATGGTCTAGGGGTAACAGACAGAGAACAAAAGTTAATAATGTAGTAAGGTCATGGGATGTACCGGATTTTTTGAAACTAAAAACTTTGAAATGAAATTTAGTTAAACCGTATTATGGATTAAGTATGGTATGAACAAAATTTAAAAAAGTATGTTGAAAGTAAAAAGGGGCTGTCTCATAAGTCTCTTTCGAAGTAAAATCACATGAAATTGAAAAGGTAGAAACGTTATTAAATCAACGTTTCTGCCTTTCGTTTTCTATTCGTTTATGGCTAAAAAGCACCTTTTGGGACAGTCTCTTTTTATGGTAAGAAGCAGGATACACTACAGGTTATGTTTGTGGAATATCGAGTTTTATTCAACAAGGATAGTTCCATTCTTAAAATAGAGATGTTGCCTAAGGTCATTGTTTTTTACATATTTTAATATCTTTTGACGTTTTGATTTTGTGATACATTTTAGTTTTTTGTTTAATTTCTCTTTTTATCTACATATTTTCCATAATCGGGTACAGCAATTTTATCAAATTCTTGAACGAGTGTGTTGAGGCTTGTTGATAGTAATTCACCTGACATTGGTATCCCATGTCCCGTAACAGCGGCTAGAGGCTTTAACTTCTCTAGTTTAATAACCGATTCTTTAGCAGCTTTCCAGTCTGTTGTTAAATAACGAGGCGGACCACTTATTTCCTGTTCCTGAGTAATTACCTTATATAGATATTCCTGCTTCACTGTAACAAAGGCGTCCCCAGCAATTAATGTTCGGTCTTTTTCTCGGAATAATGAAATATGCCCAGGAGTGTGTCCTGGTGTATGAATCCATCTAAACCCTGGCATATGGGGAACAGTTCCATCTGTAGGAAGTACTTTTATGCTATTTCCTAAATCAATCGGTTCGTTAGGGAACAGAGGGGACATTTTCGCTACCATACCACCTTCAACTGTTGGATCTGGTTCAGGATAACTTTGTTGCCCAGTCAGGAAAGGTATCTCCATTTGATGGGCATAGACGGGAACATCCCAATACTTAATGAGTTCAATTATTCCACCAACATGATCAAAATGCCCGTGAGTTAAAATAATTGCTTTTGGACGGCTATTTGTACCAAATCGATCCTTAGCGACAGAGATAATTTCATTTGCACATTTAGGCATTCCAGCATCAACTAAAACAAAATCATTGCTCTTGGGATTTCCAACAAAACATATGTTGACGATTTGAATCGTGTAACAAAACAAATCAGGCAATACTTCGATGCCATGACCACTTTCAATTGAAGTTGCTGGAATAAACTTGTAATCACTTCCGTAATTCATCTCATTGGCCACTTTTTATCCCCCTTACTATATGTTCATACGACATTATAGTTCCCTAATTTTGAAAATCCATTTTGGAGGATTTGAGAAATTAGTGGGGGATTATAAAAAACAATAATGTACTCTTAGAATTAAGGTGGAGACGTATCAATTTATATAAACTGCAAACAAAAAATATTGATTGTAAAGTCGTAGTTTCTACTATTTTTTTGAATTTAAGTGTATATCTTTTAAGAGGATATACCAAGTTCTTTTATTTTGATAATTACTTGAAACTTGAATAGGGAAAACATGATCAAGCCCCCATTCTAATTTGTTTATTTCATTTTCAAGTCCTGTTGGATAGAGTAAAAGAATCTTAAAATTATTTTTAACAATATTTGATAAAACGGTTTGTAATTCTAGTGCTTCAGTCAAGTTTCCGCCCCATCTAACAAATAAAATGGATTGTGAATGATGAATTTTTTCGTAAAAGTTATCAATTCTTCGATCTAGTTTTTGTTTAAAATCATGGTATGTGATGAACCAATTTTCATTTGGAATAACAGGGAAATCATGATAAGATGTTACGTTATATTTTTTGTCTTTTATAATATGAGAAAAAACAGGTTGTATTACGCCATCATTGAACACAATATTTTGTTCCGGCATTGGGTGCATGTTTTTTAAATCCATAAAATCTATAAAATTATTTTTCAGTAATGTGTTGATAGAAGAAAGATTCGGTGATTCAAACCAATCTAGAGGACCTGAATATTTCCGCAACTTATATTTTTTTAGATGAATAGCAGTATAACAATTTTCCCCCAAACTAATAACATCATCATAAATTCCTTGAAGTTTTTTCATTTCCAATACAATCATCCTTTTTTGGAAAAATGGAAGGTATATATTTTAAAAAGCGTTATTATGATACAGAATATGCTTTTGAAAAATAGGAGAACTAATTCATTATAAATAATATATGTATGTATAAAACCTGCTGTGAAAAGGCTCACAGGAGGTTAAACTAAAGCGTATGTCGGGTTATATACTATTTGTCGAGGTAAGAATTGTGTGTAATAAATAACGGTGTTTTTATAGTAGAGGGGGAAAACGGAACTACATTGAAGTAAGTTGTGAATAAATTATAATTTGAAATTGAGTGGAAATAAGAAGCCCCAGTTGCTTCATTATGCAACTGGGGCATTTTTAAATCTTTTCCTAACTTAATTATATCATGTAAATCCAGTTCAAAATAGACTGTTTCTTCTCATGTACTACTGCTACAATCAAGAACACATGCATAGTAAGGAGAGATGTTACATGAGTTCTTTCGTTCTCGATTTTCAGGAAATAGAAAAAACGCAGCTTTCACTTGTTGGTGGAAAAGGTTTGCATTTAGGGGCGTTATCCAACATGCGAGGGATACAAGTGCCAGAAGGTTTTTGTGTTACAACGGCAGGATATGAAAAGGCCATCGAGCAAAATGAAGGGCTTCAAGCTTTGTTGCAACAGCTAACAAAGTTGAAACGTGAAGAGCGAGTTCGAATTGGTGAAATCAGCAAGGAGATTAGAGAAGTCATTATGGCGGTACAAATCCCTTCTGATGTAGTGGAAGCAGTAGCTCATTATCTCTCACGCTTTGGAAATGAACATGCGTATGCCGTACGCTCTAGTGCGACGGCTGAAGATTTACCGTATGCCTCGTTTGCTGGTCAACAAGATACGTATTTAAATATTATCGGAGAAAACGCAATTTTACAGCATGTAAGAAAGTGCTGGGCGTCTTTATTTACTGAGCGAGCAGTTATATACCGCATGCAAAATGGTTTTGAACATAATCAAGTTTCTATATGTGTTGTCGTTCAAAAAATGGTTTTCCCGCAGGCTTCAGGAATTTTATTTACCGCTGATCCGATTACTTCTAACCGGAAGGTGTTATCAATCGATGCCAGTTTTGGACTTGGTGAGGCGTTAGTATCAGGACTGGTCTCTGCCGATAATTATAAAGTAAAAGAAGGTAAAATTACTGAAACGATGATAGCGACTAAAAAATTAGCTATTTATGCTGTAAAAGAGGGCGGAACAGAGACGAAACAGATTGATCCGGCTCAGCAAAAGGTTCAAACATTGTCTGAACAACAAATATTACAACTAGAACGGATCGGAAGACAGATAGAAGCTTATTTTGGCTGTCCGCAAGATATTGAATGGTGTTTAGCCCGTAATACAGTTTATATTGTTCAAAGCAGGCCGATAACGACTTTATATCCAATTCCGGAAGAAAATGATGAGGGAAATCATGTATATATATCAGTTGGTCATCAACAAATGATGACCGATGCGATGAAACCACTAGGGTTATCTTTTTTCTTGTTAACGACTAATGCTCCTATGCGTAAAGCGGGAGGCAGGCTGTTTGTAGATGCTACGCAACAATTAGCTTTACCTGCTAGCAGAGATTATTTAATAAACACTTTAGGGAAATCGGATCCACTTGTAAGAGATGCATTAACGACTATAATCGAGCGAGATGATTTTATTACATTATTACCGGATGAAGAAAAAGAAAAGAGTGCTAGTAAAAGTAAGCCACCAGTAAGTTCGCAACCAGAAATCGAAAATGATCCAGCAATCGTTATGGAATTAATAAGGAATAGTGAAGCATCACTTGAAGAGTTAAAACAAAATATGCAACTGAAATCAGGAGTGGATGTATTTGATTTTATTTTGGAAGACATCCAGCAATTAAAGAAAGTATTATTTAACCCGCAAAGTATAGCTGTCATCATGGCAGGTATGAACGCTTCAACATGGATTAATGAAAAAATGGAGCAGTGGCTAGGTGAAAAGAATGCAGCAGACACGCTTTCTCAATCGGTACAAAATAATATTACATCAGAAATGGGTTTAGCATTAATGGATGTTGCTGATGCAATTCGTCCGTATCCAGAAGTTATTACGTATTTACAACATGTAGAAGATGATAGCTTTTTAGATGAACTTGTTCAGTATAAAGGTGGAGAAAAAGCTCGAGATACAATCGTTGCTTTTCTAAATAAATACGGAATGAGATGTAGCGGCGAAATCGACATTACGAAAACGCGCTGGAGTGAGAAGCCAACAACCATTATCCCAATGATATTAAATAATATAAGAGACTTTGAAGCGGGTGCTAGTAAGCAGAAGTTTGAAAAAGGACTGCAGGAAGCTTTGAATAAAGAAGAAGAGTTATTAGACCGATTGCAGCAATTGCCGGATGGAAAACAAAAGATAGAAGAAACGAAGCGAATGATTCGTAAAATCCGTAATTTTATTGGCTATCGTGAATATCCGAAATACGGCATGATTAATCGTTATTTCATATATAAGCAGGCGTTATTGAAAGAAGCTGAGCAACTTGTCCAAAGCGGTGTCATTCATGAAGTTGATGATATATACTATTTAACTTTTGAAGAGCTTCACGAAGTTATTCGCACGAAAAAACTAGATTATGAGCTTATTCATAAACAAAAAAATGATTATAAATTATATGAAAAACTAACCCCTCCGCGTGTAATGACGTCTGATGGAGAAATCATTACAGGTAAGTACAAACGAGAAAACCTCCCAGCTGATGTGATTGTAGGCCTGCCTGTTTCTTCAGGAGTGATTGAGGGAAGAGCCCGAATTATTTTAAACATGGAAGAAGCGAATTTAGAAGAAGGCGATATATTAGTTACTGCTTTTACTGATCCTGGCTGGACACCATTGTTTGTGTCTATAAAAGGGTTAGTTACTGAAGTTGGCGGACTTATGACGCACGGAGCAGTAATTGCACGTGAATATGGATTACCAGCAGTCGTTGGGGTAGAGAATGCTACGAAATTAATAAAAGATGGCCAACGAATTCGGGTACATGGGACTGAAGGGTATATTGAAGTGTTGTAATGAAGTAAAAGATCATCCGCTATAAATAGTGGATGATCTTTTTATTTTGCAATAACTCACTTCTTTAAGCCAGCTGCATAAAAAGGTCCATGAACTGCGATTGTTGATAAAATACGAGCAATTTCCTCAGGTGTTTCTTTTTGGCCACTATTTAACCATTGCTGAATGACACCAATATGAGCAGATGCCATATAAGAAGCTAAATATTGGCTTGGGACAAGTAAGTTATCCTTATTAATGAGGGCACCGTTCGTATCTTCAAATAATGTTTTCCACATAAAGTCTTTCAGTTTTGTTTGGAAAGATAAATCTCCTTTTGGGCTTAATACAGCTTTCATAAAATCACTATTTTCATTTAGAAATTCAAGAATAGAAGTGATAAGTAGAAACGGCATTGTAGGAGAAGGATTCGATCCGAGATCCGCAATCACTTCTGGGAATCTCTTTTTTGCAATGCTAGAAAACTCATACATAATGTCTTCTTGGCATTTTGTCATTAAATCAAATTTATCTTGATAGTGCGCATAGAAAGTACCGCGATTAATGTTTGCTTTCGTTGTAATATCTTTCACTGTAATGGCGTCAAAACCTTTTTTTTCAATTAATTCCACCAATGCATTTCGTATGGCAGTTTTCGTACGAACAACACGTAAATCTAAATTACTATCGCGCAAAGCATGTTCCTCCTTCATTTTAGCCAACACATTTTAAGAATGTGTCTTATAACCGACACATTCACGATTTTTGATTATTGTATAAGGTTCAACTCGAACATATAATTCAAAATATAAATAAACAACACGTTGTTGGTTATTATAAATCAAATGTAAGGAGGAGGAAAGAAAATGTTTAAAAATAAACTTTTATTATTATCACCAGTTGTTGCACTACTTGTAGTTTTTATTTTTTCATTAACATTATTTCCAACCGTTCAACCTAATCCGAAAAATTTGCCAATCGCAATTGTAAATGAGGATCAAGGAGTAGAAATTCCAAATCAACCGAAAATGAACATGGGGCAAACAATCGTTGATAATATGAAAAAGACATCAAAATCAGAGAAAGAACCTGCGGTAAAGTGGGTAGAAGTAAAAAATAAGGAATCCGTACAAAAAGGTTTAAATAATCAAGAGTATTATGCAGCATTAGTCATTCCGAAAGACTTTAGTACAAAACAAGCATCATTAAGAACACCACAGCCATCTTCGCCAGAAGTAGAAATATTCATCAATCAAGGAATGAATACAGCGGCATCAACTATGGCAGGACAAATGTTAAATACTGTAGTTGATAATATGAACAACAATGTTCGTAAACAAATATTAGAAGGACTGAAAGCAAAAGGAGCTACATTAACAGCAGATCAAGTTTCAAATGTAGTAACACCGATTACAAAGAAAGTGACAAATGTAAATGAAACCGGAAAAAATAGTGCGAACGGTAACTCGCCAATTTCTTTATTCCAACCATTATGGATTGCAAGTTTAGCGAGCGCAGCGCTTATCTTTATCGCGATAAGTAAAATGCCGGTAGGTACAAGAAAAGAAAACATTGTAGTAAAACTAAAGCAAATTGTAACAGGCGCATTTGCCGCACTTGTTATTGGGTTCGGTCTTACGTGGATTGCGGATAGCATGGTAGGACTAAATATTTCAAACTTCACTGATACGGCACTGTTTTTATCTATTACATCCTTTAGTTTCTTCTTAATGATATCGGCCGTACTTTCATTAATTGGATTAAAGGGAATCGGTGTATTCGCACTCTTACTATTCTTCGGGGCACCGTTATTATCATTAGCACCTGAAATGTTGTCGCCATTTTACCAAGACTGGGTGTATATATGGTTGCCGATGCGATTTATGATTGAAGGACTTAGAGAAATATTCTTCTTCGGAAAAGGGTTAAGCTGGAGTACACCCCTTACTGTGCTTGTGTGGATTGGTGCGGTAAGTATGGTTATTATTTTAGTAACTGCTTTCAAACGTAGTGCAATAAAGGAAAATAAAACAGAATTAAACGCTTAGAAAAAAGAACGCTTCACTCGTAGTGAAGCGTTCTTTTTGTGGTGAAATGATTATTAGTCTATAGGGAGATGAAGAGTTCTTATTTGTGGTTCATTTTGTATACATGCTCCTACTATTTCAAATTGCATAAAGTGTTATGTGAAATAATGGAGGGGATACGATGTATAGTTCGAATTATTATGATTGGTATAGGCAAAATGATAAGCTGATTCGTGATATTGAGAAAGCAATTAACGGAGAGTTTAGTGCTATAAATTGTTACGCGAAATTAGCTAACATGGCTCCAAATACGGCAGAACGAAATCAAATTCTTGAAATTCGTAATGATGAAATAAAGCATTTTCATCAGTTTGTACAAATCTATACAAATGTAACTGGTCAGCAGCCGAAACCACAAATTACAGAAGAATGTCCAAATACGTACTTACAAGGATTAGAATTCGCTATACAAGATGAACAGAAGACAGTGGATTTTTATTTGGAAATTGCAGATGAGACATCAGATACACATTTGAAAGAGTTACTGCGTAGAATAGCTGCCGATGAACAAAATCATGCGGTGTGGTTTTTATATTATTTTGTGAAGACGAAGTGAATGCTTAAGGAATTAAAACCGTTTCACTAGTAGTGGGACGGTTTTTGTGATGAAATACAAGTTATATATAGTAGCTGAATTTCGTATATAATGTATGAAACAAAAATGGAAACAAATATGTTAGGAGTAAACATATGAAAAGAGGAATCTTTGTAGAAATTCCAAATGAATATAATAATTTACTTTGGAAAGTATTAAAGCCAATTCATATTCCTTCATATGATTGGTGGGTAGGGAGTGAGGAGTCATACTTAGTAGCACGTGGTGGATTGAATGAAGCGTTATTTCCAGAAGAACCAAGTGTAATGGAAGGATCGGATTTGAACAGGTTATTTAAAAACAACGTATATTATCTTATTTTTGCAGATTTAAAAGCATATCTCAAAGGAGAAATAGTACTAGATATTGAAACATATGAAGAGTTTATGGAAAGTAAGTGTGAGATAGTCGTATTAGTAGCAGATGGCGATTACATACAAATTTATGCGAAAGATCAAAAAGTGATTGAATTGATGTATGAAAATGCACTCAATCAAGGTTTTTATGTTGAATATGTTACAGACGAAAATGATGGTAGAACACGTTTGTCAGTATAGTAGTAAATTGAAAGGGGAACGGCAGTATGGAGAGAAACACCATAACGAAAGAATACACAATTCGAACCGCTACTGAAGAGGAAAGTGATAACATTATCACTCTATTAAAAGAGGTAGCGCAGTGGCTACAACATAAAGAAGTAGATCAGTGGCAGTATCTGTTAGGCGGAGAGGCTACGGCTGAAATACTAGAAGGTATAAGAGAGAAATATACATATGTGGTTACGAAAGAAGATGAAATTATCGGTACAGTTACAGTATCTCCTAAACAAAATGAATGGGATGAATATATTTTTGGTAAAGAGGAAGTTTCAAATTCATTATATATTCATAGATTTGCGGTGAACCGGAAGTATAAGGGGAACGAAATCGGAGAATGGATGTTACGGTGGATAGAAGAGAATATACAACATGACAAAGAGTTTTTAAAACTAGATTGTGTAGGGCATAATCGCATATTGAATGATTTTTATAAGAGCAATGGTTTTGAATATGTTGGCAGTACAGATGGATTTAGTAAGTTTCAAAAGAAAAGGGGAGAGTAAATGAATCAAATTGATACTGGTTTAGTTAAAAGATTAATAGGGGGAACAGTTTCCTGAATGGACACATTTAGAGGTGAAACCTGTAAAGTTTAGTGGGCATGATAACAGAACATTTCACTTAGGGGATGAGTGTAAGATTGCCAAGTGATGCAGCGATGTCATGGACGTTTTTTGATAAAAGTAGTAGAAAGATATGTAAAGAAGTACTACAAATAGATGAAGAAACGTGGAATAGAGCGAGAGGATGGGCACTTTGGAAGGCGTTAATTACATATGATGCGAATAAGAGTAGTAATAAGATAGTGGCAGAAGAATCGTATCGTGTCATTCAAGTAATTGTGGATGATTATGGACAGTAATAGAAAAAGCCTATTTTGAATCATACAATCAAAATAGGCTTTTTTATATGATTAATCGATACTTAAAGCTTTTTTACCCATTTGATTATAACTGTGCTCAAATCGGGATTTTACCATTGGCTGGTCTTTTTTACCGTCTAGTGGGTCATTATAATAAATGTTACGATCATCTACACCAGTTATGATAATAGTATGTGCATTTCTATATCCATTTACGGTTTTTCCTTGAGGTGTTTTCCAAGTTTGTTCTAGTTGTGGAGCAGTTATTTTGTTTCCTACCCACGCTACAACTGGTTTACCATTACGTACATAGCTTTCTAATACAGAGAAATCCTGTCCTGTTAAATCTGTACCTCTTGCATGTTTATCAAGTAATTGTTTCAATGGTGCCGGGTTAATAGAGTAACCCAATCTTTTTCCTGTTACGTCACCAACGAATCCGATGTCTGGATCACCCCAAACTGTAATTTTTCCGCCTTCTTCCATCTGATATCTCGTTGTATCAAATGGCATTTGATTAGCAAAGTCTACTTTATTTAATGAACGTCCTGTATAGTATTCTAAAAGCATTTGTAGTGAAACAACTGCACTTCCTTTTTGTAGTTCGGGCAATTGATTAATGGCAGGAACATTTAAGAGGAGCTTTGGACGTAAGAGATAAGACATGTTTATCCATTTTGGTCCTTTATCTGTACGAATTTGTACCCATCCGTCATCTCCCATAGCTAATTCTTCGATGCCGCCTTGTGGAGCATACTTTCCAGATATTTTAGAAGAAAAATTAGGGCTATCGTAAGCGAAAAATGTTCGTGGTATGTATGTTAGTTCTTTTCCTTCACCCTCTTTTAAATATGGATTCATCCATTGAAGCCCTTCGCTGGTGCGAATTTTTAACCAGATGCTATTTTCTTCAACAACTGTTACAGTTTGAGGGGGATATTTACCAACCACGTATCCTGTTCTTGACGGTCTATCAAAGGTAACAAAGTTTTTATCAATGTATACTTGTTTCTCTTTTAATGGTGTCCACTTTAACCCATGATCCGTAGCAATTTTAATCCATCCATTTTCAGATTCATCGAATACAGTAACGGTTTGTGGTGCATATTCAGCAAGTATACCTGAATGAAGAGAGGTTTCAGGATAAATAAAATAATGTTGTTTCATAGTAACTTGCTTTAATTTAATTTCTTTATCTTTCGATTGGTCTGTGCGAGCAACTAAACTTGCAGCTTCTGCACGGGTAATCGTGTTATCTGGATACCAATGACTACCACCATAGCCCAGTGAAATACCAAGAGCAACAAGAAGATTAGCCGATTTTTCACTCCAATGTCCTTTTAAATCTCGGAATACAGTAGGTAGTTTTTCAGTGGCTTTTTTGTCTAAGTTATATGCATGAACAAGCATAGAGGCCATAGCAGCTCTCGTTAGCTTTCCAGAAGGTTCGAAATTTCCATTCCCGACGCCTTTAATAATCCCAGCTTTTTCAACTGCAGCAATATAAGGAGTAGCCCAATGTTTTTGGGAATCTTTAAATGATGGCTTTGCTGAAGCGTCTATTTGTAAGTTTAATATTTTTGCCATGATAATTGCGGCAGAAGCTCTATCAATTTCAAGATTAGGTCCAAATGTACCGTCTGGTAAGCCAGATAAGACTTTTTTCTTTACTAAATAATCAACGGACGGCTTTGCCCAGCCAATAACATCAGGAAATTGATAGTAGTAATCGTCTTCGTCTTCGTAATTCTCCAATTGCGCATTATTTTTTTGTGTTACAGTTTCACTCACAGCGAAAGAACTAGATGGAGCGATGATAGCACCAAATAGCAACGCACTTGCCATAGTTATTTTTATTGTTTTCAAATTTCCATTCTCCTTCTATTTTTATGTAGGTTAATTTAAAGAGTAAATTGAAAAAAGAAATAATTTAGTTACAAAATATATGTTTGAAATGAGTATATGTAACATATACGAAAGATATTATATGATAATTTTTGGAGACTGACAATAAAAATGTAAGATTATTGCTTGTGTCATTTTCAAATGAAAAGAAGGGATTTAATATAATTATACAGAATATTTAGATAAATAGGGGGTGTCGAATTTTGAGTGAAATTGAATTAAAAAGGAATGTAATTAAGACAGGGAGTGAGAAGAGCATCATTCTTCGGTTTGTACTCGCTAGTCTCGTTGGGGTGTTTATGTTTTTCGTACCAGTTACGATAAATGGCGCTTCTTCCATAATGATTGATCATATCGTGTCGTGGATTAGAGCTTCGGTTCCGAGCGTCGTACCTTATTACGCACTACTCGTTATGGTAATGGGTGCAATTTATCCGTTTTATACGAAAAAATGGAATACATCTATCGTAGATATTTGCTTTTCGATTTTAAAAGTGGTTGGCGTCGTTTTCGGTGTATTATATTGTTTGAAAGTAGGGCCAGCTTGGTTCCTTGCGCCAGATGTTGGGCCGTTTTTGTATGAGAAACTAGTAATATCGGTAAGTTTACTCGTTCCGATTGGTTCGGCTTTTTTAGCATTATTAGTCGGGTATGGATTACTTGAATTTATCGGTACGTTTTGCCGTCCGATTATGAGGCCGTTATGGAAAACACCTGGACGATCAGCAATTGATGCGGTTGCGTCCTTTGTGGGAAGTTATTCACTGGCTTTATTAATTACGAATCGCGTATATAAAGAAGGAAAATATACGACAAAAGAAGCGGCCATTATCGCTACAGGATTTTCTACAGTATCCGCAACATTTATGATCATCATCGCAAAAACATTAGACATCATGCATTTATGGAATGTTTATTTTTGGACGACTCTCGTTGTAACATTCATCGTAACTGCTATCACCGTAAGACTTCCACCCCTTAGTAGAAAACCAGATACATATGTAACAGAAGAAGGGTTCCCAGAGCCCGTTTATAAGGAGAAAATGCTAGAGCGTGCTTGGGAAGATGCGCTAGAAGTATCGAAATCTGCACCGGGTATTATGAAAAATATCGCATTGAATTTAAAAGATGGTTTTATTATGACGATGGGAATTTTGCCATCTATTATGTCAGTAGGATTAATTGGTATCGTCTTAGCGAAATTCACGCCAATATTTGATTGGATCAGTTATATTTTCTATCCATTTACGTGGGCTTTACAATTACCAGAAGCAGAACTAGCTGCAAAAGCGGCATCCGTTGGTATCGCAGAAATGTTTTTACCTTCTCTTTTAGTTGTAAGTGCACCACTTGTGACAAAGTTTGTCATTGCGGTTGTTTCGGTATCATCTATATTGTTCTTCTCAGCTTCCATTCCTTGTATTTTATCTACAGATATTCCGTTAAAAGTATCGGAACTTATTATTCTCTATGTACAAAGAACGATATTAACGTTGCTTATCATTACACCGATTGCTTATTTGTTGCTTTAAAAAGGGGAAAGGTATAAAAAAGAATCCTTCTATAAAAGGAAGGATTCTTTTGTTTAGTGTTTTTATCAATTAAATACTTTAAAATGTATACTTTTTTGATGTTTTATTTGTTTTTCGAATATGACGTAATACTTCTTAAGAAAATTCCTAACCCTGCAAAAAAGAATCCTAAGCATAATAAGCTTCCTGGCGTTCCCCAAGTAATTTGATCTAGCATGTTTATATCCTCCCATTTACCCCATATGAATTAACTGTAAAATTTTCACTTTATTATTATATAGTATTTTTTTGGTTTAATCCAGAATTATCCATACTATTAAGCTGAAAAATTGATTCATAAATGAAAAAAAAGAATCTTTTTGTAGAAAGAATAGCGTTTTTGGTATGCAAATTTTTAAAGAACGTATATAGACCTTTAGAAAAAGAAAAACCTTACATGAAATGAAACCAATATAAATTCGGCTTGCTATAATGGGATGTACACGGTATTTGTTAGAGGTTTTTGCCGATTATTATGTAAGAAGGTATTAAAACTTTAATTTAAATATCTGTATAATAAAATGTATATTTCTATGATATAGTAAGAAAAAGGGGGCTTACAAATGGAAATGATTCACGAAAGAGCAAAGCTACGGTTAATGGATGGTAATGATGTCGAAACTTTGTTTTCGATTGTAGAAGGAAATCGAGATATTTGGGCGTATTTAATCTCTAAAATGGATAGTGTGCAAGATATGCAGCAATATGTGCAAAAAGCGATACAAGGTTATGGAAAGGGTACGCAAATCCCTTTCGTTGTAGTGGATCAACAGACGAATACGATTGTAGGAAGTACACGTCTATATAATATTTCAGTGGAAGATAAAACAGTCGAGTTAGGACAAACGTGGTATCATCCAAGTGTCCAGCGTACGAGTATCAATACAGAGTGTAAGTATATGCTTCTCCAGTATGCTTTTGAAAAACTGCATATGCTCAGGGTACAAATTAAGACGGATGCAAGAAATGAAAAAGCACAACGAGCAATTGAAAGGTTAGGCGCAGTAAAAGAGGGTGTGCTTAGAAATGAAAGAAAATTACCAAATGGTTATGTGAGAGATGCAGTTGTGTACAGTATTATCTCGAGTGAATGGCCAGATGTGAAAAAACAATTGTTAGAAAAATTAGAGTTGTATAAAGAAAAGCTATAATTCGTGTTTTGAAAGGTATATTGTTTGTGATACATGAAAAATATACCTTTTTTCTTACAAAATGCTACTTTATTTTAATTCCTTTTGTTTCATCGTTCCCTTCTGAGAAAAAATTCGTTACAATGTAGTTGTATGGTAATAAACTTATGAATTTAAAACATGTAATGAAAACCGCAAATGAAAATGAATTGATAATCCTCAATTTTAAATGAAAACCCTTTTATACATAAATAACAAGTAAAGTTCCTTCTTTTAAATAAACTCAAACAAAACGATTTGATATAAATGTTTTTTTATAGAAGTATGGATGATGTACGGAGGCAATTACAAATGAAAGAAAATAAGAAGAGTAAGAAAAGACGAATCTTTCAAGTATTTTTACTAATGATTTGTTCTGCTATTTTATATGTAAGTTATGCAGCTTACGATATTTGGAGTTATCGTTTTAAAACAGATGATAGCGTGAAAACGGATGCTGGTATCGTACTAGGAGCAGCTTCTTGGAATGGAAAACCATCTCCTGTATTTAAAGAAAGAATTAATCATGCGATTTCTTTATATAAGAACGGAAATATTAAAAAGATTATTTTTACAGGTGGTACAAAGTTCGAGGCAGAGCTTGAGGAAGCGCGTACTGCAAGAGTATATGCAATGAAACAAGGTGTAAAAGAGGAAGATATTTTGATTGAAACAAAATCCCTTTTCACTGAAGAAAATTTAAAGAATGCGAAGGAAGTTGGAATAGAGAACGGAATACGCACATACACGATTGTAAGTGATCCACTTCATATGAAACGCGCAATGAGAATCGCAAAACATATTAATATTGAAGCGTATGCTTCACCAACGCCGACATCAGCATATAAAACGTTAGATACAGAAATCCCATTCTTCTTTAAAGAATTATTCTCATATATTGGATATGTAACCTCGTTGCCATTAAAGGCATTGAAGGGAGACTAATAAGGAAAGAATCTATTTTTCAATAGGAACTTTTCTTATTAGTCAAAAACATTGTATTTTTATCGGAATAGTGAAACAATAGAGAGGTAGCTTCATATAATCATAATGACAAAATGAACGGTTTAAGAATCGAGCATAAAGGAGATTATAGTATGGCACTCTCATTTGTTGAAACAGAAAAACAATCTTTCATTATTGAACAAATAAATAAATTGATTCCGAAGTTCATGGAAAGGGAGCATCAACTAAGTGAATTAGGATCATTTCCGTATGAAAATATAAATGATTTGAAAAATATCGGATATACGAAATTAACGTTACCGAAGAAATTTGGTGGTAGTGCGATTTCTTTATATGACTTCGTTCTATTTCAAGAGAAAATTGCGGAAGGCTGCGGGGCTACTGCCTTATCGATTGGCTGGCATCTTGGCATTGTGAAAGAACTAGCGGAAAATCGCTCTTGGAATGATGAGATGTTTAAATGGTTTTGCGAAGAAGTGCGAAATGGGGCGCTCTTTAATAGGGCAGCAACAGAACCGAAAACAGGGAGCCCGACGCGTGGCGGTAAACCAGAAACAATAGCGGTTCAACAAGGCGAGAAGTGGGTTATAAATGGAAGGAAAACTTTTACAACGATGGCGCCAGTACTTGATTATTTTATTATTTCAGCAAGTATGGAGGGCAAAGAAGAAGTTGGTGAGTTTGTCATTCCAAGAAATACAATCGGTGTATCCATTGAAGAAACGTGGGATAGCGTTGCAATGCGAGGGACTGCTAGCCACGACCTTGTCTTACAAAATGTAGAGATAGACAACCGTTTTTTTACGGATGTAAAAGGCGGGAAAGTGAAACAAAAGGGTATTGGCTGGTTGTTACATATACCAGCATGTTATTTAGGAATTGCACAATCAGCAAGAAATTATGCAGTTCAGTTTGCGGGATCATACAAACCAAATAGTTTAAACCATTCTATTAGTTTATTACCGAATGTTAGAAGATTAGTTGGAGAATTAGAACTCGAGCTTATGCAAGCTCGCGTCTTTTTATATCAAATTGCGAAAAAATACGATGAGGCAGAAGATAAACTGTCACTGCAAGCAGAATTAGCGGCAGTGAAATACGCCGTAACAAATGCGGCGATATCCATAGTGGATAAATCAATGCGCATCGTAGGAGCAAAAAGTTTATCAGAAAAAAATCCGCTTCACCGTTACTATTTAAACGTTAGAGCAGGACTACACAATCCGCCGATGGATGATGCAACACTATCTATGCTTGCAGATGCGGTGTTTCGGTCGTAGGTTTTTTAGCTTGAATTTTATTGTTTATGTACAATATAGTTGTTTTGAAAGCACGTGTTTGATTAGTAATCGAACACGTGCTTTTTATTCGTTGGATATACTAGTTTAAAAAGCACACGTTTTAATATAAATGGTTATCATGATTTTGTAAGTGTTCCTTGATGGAAAAACATTTGCCATCTTCCCTCTATCAGTTTCCAAATGGAGCTTCGCAAAGTATTCTGCATTCTAGTTTCATCTCTTACACGATATGTTGCCAACACTGTATCGTCCGATATAGGGTATATTTCAAAATTAGAAAGAGTCATTTCTCTTACACTAAGTCCATCTCCACCAACAGAGTCATTTCTCTTACACTAAGTCCATCTCCACCAACAGAGTCCTTCTTATACCAAACGTTTCCTGAACTTCCAAACTCAAAAAATTGTCTGCAAGTAACTTGTCCAGTTCAGCTGGATTTGTACGAGTTTTAGGTTCTAATAGTTTTTCCTCTAGTGCACATAAATGCTTTTTTAATTCAGAGTGCTTTTTCACGTGATCATCCCCATATATTAATTATTGTACAACAACTAAACTGCTCTTTTTTTAACTAACGAAAAGGATTTTGACTAGTTAGATAATTGGCTGCGTATTATTATAATGCCAGTATAGAAGCGTTGTAAACATTTGTCTTATCTAATCCCAAATTAAAGGTCTTTCCAAATCTACCATTCGTAAATATTGTAAAAATTGACCTGCATGGACCGCATCATGATAAGCAATTCGTAATAGCATATCGCCTAAATATCGTTGATAGCCAACATCGCTTCGATCAATAAGTCTTGAATCTAGATCTGCTATGCTTATTGATTGAACATATTCTATGAAATCGGCAAAACATGATTGCGCTAATTCAATTTCTTTTTTAACACAAGTAATCGGCTCGTCATCATACGGGATATGTACGTCGTTTATTGAGCCGTTGTTTTTTAAAATCATATGATAGTAAAAAGTTGAGCTCCATACGTGACGAATCATTTCACCAAAGGACATAGCCTCATGATCAGGCTTCCAATTAAGAAAAGTATCGGGAAGAGAATTCCATAATTTTTCTGAGCGCCTTCTCGTTTCTTTTAAATTTAGTATACTAAGATCAATTGCATTCATAATACATTCTCCTTTACTATTAAACTTAAAATAATTGTATCAATTAAATAGTTAGGGTATCATCGAAATATGAATGTATATCCGAATATCTCATATATAGCTAAACTCATTGCTGAACCTACAAGAGCAATCATCTTAGATTGTTTAATGAATAATCAGGCACTACCTGCTAGCGAATTGGCTTATAAGGCAAAAGTGTCACATCCAACGATTAGTTCTCATCTTTCTAAATTAGTAGAGGGGAATCTACTTACAGTTGAACAACATGGTAGACATCGTTATTATAGACTTGCTAATCAAGAGGTAGCAGAAGTTCTTGAAAAGTTAGGAACAATTGCACCAACAGTCCAAGTTCGTTCTTTAAAACAATCGGATCAACTAAAACGAATTCGTTATGCTCGAACTTGTTATGATCATCTTGCAGGCAGACTCGGTGTAGAGATAACTGAAAAATTACTACATAGGGAATTTATAATTTTAAAGGAAGGAGAATACATTGTAACGGAACAAGGTAAACAATGGTTTCTGAATTTTGGGATAAATATTGAAACGGCAAATATAAAGAGAAGGATATTTGCAAAACCTTGTCTTGATTGGAGTGAACGACGCTACCATATTTCTGGTTGGTTAGGATCTGCAATAGCAAAACTATTTTTTGAACAGGAATGGATTACAAAAACGGATAAGAATCGGGCTGTCCATCTTACAAAAAAAGGTATGAAGTTCTTGAAAGACCAATTAGGCATTAACATGGAAAATAAAGAAATGAAATAACCTGAGTCCATACAAATGTAGACTCAGGTTATTTCATTTCTTTTAAAATCTTTGGTGAAATTTGCGCACGGCAAATTAACCTCACTTGCTTTACGGAAAGAGATTAGCTGAAAAAATAGTAGTTGAGACGATTCTATTAAATTAGTAATCATATTCATTGAAAATTATGCGTAAGAATATAGTAAATGAAGGGAGATATAAAATGAATAAAGTGAAACTGAAAGTATTTAATATAAAGTATGTAATGATATGTATTTTATTCACAATTATATGTATTCTCACTTCATTCTTCATTTCTAGTAATTCAAACGTATTTAAATCTTATTATGTTAATCAATTATTAGGAACGAATTCTACGAAAGGCCTTATGTATATGATAGGCAGTGAAAATCGTTATTTTGCAGAAGAATTTCATAAAGAAAAAGGAAGAGCGTCTTTAGAATCTTTTTTACTATCACTTTCTACAAACATTAATGTAAATGATCTCCGTAGTTTATTAACGAGGGAACTCCCTAATATGAATCAATTTTATTCGGAAATATTAATTGCAGGGGAAGGGACAGATTATACGAACATTCCTGAAGAATCCAGCATTCCTTTAGAGAATATTCAAGATAAAGGTACTGCTGTTAAACACCCAAAGAGTGAGAAAGAAAACAATTCAAATACACAAAATAACGGTGAAAATAAAGTTTTTATTTATCATACACATAGTTGGGAGTCGTTTATTCCTCTCATTCCAGGTGCCACTAAACCTAATGATGCCTCTAGTACAAATAATGAAGTGAATATTACGTTTGTTGGAAACTATTTAAAACAAAAGTTAGAAGAGAAAGGAATAGGGGTTTCACATGATACGACAAATATGAGGGACTTTCTGCGAAATAAAAATTTAAACTGGGCCCAATCTTACAAAGGATCTCGTCAAATATTACAAGATAAATTAGCGCAAGATAAAAATATTATGTTTCCAATGGACCTTCATAGAGATGATGCACGAAAAAATATTACAACAAAAAATATTAACGGAAAGAATTATGCGAGGCTCTATTTTATTTTAGGACGAGAGAATCCTAGCTTTGAAAAAAATAAAAAAATAGTAACGGCAATAAATTCATATTTAGACGAGAAGTATTACGGTTTAAGCCGAGGAATTTTTATTAAAGATCGTAAAAGCGGGAACGGAGTATATAATCAAGACCTTTCTCCAAATGCATTACTTATTGAAATGGGAGGGGTAGATAATACACCAGAAGAACTGTATGCTTCCGTTGATGCATTAGTAGAGGCCTTTAGCCACTATTATAATGAAGTAGTTAAGAAAAATAACTAAATATATAGGAGAAACCTAGTATTTTTATAAAATAAAAAGGAGTGACATCTAGTATGAAGTTCTAGAGGTTACTCCTTTTTCCTATTATTCAGGCTGTACCAGAAGTCTCATACTACTTTCAAATCCATCTGCATTATAAGCGGATAAATAATACGGCCCCGGTTCTGGAGAGGAAACGAATGAGCGTAAAGTAAATGTTATCAAATGAAAAAATCTTTCTTTTCATTCTTCTTTTTATCGTTTTATAGGAGAATACTATGCTTCTTATTTCACCTACTGTATAATAAGAAAAAAGCACGAAAAGAGGTCATCTCATGCTAGAGGTTATTGCAACATGTTTAGAAGATGTGAAACGAATTGAACGAGCTGGCGGGAAGCGAATTGAATTAATTTCATCTTATACAGAAGGCGGTTTAACGCCGAGTTATGCATTTATAAAAAAAGCGGTAGAAGCAGTACAAATACCGATTCACGTTATGATTCGGCCGCATGCGAAGTCTTTTACATATACGGAAGAAGAAATTGAAATGATGAAAGAGGATATTGTAGTTGCTCAGAAATTAGGAGTAGCTGGTGTTGTATTAGGTGTATTAAATGAAAGAAATGAAGTGGATGAAGAGAAACTAGTGGATTTATTATCTGTGGTAGATGGGATAAATGTCACATATCACCGTGCAATAGATGACATAGAAAATCCAGTAGAAGCGATGAGAACGTTAAAGAAGTTTCATAAAGTGACTCACGTCTTAACTTCAGGTGGACAAGGGAATATAGTTGATAATATTCCGGTGCTTACAGATATGCAAAAGGTAAGCGATGGTCAAATTCAACTTGTTGTTGGAGCTGGTGTAACGAAAGAAAATATAAAGCAATTGCTAAATGAAACTGGAATTTCGCAAGCTCATGTCGGTACAGCGGTAAGAGAAGGGAAATCATGTTTTGCTGAAATTGATCCTAATTTAGTACAAGAATTAGTTCAAATCATACAATAAACAATTAAGAAAGAGGAGAAACGATGAAGGAAAATACGAAGAAAGAATTATTCTCATGGGCGAAAACGATAGGATTTACCCTTGTATTAATCGCAATTATTCGCGGTGTTTTATTTACACCGTCATTAGTACAAGGCGAATCGATGATGCCGACTTTAGAAAATAACGAACGAGTTCTCGTCAATAAGATTGGTTATAGTATAAGTGGATTAGAACGCTTTGATATTATCGTTTTCCATGGAAAAGAAGGATATGATTTAGTAAAACGAGTAATTGGTTTACCAGGCGATACAGTTGAGTATAAAAATGATGTTTTATATGTAAACGGCAAAGCGATGGAAGAACCATATTTAAAAGAGTTTAAAGAAAAAGCAGCAGGCCGTGTATTAACTCCAGACTTTACGTTAGAACAAATTACAGGAAAAACGAAAGTGCCAGAAGGCCAAGTGTTTGTATTAGGTGATAATCGTGAAGTTTCTAAAGACGGTCGTATGTTTGGATTTATTTCAGAAGATGAAATTGTCGGAAAAGGACAAGCTGTTTTCTGGCCGTTGAAACAAGTAAGAGCGCTATAAAAAAAGAAGTATGGGAGAAATATTCTTCCATACTTTTTTTATGCCTATTTATTTAAACGTTTGGTTTTGCTATAACTTGAGCTTTTGAAAGAGAGTCATCATTATTTCTAAATTTTATTTTATATTCACCTTCAGGAAGCCAATCACTCCAATTTATACTAAATTCACTGATCGCTTGTTCCCCAGGTTTTAAAGTTCCGTCAATCATCCAAGAACCTTTAGCGTTATATAAAGTGTAACTAAAAGGAGAATCCCCTATATTTTTTACAAGAAGGCTTAATTCATCCCTGTGAGAATAGTTAAAGCTAGAAATACTTGATCCGAAAAAATGAATTTCTTCGTTCGCTATTTTATGATGTTGGGCAACTTTAGCAGTTGAATGAGTATCCTCATTTGTCGCAAATGTTACATTATAACCTATACAAAAAGATAACATAATAGCAGGAATCACTAGTAGCTTTTTCAAAAGAAACACTCCTTACATTTTGTTTTACATATATCATAATATTTTAAATATATTGGAAATGTAATAGTTTGATGTAAAGATTTACAAAAGTATTGGGTTATTTACGTTTTTGAAATTACTGACAAATATATCGAGTCATACGTTTAAAAAAATATTGATAGAATTGAAAGAATATTTTATAATTTTAAATTATATGTTTGTTTCGAAAAATGGAATTTAAGTTCCGTAATTCGGAACAAGAAGGAGATAGAATGAGTATAAATAAAACGGCAGTTAAGACAATGGATATTTTAGAGTTGTTTTATGAGCATGAAGAACTCAGTTTAACAGAGATGGTTCAGCTTACGAGTATGCCGAAAACATCTGTTTATCGTTTAATTGGCTCGTTAGAAGAAATGGAGTTTTTACAAAAAAACGAGAAGGGGAAATATCGTCTCGGAGTCGTTTTTTTACGGTTTGGTCAACTTGTATCACAAAGATTATCAGTAAGAAATATTGCGGTTCCATATATGAAAGAGCTTAGAGATAGTTTAGGGCAGGCAGTTAATTTAATTATTCAAGATGGTAATGACGCGATTTATGTGGAAAAGATGGAAGGCGTTCAGCCTGTACGTGTATATACAGCGGTTGGAAGAAGAGCGCCACTTTATGCTGGTGCATGTCCGAGAATTTTACTATCGTATTTCTCAGAGGAAAAGAAACGGAAATACATAGAGGAAACGGATTTAAAACAGTTTGCAGATGGAACAATCGTAGATAAGGAACAATTGTTAGAAGTGTTACAAATGGCGAAAAAGGAAGGACATACGATTAGTTATTCGGAGTTAGAAAATCATACAGCAGCTATAGCAGCGCCTATTTTCGCAAGCGACGGAACGGTTGTAGCAGGCATTAGTATTTCAGGATTAGCAATTGAGTACAGCGAAAGTAACATTTCATATTTTATCGCTAAGGTGAAAGAGACAGCGAATCGCATTTCGAAAGAACTCGGCTTTTTGGCATAGAAAGAGGGAGTAGGATGAAATTTTCTGCGTTAGGGGATCAAGCAATTATTGTTACATTTGGTGAAGAAATCGGGATGGATGTATACGAAAAAGTACAACGACTATTTCAAGTGTTGCAGCAACATCCGTTTACAGGAATGATTGAATGCGTTCCGTCATTTACTTCATTGGCCGTTTACTATAATTTGTATGAAGTATGGAAGGGGAATGATAGAAAGATAAGACCGTATGATTACGTATGCCAATACATAGCTAGAATGTTAGATACGTATAAGGAAGAGCTGAAACGAGATGTGAAACATATTTCTATACCCGTTTGCTACGGGGGAGAATATGGACCTGATTTAGAAGAGGTGGCACATTATCACGGTTTACAAGTAGAAGATGTCATTCGCATACATAGTGAAACAACGTATTTTGTGTATATGTTAGGCTTTACACCAGGGTTCCCGTATTTAGGAGGACTATCAAAAGAACTAGAAACACCTAGAAAAGGAATACCGCGGTTACAAATCTCTCCTGGTTCGGTAGGGATTGGCGGAAATCAAACAGGTATTTATCCGCTTGAAACACCGGGTGGATGGAATATTATTGGCCGAACACCAATCTCCTTATTTAATCCGGAAGAAGAAACACCGACCTTTATTCAAAGCGGTATGTATTTACGATTTATCCCAATAACGAAGGAAGAGTACGTATCACTTGAGGGGGCTAAAGAATGGATGTAGAAGTTTTGCATGCAGGTATGTTTACAACAGTCCAAGATTTAGGACGATCTCATTACCAACAATACGGCGTACCTGTTGGCGGGGCTATGGATCAAAGTGCACTTCGGATGATCAATATGTTAGTTGGTAATGAAGAAAATGAAGCGGGACTCGAAATGACGATTATGGGACCGAAATTGTTAATAAAGAAAACGACTTTACTTGCGATTGGTGGAGCGGATATGGAACCGTTATTGAATGGGGAACGTATTCCATTGTGGCGTCCCATTTTAGCAGAAGAAGGTAGCATGCTTTGCTTTGGAAAAGTGAAAAGTGGTTGCAGAACGTATGTGACTTTTGCAGGTGGTATCCATATTGATCGTACGATGGGAAGCAAAAGTACTTACATACGTGCTGCGATTGGAGGTATAGAAGGAAGAATGTTGAAAAAGGGTGACTACTTCCAAATTGGTGTACAACCAGAAATGGCGAATCGTTTCATTCAAGACTTACAAAAAGATGAGAGAATAAAAACGAAATGGGCAATTAGCAACAGCGTACTACCAAAGTATAAGAAACATCCTAAGCTTCGTGTCATAGCTGACTTTGAATATGATCAATTTACAGAAGAAAGTAGAAAGGCATTTTTTACGAAAGAGTATAAGGTATCTAATTATGCTGACCGTATGGGCTATAGGGTTGAGGGAGAAGTATTAAATAGGATGGAAGAAAAAGAGATTTTATCGAGTCCTGTTACATTTGGAACCATTCAAGTTCCTAATGGTGGACAGCCGATTATATTAATGGCAGATAGGCAAACGACAGGTGGCTATCCGAGAATGGGAAATATCATTTCAGTAGATTTACCTCTTCTTGCTCAGTTAAAACCAGGGGACTATGTATCGTTTGAGAATATTACGCTGGAAGAAGCGGAACAATTGTACATAGAACAAGAAGTAAATATGAATCTATTAAAAAAATTCATCGCTTTACGAAGTCGAAATTAGGAGGAAAACATTGTGACTACAATTGATTTAAACTGTGATTTAGGAGAAAGTTTTGGCGCTTATAAAATGGGGAATGATGATGAAATTCTTCCGTTCGTTTCCTCTATAAACGTTGCATGTGGTTTTCATGCGGGTGATCCGTCCGTTATGCGGCAAACGGTTGAAAAGGCAATGCAGCATAACGTAGCGATAGGGGCACACCCAGGATTTCCTGATTTAATTGGATTTGGTAGAAGGAACATGAACGTTTCAGCAAGTGAAATATACGATTATGTTTTATATCAAATTGGTGCATTAGACGCTTTTGTAAAAGCAGCTGGCGGGAAGATGCTTCATGTGAAACCACACGGTGCTCTTTATAATATGGCGGCAACTAATCCGGAAATTGCAGATGCAATCGCAAAGGCAATATATCATATGAATCCAAGTCTATTACTTTACGGATTAGCAAATAGCGAGGCGTTTATACAGGCTGCGGAAAAATACAATATAACTCTCGTACAAGAAGCTTTTGCAGATCGTACGTATAAGCAAGATGGCACATTAACGAGTCGTACGGAAGAAAATGCGCTTATAAAAAATGAAGATAAAGCGATAGAGCAAGTGCTTCAAATGGTGAAAGAAGGTTATGTAAATTCGGTGAATGGTGAGAAAGTAGCAGTTCAGGCGCAGACGATCTGTTTACATGGTGATGGAGAAAAAGCAGTACAATTTGCGGGAAGAATATACAGAACATTCGAACATGACGGTATTGCTATTTGTGCACCGAAGTAAAAAATGAGGGGAAGTGTTGAAATTGGTGAAATTAATCGGGATATTACTTGTTGCGGTGGGCTTTTTATTTAGATTGAATACACTATTAGTCGTTATGGTTGCAGGTATTGTTACGGGTATGGTTTCAGGATTAAGCTTTTATGATGTCATCAGCATGTTCGGTAAATTTTTCATAGAAAATAGATATATGTCTATGCCTATCATATTAACTTTGCCGGTAATCGGAATTTTAGAGCGTTACGGTTTGAAAGAAAGAGCAGAAGCACTTATAACGAAATCAAAAGGTGCAACAACTGGAAGAGTATTAATGTCATATTTTACGATAAGAGAATCATCAGCAGCACTTGGGGTGAACATTGGTGGTCATGCACAAACAGTAAGACCGCTCGTTGCACCGATGGCAGAAGGGGCTGCGCAAGGTAAATACGGTAAGCTCCCTGAAAAGTTAAGAGAAAAGATTAAAGCAAACGCAGCAGCTGCGGAAAATACAGCATGGTTTTTCGGAGAGGATATATTTATCGCGACTGGTGCCATTTTATTAATGAAAGGATTCTTCGATTCAGTAGGTATGCATGTCGGTGTATGGGATATGGCACTTTGGGGTATTCCAACTGCAATATCTGCACTTATCGTCAGCTGGATCAGATTTAGAAGATTTGATAAATATATAGCGAAAACGATGACAGCAAAAGAAAAAGAAGAGAAGGAGGCAATATAAGATGAATATTATTACAATGGATACAATCTATTACGTATTAGGTATAATCGTTGCCTTTATCGCTGTTCGTATTGCATTTGATCGTCAACATCCAAATCGATTTGGTTCTAGCTTGTTTTGGGCGTTATTTGCAGTTACGTTTTTATTCGGAAATGTAATCCCTTCGTTTTACGTTGGCTGTATCGTGCTCGCTATGGTCGTGTTAGCTTCACTAAACAAAGTAACAAAATCAGAGGAGAAAGAAGTACCGGTACAAGAACGTGTGAAACATGCTGAGAAATTAAAAAATAAAATTTTTATGCCTGCACTATTAATTCCTATTTTTACAATTATCGGTACGTTAACGTTAGGCAAAATCAAATGGGGAAATGTTTCCCTTGTTGATCCAGATAAAGTAACGCTAGTAGCATTAGCACTAGGGGCATTACTTGCATTCGTTGCAGCGATGCGTATTACAAAATCGAAAATAACAACGCCTGTACAAGAAGGAAGCAGACTATTACAAGCTGTCGGCTGGGCTGTTATATTACCACAAATGTTAGCGGCACTTGGCGGTATTTTCGCGAAGTCTGGCGTTGGACAAGTCGTTTCTGATCTAGTCGGACAAGTGTTACCGACAGAGTATCCGTTCGTTGCTGTTATGGCATATTGTTTAGGAATGATGCTGTTCACAGTCGTAATGGGAAATGCATTCGCAGCCTTTGCCGTAATTACTGGCGGAATTGGTTTACCTTTAATTGTTCAAATGCACGGAGGAAACCCGGCAATTATGGCAGCACTCGGTATGTTTGCTGGATATTGTGGAACATTGCTTACTCCAATGGCAGCAAACTTTAATATCGTTCCGGCAATGCTTTTAGAGCTAAAAGATAAAAATGCGGTTATTAAAGCACAAGTACCAATTGCTCTTTCCATCTTTATCATCAATATGTTTATTATGTACGGCCTTGTATATCGTTTCTAATGAGGAGGGGAAAACTATGAAAACAGTATTGCTAACAGGATTTGATCCGTTCGGAGGAGAAAGTATCAACCCAGCTTGGGAAGTCGCAAAAAGTTTGCATGAAAAAACAATCGGAGAGTACAAGATTATTAGTAAACAAGTCCCAACCGTATTTCATAAATCAATAAAAGCTTTAAAAGAATATATAGAAGAACTAAATCCAGAAATGATTATATGTATCGGACAAGCTGGAGGCAGACCAGATATTACGATAGAGCGTGTCGCAATTAACGTTGATGATGCAAGAATTGCTGACAATGAAGGGAATCAACCGGTAGATGTACCGGTTGTAGAAGAAGGACCGGCTGCCTATTGGTCTACACTTCCGATGAAAGCAATTGTAAAAAGACTTCAAGAAGAAGGCATACCAGCTTCCGTTTCACAAACAGCAGGTACATTCGTTTGTAATCATTTATTCTACGGACTCATGCATGAACTAGAGAAACAAGATAAGAAAATAAAAGGCGGATTTGTTCATATTCCGTTCTTGCCAGAACAAGCGAGTAATTATCCAGGCCAAGCAAGTATGTCACTTTCTACTATTCGTAAAGGGATAGAATTGGCAGTAGAGGTAACGGCGACAGTTGAGGTCGATATTGTGGAAGTTGGAGGCACGACGCATTAAATAGAAGAATAACTTGGGATACAATTAGAATCCATAGATGATTTTATAAAGTTTTGGAGAAATAGGGAAATGGGTGATACCCTATTCTTCGGAGTAATATTATGTGTCAAGCGTATAGAAGGTTAAATCTAATGTTAATATTTTGTTATTCGATAAGGATGTAATAGAAATACAAAAGCAACTTCAAGATGATAAAGTAGCTAAATAGCAGGTTTAAAAAATGTTCACAAAATAATATAATAACTAGTAATAAAGGAAAAGAAATCTTAAAATTGGATTTCTTTTTAATTTGATGAAACTATTTACATTGTATAATATTCCATGGTAAAGTTTTCAAGGGAAAAATAAGTATTAGTAACATCATGGAGGGTACATTATGAAAAAACAAATTTCAGTTTTATTAGGCAGCATCATGCTGACAGGAAGCATTCTTACAGGTTGCGGAAATGAAAAAACATCCACAGAGAATAAAGAAAAAGCAACTTCTGCAGAGCAAAAAGATGTTTCTAACAAGTCCGAAAAAGAGGAAAAAGGTACTGTAAACCTATCTAAAGTAGGGCAGAAAGCTAAAGCAGATGGTAATGAAGCTGAATTAATGAAAATTAAAGAAGTTAACCAAACTGTAGATATCGCACCTATTAAATATACTGTAAAAGATATGAAGATTATTAAGCTTAATAAAGTTAATAAGTCTATGACAGAATTTTTACTTCAATATACAGGTGGGAATAAATTACCTGATGATCTAAATTACATACAAATTCAATATAGTGTAGAAAACACTAGTGATCAAAATGTAGATTTCTATGGTCTTCAAAAAGTTGTTCTGAACAATGGTGAACAGCTGGATGCAATTGGAAATGATTTTATTTGGGAAAGCGAAGATAGTGATAGTAAATTTTATGGTAAAGTAAAAAAAGAGGGAAGTGTAGGTCTTATTATTAAAGGGAAGCCTGAGGAGATTACATCAGCTAAGTTAATCTTTAGTAATACGGTTAATCCTGATGGGTATGAGACTATTACGGAAGAACAACAAGCAGAATTCCAATTTTAAAAGAGAGGCATACGCTTCTCTTTTATATTTTACAGATAATATTAACTTACTAATTAACTAGTTAGAATAAGAAAGGTGTTTACACTGTTAATTAGCAAATAGGGGTAAGTATCATATATTTCTACTGAATTTAAATTATGAAGTGAAAAAGTTAATACATGTTTGCATGCGTTATTGTTATACTATAAATCAAATCATACGACACCTCCTGTAAACAACTGGTATAATAAGTATAGCAATATACATAGAGGTGATTTTTGTGCAACAATTTGAAGAAGTACGTTTGATTTTAGAAAAAGCGAAGAAAATTACAGTATTAACAGGAGCTGGTGCAAGTACGGAAAGTGGTATTCCCGATTTCCGTTCAGCAAATGGATTGTATGCTGATGCGAATGTGGAGATGTATTTATCAAGAGGATATTATAATAGAAGTCCGAAAGAATTTTGGAAGCATTATAAAGAAATATTTCAAATCAATACGTTTCATCAATATAAGCCAAATCGTGGTCATCGTTTTTTAGCAGAGCTAGAAGAGCAAGGGAAAGATATTACGATTTTAACGCAAAATATTGACGGTTTACATCAATTAGGTGGTAGTAAACATGTTATTGATTTACATGGAACACTGCAAACTGCACATTGTCCGAAGTGTAAAACGGGGTATGATTTGCAGTATATGATAGATCATGAAGTGCCGCGCTGCGAGAAGTGTAATTTCATTTTAAATCCAGACGTTGTTTTATACGGAGATACATTGCCGCAATATCAAAATGCGATAAAACGTTTATATGAAACAGATGTGCTTATCGTTATGGGAACGTCATTAAAAGTACAACCTGTCGCTTCATTCCCACAAATCGCAAAGAGAGAAGTAGGAGCAACAACCATTTTAGTAAATGAAGAATTAACAGGACAAGAGTATAACTTTGATTTTGTTTTTCAAAATAAGATTGGTGCGTTTGTTGAAGGGGTATCTTCAATAAAATAAGTTATCGAAAAAACTGAGGTATTCACCTCAGTTTTTTATTTGGGTAATCACTGTTTAAAACATTTTAATAATGTAGCAACCACATCTCTATAACCTATAAAAAATGTTTTGGTTGGCAAAATAGCAGAATAGGAAGAAATGTTTTCTTTAACGAATACACAGTCGTCATAAAGTAAACTAATATGTAGCTGTTGTAAAGGTTCTATTTCGTTTTGCTTTAAGTATAAAACTAAATCATTATAAAGTTGCGTACTATACCCACTTACAGAACATTCTAATGAATGCTGACCTGCTATGCTAGTCCACCATACTTTAAAACTACACAGTAATTCTTTAAAGGATTCCTCATTACATAATTGAGTTTCAAAAAGCTTCTCATAGAAGATATTATTTTCCTCATAAAAAATTTGTAAATCATATCGGTCGTTAGCAATTTGTTTACGAAGTATATGCCATAATTCCTTGAAATGATCTTCAAAGTCAGTAGAGAAATTTACTTGTTTTGCTATGTAAGGAAATCTCAAACTTTCCTTTTTCTCTTTTTGGTTAAGATACATATTTTGAATGTAAATCATAAAGTTTAAACAAAATGATGTATTAGTATGTATTGTAAATGAATCTGTCATTTCATTTTCTCCTTAGTAATGTCTTTTATTGATTTATTTCTTAAGTATACAACCTTTCTTTTAGAATAACATTCATGTTATTCCTTAATAAGGGAATGGTAATAAATAGGATGTGAAATTAAAAAACTGAAAATTAAATCTTTTATTTCTTTTATAATTAATATAAAATTCTATATATATCATATAAATAAATTTGATACATAATGGTTCTACGTAGAAATGTTAATAGAATGAAGCGAGGGAGCGAAATGAGACAGAAAAAGGAGCAGAAGAAACAATCGAAAAAGAAAAAGACTCATATTCCTTTTCGGTTAAATGTACTATTTTTTATCGTCTTTCTTTTATTTTCAGCTATTATAATTCAATTAGGTAAAGTGCAAATCATTGATGGAGAAACGTATAGAAATGAAGTGAACAAAAAGGAAGACGTAACGGTAAGTACACCTGTTCCTAGAGGGAAAATGTTTGATCGACAAGGTCAGGTGATTGTAAATAATAAACCACTACGAACTGTTACATATACGAAAATGAAAGGAGTAGATTCGAAAGAAGTTTTACAAGTAGCAAGACAATTAGCACAGTTAATTGAAATGTCGCCAGAGGATATAGACAAGTTAACAGAAACAGACAAAAAGGATTTTTGGATGCAGTTAAATGAAAAGCGGGCAGCAGAAAAAGTAACGAAAGAAGATGAGAGTAAATTTAGGAAGCAGGAGATAGAAGGGAAAGAATTAGATAAAAAAGTTGAAGAGTTACGTAGGGAAAGAATTACACAAGAAGAATTAAGCGAACTTTCAAAAGAGGATTTAGAAGTATTAGCAATTAAAAGTAGGATGAATGCGGGATATAAAATGACGCCGCAAATCGTTAAAAAAGATGTAAGTCAAAATGAATATGCAGTCGTAAGTGAAAGATTGGCAAGCTTGCCTGGAGTAGATACGACAGTAGACTGGGAACGTGAATATCCAAATGATAAAATACTTCGTTCTATCCTTGGTAGCGTTTCTACTGAAAATGAAGGATTGCCAAGAGAACAATTAGATTATTACTTAGTACGTGATTATAACAGAAATGATCGTATTGGTAAGAGTTACATTGAAAAACAATATGAAGATGCACTCCATGGAACGAAAGAACAGACTAGAAGTATTACAGATAAAACAGGAAATGTGATTCGAAATGAAAAAGTAACCGAAGGAAAAAGTGGAAATAATTTAATGTTAACAGTGGATATGGAATTACAGAAAAAAGTAGAGCAAAGTCTTGAAAAGAATTTACGAGCATTTCATTCTGCAGAGCCGATGATGGATCGTGCATTCGTTGTAATGATGAACCCGAAAAACGGTCAAATTTTATCGATGGCAGGAAAGAAAATTGTAAATAAAGATGGCGGGATGCAAATAGAAGACTACGCTTTAGGAACGATGACAAGTTCTTATGAGTTAGGGTCAACTGTGAAAGGGGCTACATTATTAGCCGGTTATCAAACTGACACAATTAAGCCGTATACGCATTTCTTTGATGCACCAATGTATTTTAAAGGAAGCTCCAAGCCGAAGAAATCGTGGAAAGAATTTGGTGATATTGATGATTTAAGAGCTTTACAAGTTTCATCAAACGTTTATATGTTTAACACGGCTTTAAAAATGGCAGGTATAAATTATGTGCCAAACAATCCATTAGACATTAAACAAGAGACATTTAATAAAATGCGTTACTATTTTAGACAGTTTGGCTTAGGTGTACCGACTGGTATTGATTTGCCGAATGAATCGATTGGTCAAATGGGGAGAACAGATAACATACCTGGTTTTTTACTCGATTATGCGATTGGACAATACGATACATATACGCCGCTTCAACTTGCTCAATATATTTCAACAATTGCAAACGGTGGTTACCGAATGAAACCGCAAATTGTGCAAGAAGTGAGAGAGCAACCACATAGACCAGAGGATGTTGGAAAAGTTATTCGGTCTATTGAGCCAGTTATTTTAAATCGAGTGGATATGAACACCTCATACATTAATCATGTAAAAGAAGGATTTAGAAGAGTTTTTCAAGAGAATGATGGAACTGGTACTGCAACGTTTAAAGGATTACCATATAAACCAGCTGGAAAAACAGGAACAGCTGAAACCGTGTATGGTGGAGAAAGTGAAATTGGAAGAGATGAAAACAATAATAGAAAAAAATGTTATAATTTAACTCTTGCCGGTTATGCACCATATGATGCTGATCCAGAAGTAGCTTTTTCAGTTGTTGTACCATGGGTAAATGATGACAAATCAGGAATTAATTCCGCGATTGGTAAAGAGATTTTGGATGCGTATTTTGAATTGAAAACGAAAAGATCGGGTGGAAATCCAGTCCCAGTAGAGCAGCCGAACAAGGCCCAGTAAAAATAATATCACTGCATTGAGACATATGGTGCAGTGATATATTTTTGATTTAAAAAGCGTTTGAATAAGGTGGGAATGGATATGAAACAGGAGATTAAGAGAGGTTGGGGGAAATACATACTCTTCGTGTTTGTTTTGGTAATAGCTTATCATTCTTTTACTTTATGTAAAGTGGAAGGGAAATCGATGCAACCGACTTTATATGAAGAAGACTACGTATTTGTAAATAAAGCAGCCGTACACTTTTCCGATTTAGAGCATGGAGAAATTGTCATTATAAAGGAAGAGGATGAATCAAAATATTATGTGAAACGAGTAATAGGACTTCCTGGTGACGTAATTAACATAACGAATGGATCTGTATATGTGAATGATAAAAAACAAGAAGAACCGTATACAAATAAAGATTTGTTCAATAATACGCAAGTGTTTTATAACTTTCAAAAGACAAAAATCCCGCCAAATAAGTTATTTGTAATGGGAGATAATCGTGAACTTAGTAGAGATAGTCGAAACGGTTTAGGATATATTGAAGAAGATAATATAATAGGAAAAGTGGAATTTGTATATTATCCTTTTTCAAAAATGAAGATCATAGAATAAGTGGGGATTTACAAAACCCCACTTATTAACGTTTCACTTTACCTTCTTTAAAAAACCTTTTGGGTTAAATGATATGAAAAACTTATGCTTAGATTCATCGATTATGAAATTGTTATTTGTAGCCAAAAACTCTTCAACTGCTTCCATTGGACCAGGCCCCCAATCGGGAGAAACAGGATTTCCATTAATAGATGTATCTTCTACGATAATATAACTGCCTGTAGTAACGATAGATTTATAAAGCAACAATTCTTTTGCTACATGTTCTTTACTATGATCAGAATCTAAAATAACTAAAATTACATCATTAGGTTTGCGCATACTTAATATTGTTTGCACAGCGGTTACTGAAACAGAGGAAGCTGTTAAATACGTAATGCGATCATGGGATGGACGATTTGGTTGTGGAAATATATCGATAGTAAGAACGTGACCTTTTCCAATTAAATCTAATATAGAAGCTAAATATAGTGCACTACCACCATAACAAGTGCCACATTCAATAATTAAATCGGGTTTTAATTCGTAAATCATTTCTTGATACAAAAAAAGATCAGAGGGAAGTTTGAGAATGGGGACCCCAAGCCAATGTGTATCATATAACCAGACTCGACTATCGTAAAATTGTTTTAAAAATTCGCTGCTTATGTTATCGATTTTGAACACTCCTTTCTGAAACGAAAGTTGTACAATATATTATGTGAGATATGATTGTAAGGAGAATGTTTTTGAATAAAATTGAGCAAAATACCTCATTAAAAGCCAATTATTTGTATAATAAAAAACTTTTTGCAGGAAGTTACAGTTGAAATCTGTAAATGAGGGGAAAAGGAAAGGAAATGAACGTATGTATAAGTACACAATTTGTTTCATTAGAAAGGGAAATAAAATACTCTTATTGAATAGAAACAAAAAGCCAAATATGGGAATGTGGAATGGTGTTGGTGGAAAAATTGAAGATAATGAAACGCCGTATGAAGGGATAATTAGAGAAACTCTTGAGGAAACAGGCATAGATCTTCCAAGTGTAACGCATAAGGGGAATGTGATTTTTAAAAGTAAGAATGAGCCTCAGGGTAGTGAAGGAATGTACGTATTCCTTGCTGATCTGCCAGATGGAGTACATATGGAAACACCATTAAGTACGGCGGAAGGATTATTAGAATGGAAAGAAATTGATTGGATATTAAATAAGGATAATAGAGGTGTAGTTAGCAATTTACCAAAATACTTACCAATAGTATTAACAGAAGAAAATAAGTTAGAGCATATATTTACGTATGATAACGGGAATATTATTCATTACACAACTTCATTTTTGACAGAAGATAATGCGAACAGGCGGTATGAAAAACAACTCATTTCTCAATAGAAAAAATACGAAAACAATCACTCTTATAATCTAGTAGAGAATATTTTAATAGAGCAATCGACATTTATATGTTGATTGCTCTCATTATTTAACTGAGAAAAAGACATGTTTAAAGTGCCCCTTATTATATGTCTATAACTTTATTGTGTAACATAATTTAAAATATAGTTTGTACATTGAATAATTTGCTATGGTTCTCTATTAATCTTTCACAATTGTCTAAGGAGTTATTAGATTGCTAGCATAGAATATATTGTCTTTTGCAATTTTAGGAAGATAATCCTATAAAATTTTAGGAGGAATATACTATGGAAATAGAAAACCAACAAGTAGATCCAGCATTTGAAAATCTATGTCAACGATTTTTTGATATTCTAGGTGGTACTGATCATTCAATTGATCCAGGACCTGTATGTACTGTAACTCGAACTAGAATATTTGATGAAACAGTATTAGGAAGAAAATCAAATTCGCCTTTGGTGAATTATCAATTTTTTTCGTTTGAATCTCTTGATGAATCAGGAAATGCACTTTGTTTAGGGGAAACTGCAGCTTTTGAAAATCAGGTTGAACAAGTCCTTTCTAATCTTCGTAATCGCGGTATTATCGTATCAGGTTTGCACAATCACTGGATAAATGAAAATCCCCGTTTATTTTATATTCACTGGGAATCGATAGATGATCCTATTGCATTTGCGAGAAAATCAAGAGAATCTATTGATTTCTTAGGTCCAGTATTACCACCAGATTTGCCACCACCTGTAGTATCTCCAGAATTTCAAGCATTATGTGATGAATTTACTGCTACGCTAGGTGGTGACGGTGAAATTGAACCAGGGCCTGTATGTTTTGTTATGCGGAATGTGAATTTTGGAGCGACTATCTTTGGAAGACCTGCAAATTCACCTCTTGTGGGACATCAACTTTTTTCGTTCGAATCCCTCGATCCATCCGAAGTTGCACTTTGTTTAGGTGAAACGGCAACGACTCAAGATCAGACTGATCAACTAATCTCACAACTTCTGAGATTTGGCTTTAAAGTATCGGCATTTCACAATCATTGGCTAGATGATAATCCTCATTTAATATATGTTCACTGGGAATCGGTAGAAGATCCTATTGCATTTGCGAGAAAAACGAAAAATGCGATTGCGTTTTTGGGCTAGTTTTAATAAGTTAATTTAATTGCAATTCACGTTGTGTATACGGAGAAGGGCTTTTGCTCTTCTTCTAACTATTTAATAAAGTATGTAATGAAGATAAATTTAACAATATTAGGTAGCTGAAAGAAGTATGAAACTTCATGTACCGTATTTGAATTACAATATAATTAGCAATTACATAGTACCCAGGGAGGGTGCTTTTTATTTTGGAGGAAAGTGAAAGTAGTAGGAAACAAGAATGTAGTATCAGCTAATTTTTTGGATAAGGGTGATACAGTAGAATTTAATGGTGAAGGGAAAGTTATGACTCAAGCTATTATCAAATGTATAAAAGAAATGGGCGAAATTAAAGCACCGTTTTTATTTTGATTAAAATAATATTAATGATGATTGTAGGCGCAACCTTTACATGGTTAGCGTCTGATTTGTTGTTAAGGGAAGATGGGTAGAAAAAATAGACTAGTAAACAAGCTGTTATTGACTTTTAAACATAGAATAAGATGAGTCTTATTAAAAAGAGGGGGGAATTATAGTTATGGGATGTAATAGTAATTTCAAACGCTTTCGAAATTGTAATAGATTTTGGGATGATTTAATGTTTTGCAGATGCGGACATAGAGACTGTGATGAATGTCGTTGTAAACGTAACCGTGATTGCGATTGTGATAAATGTCGTCGTAGACGTAACCATGATCGTGACTGTGATTGTGATGAACGTAAAGAGTGGTAAATTACTTTGGAAGAGTGCTTTGAAGAAAAGCACTCTTTTTTTATTTAGTATTCTATATAATATTTCTTAATAGTGTAGTGTTGCTTTACAGTAAAGTATGAAATTTGCATTTTTATATAAAAATTATTAAATTGATCGGTTTTCCTGACAATTCTTGAGAAAAAAACTAATAGTATATTTTTACCATTTTTTACTGTAATATGAAGGTGCGCTTAAAAATATAGGAGAAAGCGCTTATCACAAGGGATGGGAGTTGTTATGATGAAAGTCGCAAAGAAAAAAATAGTACCGTTGTTATTAGTAGGCGGAATACTAGCTGGGGGAGGCATTGTAGCTGAAACTGCGTATGGGGCTGAAACGGAAGTTATTCAGCCGAAGTCAGTAGAGTATGAGATTCAGATGATGAAAGATAGTGGCATGACGTTGGAACAGGTAAAACAATTTGTTGAAATTTCTAAAGAAGGAAAAGAGTTTTTCGAAAAAGATGCGAAAATTAAAGCGGAAAACGATTTGAAAGAGATTGATGAGTTAAAAACAACACATCCAGAAGAAGCGAAAGAACTGTATTCTAAAATTGATGATCCTGCATATAGTAAAAATGAATTAAATGGTCTTGTTGCGTTAGCAGGATCTGCTTTAGGTACAAAAGGGGATGTTTTAGTTAGTTATGAAATTAATTCTGGAAGTTCTTCTATCGGTGTAGGACACACAGCGATCGTATCAAAAGATAGTAGTCGTACAATAGAATCATTTGCAAAAAGTTGGAGCCCAACTGGTAAAGATGGAGTCCAATATTACCCTAATACATGGAAAGGCCGTTCTAAAGTTTATGGTCTATGGGTGAAGGGAGCTAACAATACAAAATATTTAAATGCAGCTTCATATGCTCAGGGGCAAATTGGAAAAGGGTATAATTGGTCATTCTTCGATAAAAATAGAACGGATAAGTTTTATTGTTCTCAATTGGCATGGCGTTCTTGGAAAAATCAGGGTATTGATATTGATAATGTTACTTGGGATACTGTTGTTACACCTATGGAATTAGTAAAATCATCAAATACTACTATTTTCTATTCTAATTGATAAACTATATTTTATAGAGCAATCGGCATTTATTTGTCGATTGCTTTCACTATATATGTGAGGTGATTACATGCTAAAGAAATATATTTCCTTAGTCAAAGTTATAATATGTACAATGTTTCTTTTTGTAGGTTGTTCTAAAAATGTTAATAGTGGTAAAGAACTTAAAAACATTCAACAAGCGGACTATCTAGTATCCTATTCAAATGCAATGAAAGATGGTGGTTACATATATGCATATGATAAGAAAGGAAATACGATTAGTAAGATGGAAGTAGATGGTCAAAGTATGATGAGCAATGCAAAAGATGAAAAGGGATACTACTTTTCATCAAATAGAAATAACAATCATTATGCAATAAATAAGACAGGCAAGGTACAAGGGATCAATAGACCTAAAGAATTACAAGATGTAAACGCAGGGGCATATTTCATCCATGCAGAACAAGGATATGTATATTATGATGTGAATATTGGATTGGTAGACGAAAAGAAGGGATATACAAGTGAACTTGTATATTGGAAAGATAGTGACAAAAGGCAAGAGAGTGTAGAACTAAAGGGAACGATTCAAGGTGCACATATTATTGAGAATCATATATACGCATTTTCACAAACGCTAGACAAAGTATATATTTCAGAAATAGATTTGGTCACAAATAAAAAAACAAACGAATTTGAAATTCCTAATGAAAATGTGTATTTTGCACCAACTGCCCAAAAAATAATTTTTCAAAAGTATAAAGATAAATTATTGTTCGTACTAAGTGATAATGTAAATCAAAAGTTACCACCTAAATTAATTATGGTAAATACAAAGACTAGAGTAGTAGAAAAAGAAACAATATTAGACGAAAAGCAATTCATACCTGTTCTAGTGCAGGTGATTGAAGATAAGGTGTATATTTTAAATAATGATGAAAAAGTGAAAGAGCTAGATGAGAACTTGAACATCATACGTACATATTCATTACAAAGTGACAAAAATACAAAAATTACTAGAGAGGACAAAGGGATTTCTGATATACAAGTACATGGTAATAAGTTATACATCTTATACAAAGATATGAATCCAAAGAGTAAAACGAAACAATTGGTAGCTGAGATTGAAGGATATGATCTGTTAACAGGGGCTAGCGTTGACAAGACTACTTTACAATTAGAGAGGAAATGGGATGATATAACTTTTCTTATGGTGAAAGAGTAGAGAATATATGTAAACGGAACAAAAAAGGAGGTGGCTTTGCCACCTCTTTTCCGTTAGTCACGAATCGCTTTAATGATAAATCGATGTTGCTTCACATCAAAATATCCTTTTTGCAAGATGATTTCATGTATACGATATAGTTCCTCATAATATCTTTCGACAGTAAAATCAGGAATTTGCCACGGAATCGCTTTTAAATAATAGACAATAGCGCCAATATCATAAAAGCGTTGGAAAGGGAATTCTTCTTTTGCATCTAAGATAGTAAATCCATTTTCCTCTAACTCACTACATGCCGCTTCAAGCGACCAACTTGCAAATTCGCTATTTAGTGGTGAGCCAAACTGCTCATTCAGTACCGCGCAATCAAGACCGCCAACTTGCTGTGTAAGAAAAACTCCATTTGGAGAAAGAATTCGTTTTACCTCAGAGGCAGCATAGGATTCATGTTGATTTATAATGAAATCAAACTGCCCATCTTGAAATGGTAAAGCAGTATCGTCAGTCACCTCTACAACAGCAACCCCTATAGGCTCTAATTTCTTCCGAGCAATTGGCACATTTGGTGCATAACCCTCAGTCGCATAAATAGTTGACGGGAAAGGTTGTAACATAGATAAAAACTCTCCGCCGCCAGTACCCATATCGAGCATTGACTTTGCACGTTGCATAAGCTGGAAAGCAGTGCTGCCGTACGACCACGATAAGGGCTCGCTCTTCATTCGGCCCGTTTCTGAAATGAAAGAAAAATTCCAGCCACTAAAATTTGTATTGGAACTTTCTAATAAAGTTGAAAATAATGAATCGCGTTTCATAATTATGTCCTCCTATTTCGTAAATGAATGATATGATGAGAAAAGAAAAAGGGAGGACCTCTTATGAAAGTGAAGCGGTTTTACGTTTTGTGTTCGAATAGATTCATATAGATTCGCTCCTTGTGAGAATGGTTATTTATATATTCGGGATAAGTAAGTGAAAGTCCTTTGAATTTGTGAGGGAAAGTTATGCTGGTCAATAATCGGGCCATAAAATGGGGTAGCGCAATACATATTGATTATATGCATTTTCTACATTTTGAATTTTCTTAAATTACCTCTTGAACCTCTAGTTACTTTAGGTTTTATAATGAATTTATAATTTTAATAGGGGGATTTAGATGAAAAAGGATAAAAAGTTTTCTATCGGAGAATTCTCAGAAAAAACGGGAATACCAATTCCTACTTTGCACTATTATGATGAAATCGGGTTATTACAACCTGAAAAGAATCCTTCCTCAGGGCATCGCATTTACAAGTATCAAGATATTATAACCTTACAAAAAATTCTAAGTTTAAAATTTCTAGGCTATAGTCTAGATAAAGTCGCTAATTTGTTACACGAATCAAGTTTTGGTGTTGATTTGAATGAAAGTTTGTCTCTCCATTTGCAAGTGTTAGAAAGAGAAAAAGAACAAATTGAGCAATCAATGCAAGCGATTAAAAGAGTAATGAAGTTAGTCGAAGAGGAATGTGAAATAGATAGTACAGTATTATTTAGTCTTATTTACGGTATGAATACAGAACATACACATAAAGAATGGATGGAACGCTATAAGTTAACGGATATCGTGGAAGAATTATCAAAGAAACGAGAAGAAGATAAAATTGCTTTAGATAAAACGTTTATTCAATTGTCTAAAAAGGTTAAGCAATTATATGGTAAACCAGTGGAGGATTTGAAAGTACAAGAGATGGTAAAGGAATATATAGAAGAGTCTTTTTCATTTCTTAGTGAAGATTTGATACAAAAATTAGCTAATACTAGTGTGGAAGAACTGGATATGCAAGAACTTGAAAATATGATACCTTCTCCTTTCACAGAAGATGAACAAAAATGGCTTAATGAAGCGATGGAATATTATATGAAGCAAGTAGAAATGGAATAGGGATAGATTTTTTGAGCAATGGTAGGTGGTTTAGCTTTATCGAAATAATGCTATAGACCTTTCATTGAAGAAGTGGAATGTTGGAAAAATACGTTTGTTATTGCTGTATTTAAAAGAAAGAAATGCGTATGCTTTATTTTTGAAGCATACGCGTTTTTGTTTAAAATACTCAAAAACAAAAATCTTTTGGTAAAGTACCATTTTTAATAACTGTTCTTAACCCATGTTTTATAATCCAAGGGTTAATAGGATGCTGTTTATCACGTAATTGCTGCAACCATTGAAAAACAAGTTCTTTATCTTCTTTCGTAATATCGTTAATATGATTGGCTACAGATTTTTGAACGTATTTAGAAGGGTCATTCATTAAAGGCTCAAGAAACTGTAAATTGTACTGAAAGTCACCTTTCAGAGCTCCTATTTTTTTAGCCCAAGGAAGTCTTGGTCTTGTACCTTCAGAAACTAATCTTCTAATGTGGCTGTTTTCATCATGAATCCACTTTTGTAATATGTTTAGTGTGTCTTCATGGTATATTTCAAGAAAGGGACGAATAGCATATTCAGCAGTATTCCTTTTTGTTATTTCATACATGGCGTTGAAAGAGGAGTCAAAATCGTTAAGCCCATATTTTTCAACGTATTTTGCAATAGGCATGTACATATATCCGTTTGTAAACGTGCCTACTTCTGTTGTATTTTCTGGGCCTAACGTTTTTAGTAATATATGTATTGCTTCATTAAAATCTTTTTGTAAAGCATTATGTAATTCATCTGCCATTACTTCAATACGCTGCTTTAACTCTAAATTTTCAATTTTACATGTTACGGAAGACACAAAGTTTCTTTTAGAGAAAGTAGGATCGTGTTTACAAATAGAATCAGCCATTTTTTCTGCTAATTCTTCGTTAAACAAAAATTTTAGCGGAACATATTTACCCATTTTTTCACCTCAGTGGTCAGTTGAAAACAAGTTTTATTTTTTAATCGACAATCCATAAACTAAAGTCTCACTCGGAGTCGTAATACTAAAACCTGTCGTTTTATAATCAAGCTTCACCGTATCACCAGTGTAGTCTTTCGTAAATGAATCCATTTGTACGATAAGGTCTGCATCTTCATATACCACATCATCTGCAACATATGTATCCCAAATTAAATCGACATCAACGAAAATACTACAAGAGTTTGTCATTGTCCCTCTAATACGAATGATTTTTTTATCTTCACGTTCTAATCTATGTATAGCTGCTTTTGCCTCATCAGTAATACGAATGTTCATTGTATCCCAACCTTTATTTATATTTCCTTTATTATTGCAAAAACAGGGGCAATAGGGAAGCAAAGAGGTTTGCAATAAAAAACGAGCAAACAAATTTGTTTGCTCGTTTCACTTTATCCGACTTTAATGGGCAGTAAGACCCCCACCTCAAAATGCAGCGAAAGAAAAGAAGTTAGGTGGGGGATCAACTGCCCATAAAAGTCCGATTGGTGAGGGCTGATAATCCGTGGGGGATGAAGAAAACCCCCACGGATTAAAGTTTCACTTTATTTTAGTTCACATTTATCAAGCGGAATCACTTTCGTTTTTTTCGTAAATTTATATCCTAACCATAGTACTAAGAAGAGTGGTAAACCGATGTAAGAAACGAGTACGCCGTTCCAGTCGATTGACTCACCCATAAATGCCCCGTAGTTTTGTCCTAAAATTACGATGATACAAAGTGTAAATGCGAAAATTGGTCCGAACGGGAACCATTTTGCTCTATAAGGTAAGTCATTTAAATCTTTTCCTTGTGCAATATATGCTTTACGGAAACGGTAATGACTAATTGCGATTCCAACCCAAGCGATAAAGCCAGACATTCCTGATGCATTTAATAACCAAATGTATACAACACCGTCACCGAATAAAGAAGCAATGAAAGCGATACTACCGACAATCGATGTTACGATTAATGCGTTAACAGGTACACCGCGGCTATCTAATTTACCAAGAAACTTTGGTGCTTTTCCTTGGCGAGCTAAATCCCAAAGCATACGAGTTGAAGCATACATACCAGAGTTACCAGCAGACAGTACTGCCGTTAAAATAACAGCGTTCATAACAGAAGCAGCGAAGGCAACGCCCGCTTTTTCAAAAATAAGTGTAAATGGACTTACTGTTACATCACTTGCTGCAAGGCTTTCAGTTGTATAAGGAATTAATAAACCGATAACGAGAATGGCAAGGATATAGAATAAAAGAATACGCCAGAAAATTGAACGAATTGCTTTCGGAATATTACGCTCTGGATCAGATGTTTCACCAGCAGCTACACCTAATAATTCAGTACCTTGGAATGAGAAACCAGCTGCCATAAATACACCGATAATTGCCATGATGCCGCCATTAAATGGTGCATCTGCAACAGTGAAGTTTTTAAATCCAACAGTTTCGCCGCCCATAATTCCGAAAATCATCATAAACCCGACAATTAAAAAGATAATAATTGTAGCTACTTTAATAAGTGCGAACCAATATTCAGATTCACCAAATCCTTTAACAGATAAGTAGTTTAAAAGGAAAATAATAGCTAAACATAATCCGCTCCAAATGAGGGAAGGAGTATCTGGAAACCAAAATTTCATAATTAATGTTACAGCCGCTAGTTCAGCAGCGATAGTAATTGCCCAGTTATACCAATAGTTCCATCCAAGTGCAAAGCCAAGTGATGGATCAACAAATTTTGTTGCGTACGTGCTAAAAGATCCAGTAACAGGCATGTAAGCTGCGAGTTCAGCTAGGCTTGTCATTAAAAAGTAAACCATAATTCCAATTGCGGCGTATGCAATTAATGCGCCACCAGGTCCAGCTGAATGGATGACACCACCGCTGGCAAGAAATAGTCCGGTACCAATTGTACCGCCGAGAGAAATCATCGTAAGGTGCCGAGATTTTAGACCGCGTCTTAATTCACCTTTTCCTTTTGTAGTTTCTGTTTTAGAGGTAGCTTGATTCGTTGCGCTATTCATGTTCAACACTCCTTTTCTTGTAAGATAGGAAGGAGCGGGGGAGAAAAATACAAAAAACCGCCAAAGGAATTTGGCGGAACGTTTCACAAATAACCACCCCATCATACCCTTCCGTTAAGATAGCACCCCACGTTTACACGGTAATTTTGTAAACGTGACAGTTCTGTTCCTTTCGGAGACAGCCCCAGCTCATATTTCCAGAGAAGAAATATAAACTTCGGCAACTTTTCCTTTCAAACGGAGTCTTAGATATTCTCTGTATCTCGTCCGTTTTACTCTTAAAAGTCGCAACCTCTACCTCATCGGATTGATGAGGATTTATATATTGCTAAGATTTTTAATATATGGCAATTGTAATGAGTTTCTGAATATATTGCAAGATATTTTGTAGGAAAAAATCAAAAAATATCGGTTATTTTATAGAAAACGCTTGCAAAACTCCACCCGAACCTACTATTATGTAACAATAAGCAAAGAAAAAATTGTTATACAAATGTTTCGCAAAAAATATTGAAAAACCCTTCAAAAATTAAAAGAAAATTCAGAAAATATAATTCGACATTCATAATCAGGTCATATTTTTTGATATAATTAGAGTAACGTGTAAGTAAAAAAGGGGAAATCAAAATGAAATTAGAAACAGAAAGGCTTTATATAGTGCCGTGTACAGAAGAGAGTATTCATGTTGCGAACCAGCAAGGATATAATAGTGGTCCACATATTGTAGGACATATAGAAAATATAAAAAGAGATGCATCTGTATTACTATGGGGCGCGTGGTATGTTTTTCGGAAAGAAGATGATATCGCTTTAGGTGATATTGGCTTTAAAGGCGAGCCGAACGAGAAACATACAGTAGAAATTGGTTATGGATTCGTTGAGAAATATTGGAATAAAGGGTATGCAACAGAAGCTGTAAGTGAACTAATAAATTGTGCTTTTCAAACAGGAGAGGTAGAAATGATTATTGCAGAGACGCTCCTTGATAATTATGGTTCGATTCGTGTGTTAGAGAAGTTACATATGAAAAGAGTAGATGCGACAGAAACAATGATGAATTGGAAAATAGAAAAAAACCGCTCGAAGTAAGTTGAGCGGTCTTTTAGTAATTAAGGTAGCATCTGTTTTTGATCATTCGGATATTGGGCTGTTGATGCGTTAGAACGATTGGAATGATTACGAACAGCAATGAAAATAGAAATAATAACGACAAGACCAACTGCCACGTAAGAAAGTGAGATAATAGTTGGATCTACTTTAAAAGTAGTAAGTAGTGTACGTATATTTGTAAAGATAATAAGACCACCAACTAATACGCCAAGTAAATGAGATGGTACAATGCGTACTAGCCATGCAGCAATTGGAGCTGCGACAATACCACCAAGCATTAACGCAAATACCCAAAACCAGCTTACTTGTTCCCAGCCAAGCGAGATGAAGAAGCCAATTGTTGCAGCTAATGCAACAGGAAATTCACTCGTATCTACAGATCCAATAACTTTTCTAGCTTCATTTCCTCTTGCCAAAAGTACAGGTGTCGTAATCGGACCCCAGCCACCACCACCAGTTGAATCAACGAATCCAGCGAATAAGCCAAGCGGAACAAGCTGTTTAGCAGACATACGTTTATTTGAAGTAACAATCTGTTTTTGAATGATGAATCGTAATAAAATATAAACCCCTAAAGTAAATAAAAATACGGAAATGTACGGTTTAATGACATCGCCAGGTAAATTGCTCAAAAAACATGCCCCAACAAATGCACCAATTGCTCCTGGTAATGTAAGCCTGGAAACGGTGTATTTATCAACGTTCCCAAATTTGAGGTGAGATGCACCAGAAGCGGCGGTTGTAACAACTTCAGCTAAATGAACAGATGCGGAAGCTACAGCCGGTGCGATACCAAACATTAGTAAAAGTGAGGTAGACGTTACCCCGTACGCCATTCCAAGCGCTCCATCGATTAATTGAGCGAAAAATCCAATAATAGCAAAGACAATTAATTTCTGCATAAAAAATCCCCCTGTAATAGTAAATGAAAAAGGCACTTTTCCCGTGTGAGAAAAGTGCCTTTGGTTTTTCCAATCAGCAATATTGAAATTTGTTTCATTATAATACACATTAATCGTATAAATCAACTAGGTTTTAAAGTTTTTTGAATTGAATGAAAGAAAAATAAAATATACAATAAAAGGATGGAGAGAAAGGGGAGAAAGACATGTTACGATTTGATCATCTCGTTCACGCAGTTCATGGCACACCGGAAGAAGCGGCAAAACAAATGCAGGAGCGTGGATTTCATACCGCACTAGGCGGAGAGCATACAAACTGGGGTACTTGGAATAGTTTAAGTTATTTTGATTTATCATACATAGAATTTTTAGCAGTTCAACATGAAGAAAAAGCGAAGAAAGCAGAAAATCCATTAGTACAAGAAACGGTAGTGAAATTACAAGATGGAGAAGGAATGCTACAAATCGCAATTCGAACAGATACAATTGAAGAACTAGCAGTTAAATTTAGTAAGCACGGTATACATACGATAGGACCATTTGAAGGGAAACGTATGAGAAAAGATGGTCGCCTTTTAGAATGGAAAATGTTATTTGTAAAGCAAGAAGAGAACGGGCCGAAATTACCTTTCTTTATACAGTGGAATGAAACAGATGAAGAAAGAAGAAAAGATTTACGTAACAACGGGACGATCACGGAACATAAAAACAAAGTACAACAAATTGAAACGGTTCATTACGCGGTGAAAAATGTTCGAGAAACGGTGCAGAAATGGGAAAAAGTAATGGAGTTAACTGCAAGCTTGGTCGTGAAAAATGAAGAATGGAATGCGGAGTGTCAAAGTGTATCGCTTGGTGACATTCAAGTACAGTTTTGTGAACCAATTGGGAAAGGGCTAGTAAGTACTACAATATTTGAAGAATCATGGCGAATATCCATTTGCAGTAGAGTTTAAAGGGGAAAATAAACGAGAGTATGAAGTGTTAGGTAGTTTGTACATATATTGATAGAGGTGAACGCTTTGGAAGAAATGTATAGAGAGATAGAGAGACAACTAGAATGGCCTCGTATTGTAAAGTGTACAGCGATTTCAAAAGGTTTTTCACATGAAGAGAAATATAAAATAGAATTAGAAAATAGAGTAACATATTTTGTAAAAGTATGTGATGCTGTTCATTTTGAACGTAAACAAGAAGAATATACGTATATGAAACAATTAGAGTTATTACATATTCCAACGCCGAAGTTAATTCACTTCATAAAACTTGAGGAATTAAATAAATGTGTTCAAGTATTTGAATGGGTCCAAGGTGTAAATAGTGAAGAAGGTTTAAGGAAGCTATCGGTGGAAGAACAGTATCATGCAGGAAGAAAAGCAGGAGAAGTATTAAAGAGGATACACTCGATAGAAAAAGAAAGTGCAAGTAATAAATGGGAAACATCTAGATGGAATAAATACAAAAGATACATAGAGGCATTAGCAAATTATGAAGTGGATTTTCTAGATTTGAAGCCAGTATTAACTTTTGTAGAAAATCATAAAGACTTATTAAAAAATCGTCCAATTACATTTTTACACGATGACTTCCATCCAGCAAATAGTATGATTCATAATAAGGAATTTATCGTTATTGATTTTGGTGGATATGATTTTGGCGATCCCATACACGATTTTTATAACGTAGCGATTTTTACTACAAGAATAAGCAAATCATTTGCGGTTGGACAAGTTCACGGTTATTGCGGAGGCGAACCTGATCTACATTTTTGGAAACTGTATTCATTATACGCAGCAATGACATTCCCAGCGGATATCGTTTGGACTAACCGAAGCACACCCCATTTAGTAAATGATATGAAGGAAAGATTAAACGGAATTTTAGAAGATCATAATCAATTTTCATCCTATATTCCAAAATGGTACCAATCAAGTGAATGTAATAAATAAAGGAGGAATACATATGGACAAAATTGCGGTAATTTCAGATATACATGGTAATATTCCAGCTTTAGAATCTGTACTGCAAGATATTAAATTGAGAGGAATCAAACGCATAATTTGCCTTGGAGATTTAGTCGGAAAAGGGCCTCATTCTAGTGAAGCAATTGAAATCATTCGTAAAGAATGTGAAGTAGTCGTAATGGGAAACTGGGATGATTTTATAACAAAACCGACTGAATTTGAAGCGTTAAAATGGCATCAAAAACAATTATCGGAAGAACAAAATGACTATTTAAGAAGCTTACCATTTTCAATCGAATTTTTTATGAGCGGCAAACTCATTCGTATGTTTCACGCCTCACCAAGAAGTTTATATGAAAGAATTCAACCACACGCTGCAAGAGAAGAACGTATTAGTATGTTCGAAAATAGTGAGCTCACAGAGAATATAGAAGGGGAAAGAAAACCAGATGTCGTTTGCTACGGTGATGTTCACCAAGCATTCGTTCAAAATTTCAGAGGCAAAACGTTATGTAACGCTGGTAGCGTAGGAAATCCGCTTGAAATTACACAAGCTTCTTATTTAATATTCGAAGGATCTTACAATAAAAAAGAAGCAGCAAGCTTTTCCATCCAACTCGTACGTGTACCGTATGATATTGAATTAGCTATCAGACTAGCAAAAGAACTCGATATGCCAGAAATTGAAGAATACAAACAAGAATTACGGACTGCTTTATATCGAGGGTTTAAGGGAAAGTAAGTCAATCATAATATATCAACGATTTTTCAAATATATCTATCGTAACTTAAAATATATCAACGATTTTTTCGATATATCGACGATTCGACAAAGGATATCGACTTACCGACAAATAGTGACATAAACTATTACTCATAATAATGTTATGTGAACTAATTGTAGGAGGAAATACCATGAACCGAAAACAACGAATCAAAGAAATTGCAGAGCACATTTTAAAATTAAACTTAACTCATCCAAAAAGAGTTGGAGTAAGTGGTATTACAGCTTCGGGAAAAACAACATTTGCAAATGAATGAGCATAATCCGAAAGAGTGTGCGGATGTTGTTTTTCGGAATAGTGATTTAGCAAATCCAGAAGTTATATTTCAAGAGCGAAAGTAATACACAATCCAAAGTATATGTATAGCCTTTTATTTATAGTTATAATTCTCGTATAATTAAATAAACTTTAGAAAGTAAAAAACGGGGGATAAGGCAATAAAAAAACGTAAAAAGGGGACAGGAAATATAATGAGTGAAGTACTAGAATTAAAAGAAGAATTACTACAAATTAAAAATAATAATTATGCTGTACCAGAAGATGTAGATGCATATCCATATGCGCAGTGGATGCTAGATTATATCGGATCACCTGACGCTGAATTACGCGATGATTTAATTTATAGTACGCTTCATAAATGGATTACAAATGATGTATTTAGACAGAAAGAATTAAGAGGATTAATGCTACAAGCGATTAGTCCTGATTATTTATTTTATAAAATTGGTGAAAAGGGCACAGATTCTGTATTTAAACGTGCATTCTCCGTATTAATTCCGCCACTTATTTTATCTGTTCATGAAAGAGAGCCATTGTTATCAGAAGAACAACTGTACAGTGTGGCAGAACAAGTGTTGGAATATGTATATTTAGAAGAAGATGTAAGAGGCTACGTAGAAGGAAAAGGCTGGGCACACTCTACGGCGCATGCGGCTGATGCACTAGATGCGTTAGCACGTACTATACAAAATCGTGAGTTTTCATATGCGATCCTTGCAGCTGTTCGTCAGAAGGTTCGCTTGAGTGATTACGTATATGTACACTTTGAGGATGAAAGATTAGTAGCTCCAATTATGTCGTTACGTAACCAAAATCTTTTAACGGAAGAAGAATGGAGCAATTGGCTACATAGTATAGCAACTATTGAAGATATCCGACATCCGCAGCATGCTATTTTAGTACAAAATATTAGAGCTTTCTTAAGAAGTTTATATTTTAGAGTTTTAGAGACAGAAGGCAGTACAGCCTTTACAGATGATATATTGGAGACTTTGAAGGGTTTGCGTAGGTATTAAAAAAGAGAATATAAGAAAAGAATAAGAGTAACAAACCGATTATACTTGTAGGCCCCCCTACAAAAATAATCGGTTTTTTAGTTGAATTGAAATTTTAGACTTAACTATACATGAATGTATCAAATATGTAATTGTGGATGCTCTTCATATAAACTATTCACATACTGTTTTAAATTCTTGATGAACAATAAAATATCTTGACTAGGCATTTTAGCATGTTGAAGATGAAATATATTTCCTTTCCCAATTTCAAATTCATCGGAAGTTAAAGTAATAGGGATATTTCTAAAGATATACCACGGGAAATATAAGTGTAAAAAGGTTTCTCTAAAATATATACCTGATTGACAAATTAATACTCCATCAGATCCTTTCCCCATATTCCCAAGAACAGATGTATCTAAAAAAGTGATGATCTGTTCTTCTTTTGGAACGATAAACCGTGCCTCAATTGCTTTTAACTTTTTGTCTGAAATATGAGTGTCTACAAATAATCCGTTATCAGGTTCTAATAATTCATTGTACGTTTCAAATAATGAGCAAATTGATTTTATCTCATTAATTTTTATAACTGGATGTATATCATGTTGTTTTGAATTTCGGAATGAATTCGTAAGAGCTATAAGTAATTCTTTAAATAATAGTGGAGGATAGTCACTCCCGTTAATATTGAAACTTTTTTGTGCATCAAAAGATAAGAAACCATCTTTATCAATTTCAATTTGTTGCACGTCATTTAATTGATCCCATTTCAAATTCCCTTTACCTAATAACCAATTTTTCCAGTATAAACCCGAACTTGTAAAGTAAACACCATACTTTCCAGATCCAAATAAATTACAACTTAAAAATGCAATAATTTGATCATCCATTGGTATAGAAAAACGTTTTTGGGCAATTGATAAGAAATCTTTAGGGATTCTAGTAACATAAAATCTAGATTGCTGATACTCTAAACAAATATCAGTTAAACGATTAATATCTATATTCATCTTAACCATTCTCCATTTCAAATTTCATTTCGATCTATTAAATTATAAAGTTTTCAGGGGAATATTAACACTTAAATTTACCTTAAATTAAGAAGATAAGGAACTATAAATAGTTTTGTATTAGGTTACAAAGAATGATCTGTATTCTTTATTTGGAGTAGTAAAGTCTTGTTAAGTTAGTAAAAAGGTACATAAAACCCCCATCTCCCAACCATACTAATAAAATGTGTTGGAGGTGAATGTTATGGATAAAAAAGACTTTGAAAAAGTTTATAATGATTACTTACATCAAGGAGAAGGGCAAGCTCAATTTGAAGTAGACCATGAAGTCAATTCAGGAGCAGAACAAATTGTTGCTGTTCGTAAAAATGATGATGGGGATTTAATAGGTTTTAAAACAAGTAGCGGGAGAAAGAAACAGTAAACAAAAACATAGACAAAAGTAGGCATATATAGTAAAAAATAATTATGAAACAATATAAACCAAAAGAATTTTCAGAAATGCTTAATGTCTCTGTTAAGACATTACAAAGGTGGGACAATCAAGGTGTTTTTCCTGCTTACCGAAACCAAAAAGGAAGAAGATACTATACAGAAGAACAGTATAAGGAATATATGGGTATTCAAGAAGAAAATAAAGTAGGCAAAGTAGTTAGTCAAATCCAGGTCAGAAAGATGATTTAGAAAATCAGGTTAAGTTTCGCAAATGCACGAGGGATAATTGTAGATGAGGTTATCAAAGGTATTGGTAGCAGATTAAGCTACAAAAGAAAACAGTGGAATAAATTGATTGACAGTTGTATGGAAAGAAATATTTCGACGATCATCATTGCACATAAAGATAGATTTGTACGTTTTGGATATGATTGGTTTGAAAAGTTTCTTCGTAAAATGGGAGTGGAAATTATGATTGTTAACAATGAAAAACTTTCTCCTCAAGAAGAACTTGTTCAGGATTTAATATCTATCATTCATGTATGTAGCTGTAGAATATATAGGTTGAGAAAATACAAAAAGAAAATGTCGGAAGATGAAGACTTATGAAAAGAGCATATTTAATAGAAATCAAACCGACAACTGAACAAATTAGTAAAATCCGTCAAACTATTGGGGTGTGTCGATATGTATATAACCTGTATATTTCTAAAAATAAAGAGGCATATGAGTCGGAGGGGAAATTTCTTAGTGGCTATGACTTTTCCAAATGGCTGAACAATATTCATACAAAAGAGTGTGATCAGTGGATTAAAGAAGTGTCGAGCAAAGCGGTAAAACAAGCGATTATGAATGGAGATAAAGCTTTTAAGCGATTTTTTAAAGGTTTATCTCAGTTTCCAAGATATAAAAAAAAGAGGAAGCAAGATGTGAAGTGCTACTTTCCGAAAAACAACAAAACAGATTGGACAGTAGAAAGACATAGAGTAAAAGTCCCTACAATTGGTTGGATAAGGTTAAAAGAGTATGGATATATTTCAAAAAATACAACTGTAAAAAGTGGTACAGTATATCAAAGAGCAGGAAGATACTATGTGTCTATACTCTGTGAAGTGAAAGAGGTAAAACCAAATGCAACCCTCAATGCAGTAGGTATAGGAATTGATTTGGGAATTAAAGACTTCGCTGTACGTAGCGATGGAAAAACTCACAAAAATATAAATAAAACAGTACAAGTAAAAAAGATAGAAAAACGGTTAAAACGTGAACAACGCTCTTTATCACGCAA
>SNQW01000132.1_pt1 | contig 64170 bp, 62 predicted proteins | sample 2580511 | NCBI WGS metagenome assembly SNQW01 (sample SAMN10953775, study PRJNA522744) | food fermentation metagenome | isolation source: 8-hour incubation of native-enriched microbial consortia from nixtamalized... | place: Mexico | collected 2017-09-24 | reverse complement strand
GGCTGCTAATCATCATGACAGTATTCTTTGCAATCAAATATACGAAGTGTAAAAAACAAGAAAAAACATTTACTGAATAAAACAAACCAGCCCTCAGGCTGGTTTGACTATTTTCTGCGATGATTTCTTTTATTAGGGTTCATCCAGACTATTCAGGCAGGGCAAGGCGTATAGTAACATAAGTCATTCTATTATTCACAGGCAATACCGTCTTTGTCACGGTCAAGCTTCAGACTATAACCAGGTTGACCTTTATAAATTGGCGTTACACCTGCTTTTCTTGCTTCTGTACAGTTCTTGTATACCACTTTCTTTGGTGCTTTCTTAGCGGCTGCAAGAGAATGATTAATTGCTACTGTGCCACCAAGAAGCGCAGCAACTACAAACAAAGTAGAAACTTTTTTAAACATGGTATCCTCCTTAGATGCTATTTTTTGATAGAGTGTGTTGTATGTATCATTTTGTAAGAAAGCAATCTTCTTTTATTGTAACTTCACAGTGATAAAAGGACTAGGTCTAAAGGTTAGACAAGTTTCGACATGGAACTACAATAAAAGTCTTCTTTACATACTATTCGTTATTCTTTATAATTTATTTAATTCTTATCAAAATACTTGTATTTGGAGGGGATTATGACTCAATCATCTACACTATTTAAGGTTTCAGCAGCGGGTACGTGGGATTCGGGGGTTAAAACGAATATCTCAATACGCAATTTTTCTTCTTTCGTTATGGATGAACCAGAAGTGTTGGGTGGAACGGATACAGGCCCTAATCCTATGGAGTATGTAGTAGCAGCTCTTAACGGATGTAAAGGCGTCATGATTCCATTAATTGCTCAAGAGTTGGGTTTTACTTTCACAGGTATTGAGTTTGAGACAACAGGTATTATTGACACTCGCGGGTTAATGGGGGAAGAAGGGGTTTCACCACATTTTCAAAAAATACGTTTTCAGGTGAATATACAGACAGAGGAAAGTGAAGAAAAAATTGAACAGTTAAAGCAAGAGGTAGAACGTAGATGTCCAGTATTTAATTTGTTTAAGGATGCCGGAATTAAAGTGGACGTCAAGTGGAACAAGGTGTAAGGAAGCCATAGTAGCAGTTTATAACAAAATAACATACGCATACAACTTAGCATGTGAAGATATGCTTTTAAAGCAACCATAAAAAGCCTGACATGGCATTCTTTGTAGAGGAGAGTGAGTGTCAGGCTTTATCTTTTTAAGGATGGATAAATCAATTTACAGTAAACAGTTTGCTTAATGCTAAAATGCAAATGGTCCGCGTAAGGCGGACCACAAGCAAAGAAACAATGTAAAAGAACACTTCTACTGTACCACGAAAGCTCTTTGAAAATCAAATATATTCGCACGACAAAAGTGTGTTGATTTATTAAGTCAGACCTATATACATCTGATTTGATACATCGACAAACTCTTGTGGTGAGAGATAAGAAGGAAGGGCGGTGGGCGGGGGCGGTCGGAAAAAGACACATTTACCTTTCTTCTACTGGAGCGCAGGGCGCATCCACCCTCTTCTTTTTCTGAATCGCCTCCTTCCAACCACGCTACCCTATCAAAATATCAAGTGTAATTTATATAGGTTAGCATTAATACTTATGAATAATGTTCACAAATGTAGTAATAAGATATTTCAAATCCTGTTCCAGGCTAGGATCCGTAATTTTAGCATCAGCATTTAATTTAGTACCGATAAATGGAATCTTCATCGTCGCTCCTTTTACAATTTCAGCATTCAACATATCTAAAGTAAGCAAAAGTGAAGCATAGGCTTGCTCTCCACCTAGAGGAGAAGTAGAGGCACTAATTATAGATACAGGTTTATTCATGAGTTCTCCTGAGGATACCAGCCAATCAAGTGCATTTTTTAAAGCGCCTGGTACTCCTTTCGCATACTCTGGAGTAGAAAATAGAACACCGTTTGCTTCTTTAAGGCGTTTTCGTAAAGCTTTAATTGGAGCAGGAGGAAACTCATCGTTGTCTATTTCAGGATTAAAATGAGGCAATTCACTTAACTCATTATAGAAGTCAAAAGTAACGTTTTTGGGAGCCAAATTAGTAATCGCACGTAAGATATTAGTGTTAGAAGAACGTTCACGGAGACTTCCAGAGATAGTTAATATTTTCACGGTGTTATCCAAAATTCTCATCTCACTCCTTATTGTAGGCTTTTGAAAGCTTTGGTGTCTCTGTTGTCGCTTCCGGCATCATCATTCATAAGGATGGGTCGAAGACAGCATGGAGCGCAAGCGTTACTTCTCCAGAAGAAGTGGAGAAAGGGAAAAAAATTGAAACGGAGAAGCAGAAAGGGAAGGAAGCAAAAAGCGCCAGGCTTGAAGCTGCTTACCATGCACAGGATTGGACAAGCGCTACATTACAGATCGCATCGTTGAGAGATTCTCGTCCACTTGATAATGTAAGTGGTTCCTATACCAACCCGCTCGCCGGTCTGGAATTGACAAGAAGACTTCCTTCGCCGAACAAGAGCTGAAAAAGCCCCGCTGTTTATAGGAAGAGCGGGGTCTGGTACCGTATAATTTCTAAAAAATAGTGATAGATAGCTATCAAGAAAATGTATGGTTTATGTATGCTTCAGTTCTTCAAAGCAAGAAACGCATATACTTTTACCCTTGTATTCAGTAGCTTCTAAGACAGACTCACAGAAGCTACACCCTGAATTATATTTTTGTAGAACGATTTTCTCGTCTTCTATGAAGATTTTCATGCTATCGCCCTTTTGGATTCTTAATTCTCTTCTTATTTCTATCGGTATTACAATTTTACCTAAGCCGTTTAGTCGACGAACAACCCCTGGTTCACTCATGCTATTCTCTCCCTATTCGTATTATCTTGTTCTTATCTTTAAATTATATAAGAACATTTGTTTGGATTCAATTTCATTTAGAGGAAAAATTTTTCGAGAAGGGAATGTCTGGGGTCTTCTGTATTCTCCATCCTGAAGCTGTGGCAAATTCGAAATGAATAGGAAGAAAGTATCGTGCATCGAAAAGTAAGCGTATATGCTTACTTCTCGATGCTTTGCTTTATTCACATGCGATTCCGTCTCCGTCTCGAGGCTGTCCCTCATATATTGGCGTTACTCCGGCAGATCTTGCTTCTGTACAATTTTTATACTGTACATTGGAAGAGGATGTGTTCGAGGTTTGAGTATGAGGGGGAACTGAGGTCGCTGGCTGTGTTTTCTCGATTTTTTCGGAGTGGAAGCCGTCTTTCTATGCATAATTCTCAATGGACCATATACCGAGCCCTTTCTCCAGGAGCACTTCATTGAGCATTTTTCCGTCAACCCATAGATAAACCAGAAGGCGGCCGTATTTGTTCCAACCGCTCCCGCCCACCGCCCCTCCTTCTTTTCTTACCTCCTACCACAAGAATATGTAAATTTATAAAGTAAGATGTATATAGATTTGATCAACGAATAGAAGGGTAAAACTATGGTAAAGAAAAGAATAGCTATAAAAAACCGCAAGACGCATTGTGGTTTTTTATAGCTATTGATAGGCTACTGCCAATGTCTTGCTTCAGACAGTTTGTGTTTTACTGTGAAGCAGCAGGCGTACTAAGCACTTTAGAATAAATCTTCAGTATTTCTTCTCCGTAGCCTTTCCCTGGAACGGCCCACTTGCCATTCAAATTCTGCCAATTTGGTGCTATGCCCCTTGTCACATAGTTAAATCTCGGATCTACAAGTGGCTCATCCTCCGGTAGCTCACCTTTGCTGGCATAGGCATATAAATGCTGGATATGAGCACGTACACCTTGCTCTGGTGATAGGAAAAAGTTTCCTTTGTTCGTTTTACTGTTTCCGACAGCGCCGATTCCAGCATAGTTGTATTGATTTGCATCTACAATACCACCAAACCGATGATAACCGGTTTCTTTAATCATCTGGCAAAAAGCGATATCTCCACGTATTCCGTATTTATTCCCGATTTCTATGTATAACTTAGGAAGATCGGCAGGAAAATCAGGATTTACCGAACGGGCAAAGGCAAGCATTTGTTCTTCTGTAGCTACCGATGCTCCCAGTATGGGTTGTTTTCCTTCTGTTAGTGATTGTAGTGATACGGGAGAAATAGGTACAGTATTGTTTTCGGCATATACGATACCTTTATCAGAAGCTGTAATTGCTCCTCCTATGTACACAAGGCCGATAGCAACCGTAGTAAGTGTAATTTTCTTAAACATATACATTCTCGTACAATTCCTATTAAGAAATAAAGGGGTTGTACATCGTTCCTCCTTCTAGTAATAAAATTCTTGCAAAACATAAGAAAAACTCGTGGGTGTTGCTGCTCGTCCTTTTTCTACACAAAAGCCAAACGGCAGCTATATGTCGCTTCTTATCCATAAAAAAATGACATGCAGCTATTCTACCTTTTATTAGACTCCTTTCTTTACCTTTAGTTTCACATTTTTCTATTATTATGAAAGATAAAATAGTAAAAGCTACGTCCTTGTAAGAGATTCGTGATATGACTAACTTTTTTATTTATTTGTGGCGACGATAAGGACAAGGCACTTTCATTAGTGAGCGCACGAGAAGTATTTTACCGCAAAGAGAGAATAATGTCATGTATATATGAGGTTTATGGACAGTTGATTGGAACGTTAGAGAAAAGAGAGTCGTGAAAATACTCTATTATTAAGAAGGGAGATTATATACATCTGATTTGATACATCGACCAATTTTTATGGTGGGAGGTAAGAAAAGAAGGAAGGGCGGTGGGTGGGAGCGGTCGGAAAAAGACACGCTGGCCTTTCTTCTGCCGGATCGCAGGGCGCATCCAACCTCTTCTTTTTTCCGAATTTCCTACTTCCCACCACATTCCCCTGTCAAACTATCAAGTGTAATTTATATAGATACAGGAGAAGTATAACACCTCTCTATAATTTTTCTTTTAATTCGCTGAGTTCTTTGCTTGTTAGATTCCGCCATTGTCCCATTTTTAAACCATTGATTTTAATATTCATAATCCGGATGCGCTCAAGCCGCATTACGTGATAGCCGAAAGTCTGGCACATACGTCGAATTTGACGATTTAGACCCTGTGTTAGAACGATGCGGAATACTCGATCATCAATACGAGTTACTTTGCATGGTTTCGTCTTTGTACCAAGGATTCTTACCCCGTTGGACATACCGTGTACAAAAGAAGGGGTGATTGGTTTATTTACTGTCACAATATATTCTTTCTCATGATTGTTCTCCGCACGTAGGATTTTATTAACGATGTCTCCATCGTTCGTTAGCAGAATTAAACCTTGAGAATCTTTATCCAGCCGACCAATTGGAAAGATACGTTCCGGATGATTAACGAAATCCACAATGTTTCCTTTTACATGTTTTTCTGTTGTACATGTAATTCCCACCGGCTTGTTTAATACGATATAAATAGCCTTCTTCTTGGCGCCAATCGGTCTACCATCAATACGGATGTCATCTCCTGGCTCTACCGTACTGCCAAGTTCAGCAGGGATGCCATTAATGGTTACTCGTTTTGCTTCAACCCATTTGTCAGCTTCCCGTCTTGAACAAATGCCGGTTTCACTAATAAATTTATTAATTCTCATTCGGAAATCCCTTCTCTGTTACAATGATTCAAAACTATATACATTTCTTATTATTGTATCATACCCTTTTCCTTTATTATTCTATGTGTGTTTGCTTATAAAAAATATATTGTGCTATAGTTATAAAAAAGGAGGAAGTATGAAAATGAATGATTCCTATACAATAAAGCGGAATTTTACATCCTCAAGCGACATCTTTCAAGGCCGAGTTCATCGAATAGCGGTATATCTTCAAAGTAAAGTGTTGGAGATTATCGATTCGAATGACTCGGCTTTTTATTTAATCTATTTCAAAAACAACATACTTGGCGGTGGAAAGCTAGAAGAAATAAAAGAGGGGACCTTTCTTCATAAAGTATTTCAACAGGGAATTGTATGCTATACTTCTCATCCTATTTTTCCTCTGTTGCTTCCTAAGAGTCGAACAATCCATCTTCCCCAAGTGAATGATATATTTACCCAATTACAGAACCATCTTTCGCTTCTAGAGGTTTCCCTGGCCGCTACTTATATGGATAACTTTATTGAACAACAACAACTTGTTAGCATCATCCGGCAGATTTTTAATCACTTTAAACGAAACGGTCATTTTGCCAAAGCATATCAGACAGCAAAAATATTACTTACCTTTTCACCAGGCATAAAAGCCATACAGGAAATCATTCGAACATCAGAGTTTGAAAAATATCGGAAAGAAGATGAAACCAATCCTGAAATTCTTCTCGAACAAACACCTTTACTTATAGAACCATTCTATTATCAAAATCGTGCAGAACGAAAATACGAAGTTCATCTCCATCAATTGCTAAAACAGCAATCGCGCTCCCTCGAACGACTCATCTTGTTTATTGACCTTTTTGAAATGAAACATGATTTTTATGATTATACGGATTTTCTCTCCTTACTAAAGCGCGAACTAAAACCTATAGATCAGTATGCAGTTTTGAAATTTTTATGTGAATATTCACCTACCTATCCTCCATTAATTGAACAGCTGATTCAGGAACAAATCAGTTTGAAACAATATCCCGAAGCTTTGTCATTCATTATTAACCAGATTCCACAGCTCTCTTCCACCCATTACGAGATAATCGAAATGATTATAGAACACGTAGACACTTCATATATTTTACATTTAACAAACGTAAATCAAATCATTAATCGCTTATATCTCACCGATCCTTCAAAAAAAGAGGCCCTTGTACGTCGTCTGGTCACTTGTTTACTTAAGAATGATGAGCCTTCCAAAGTAAAAGTATGGCTACATCCAATAAGAGAAAACAATTCGTGTCTTCAAATATGTAGTGAAATTGACCAATTGGAATCTTTATCCCGTGATCTAGATCAGCTTATGAAGCTAGGAGAACTGTATTATCGATTTGAATTATTAGACCAATCCATTGAATGTTTCGCTTGGGAGATGGAGTTAAACCCGGCTTCGCTTGAGCCCATACGTTGGCTAAGTAAGCTGTATGAGGAAAAAGGAATGAGAGAAGAGGCGGATAGTTATAAAAAGCTTTCTATTCACATGGCGAAAAGAGCTTGGTAAGTTAAAGCCTTAAGAGAGAATGGAATACTCTCTTAAGGCTTTTTTGTCTTCGCAGTAAAAAACATTGAAAAAAGCATTAAAGATTCTGCTACTATACATATTGCTCCTCTTGTTATATCGCAATCTTATTTGTTTCCTCGGAGCTATTATTTTTTTCTTTTCGCATGAAAAGCAACATAAGAAAAGCGATTAGCAGCATCGCGCTTAAAAAATACAAGCCAGCACTTGTACTACCTGTAGTGTCCTTTAATAAGCCGACAGCATAAGGGCCGACAAAACCGCCTAAATTTCCGATGGAGTTAATAACTGCAATACCCACAGCAGCTTTTGCCGGAGTCAGAAGCATGGTTGGCAAAGCCCAGAACGGACCTTTAAAACAGTACATTCCTGCTAGCGAAACCGTTATCAAAAACATAGCCAAAAAAGGCTGAGCTGTCATGCCAGCGCCAATTAATGTTATAGCCGCAACGATAAGCGGAAGCGCTGAGTGCATCCGTCTTTCTTCCATACGATCAGAGCGGCGCGACCAGTAATTCATTGCGATCGAAGCAGCAATGTATGGAATGGTAGCGATTAAACCAATTTGAGTGTTTGTTAAGTAGGTTGATAATCCCTTAATAATCTGTGGCATCCAGTATCCGACACCGAGAGTACCTGCAATATATACGAAATAAATCAAAGCGAGGTACCATACTTTGGAATCGGTAAGAGCTTCTTTGTGTCCGTGCTGTTTTTGATTTTTTTCTGTCTGTTCCTTCGCTTCTCTTTCTTTTTTCAATTCTGTAAGCAACCAATTTTTTTCTTCTTTCGTAAGCCACTTCGCATCTTCCGGACGATCCGTTAAGTAAAAGAATGTTACGATCCCCAGAATAACCGCGGGCATCCCTTCCAGAACAAACATCCAACGCCATCCAGGTATGCCCATCCAATTAATGTTGTCCATAATCCAGGTAGAAAAAGGAGCACCAATGATATAGGAAGCGGCAATCGCGGTCATAAACATAGCAATCGTACTTGCCTGTTCTTTCATCCTAAACCAATAAGTGATGTATAAAATAACTGCCGGGAAAAATCCGGCTTCAGCCACCCCGAGCAAAAATCTTATAATATACAGTTGCGTAGCGTTCTGGGCAAATCCTGTGGCTACAGAAATAATCCCCCAGGTGATAAGAATTCTTGTAATCCATACTCTTGCCCCGAACCGTTGCATCAAAATATTGCTTGGTACCTCAAAAAGAAAATAACCAATAAAGAAAATTCCCGTAGCAATTCCGAACACTTGGCTGGTTAGTCCGAGTGCCTCATTCATTTCCAAAGCGGCATATCCTATGTTCGCCCTGTCCAGATACGAGATAATGTACAGGACGAAAAGGAATGGAACAATTCGCCTTGTAACTTTCCGTATCGTTCGTTTCTCCAAATTTTCTGTAGCGTTGTTCACAGTGATTCCTCCCTCTTAAGATGACAAAAAAGCATGTAGAATAGTTGTAGGGTAAAACGTTTTCAAAAATCTCATAGCTATTCTTTTGAAAAAAACAAGCTTTAAACACAAATACAGAATAAATATTTGTTATACAAATTTCGTTATTTTCTTGTTTTTTTCGATTTTAATGTTTATTATAAAAACAACAAAACTCATTGTAAACAGGAAAAGTGAAATTTTTGCTAATTAATAAAAATATAATTTGTAATACAAATTCCGCTGAATTGCTAGACAAACCGCTTTTTGGTATTCAATATAATATGCATACAAAAGGATGTGAGAAGTAGTATGTCCAAAAAAGAAAAGATGTCGCAAATCATATCCCGCGAATTACTAACTATGATTGAAACCGGCCAGCTCCCGCCGGGAGCCAAATTGCCGACAGAGATGGAATTAGCCGCCCGTTTTGGCGTGAGCAGAATTCCTATCCGTGAGGCGTTAAGCGTATTAAGGGCTGCCGGTGTCATCTCCTCTCGCCAAGGAGGAGGGAGCTATGTAGAAGAGACGGCAGGCTCGGCTTTATTACAGCGTATTCGAATCGAAAGCGATGACGTGGAAAGTATCAAACATTTATTTGAGATGAGAAAAATCCTGGAGCCTGAAGCGGCATATTTAGCTGCACTTAGACGTACGCCCGAACAATTAGAGCGAATGAGGCAAGTATTGAAGCTATTGGAAAATGAATCTGTTGATCAGGGGAAAAGTGGAATGAAGGCAGACATAGAATTTCACCGTGCGATTATTTTGGCCACACAGAATCCTATCATGATTCAAATGCTCGAAAGCTTATCTTCGCTTTATGAAAGGGCATTAAAGATTACTTTGCAGCCTAATACAGAATTAGAGCGTAAGCGTCAAGCCGTCTATAAAGAGCACCAGAACATTCTACTAGCAATTGAAGCGGAGGAGCCGGAACTGGCTAAAATCCAATGTACGATCCATTTGAAGAATGCAGAGAAGAAATTAAGCCTGTTTCTAAAAGATTATCCAATATAGTTGAACGGAAAGAGAGAGGGTTAAATGAAAACGATGACATCTGCTCATATTAAAGAGGTTATGTCCATTGTAAAGACAGGCAGAGTCTTGACCGATGAAAGTGATCGTTTTAGCTATTCATTTGATGGTTCTTTCGGTACATACCTGCCTGATGTGGTTATTCAGACTAAAAGCGTGGAAGAGTTGGTTGCTCTTGTAAAATTTTCCAACAGAGAGAGAATTCCTGTCTATCCACGCGGCCAGTCCACTTGTTTAAGCGGGGGGCCACTTCCTGTTAAAGGCGGCATGGTATTCGATTTGTCGGTGATGAACGATTTGCTTGAAATTAGCGAAGAAGATTTGGTTGCCGTTGTTTCCCCGGGTGTATTGACAGCGGATATCCATAAAGCAGCCGAAAAAAAAGGACTGCTGTATCCGCCTGATCCGAGTAGCTCACATGTGTCTACTATCGGTGGTAATATGGCTGAGAACTCTGGAGGGCCCCGCGGATTAAAATACGGGGTAACGAAGGATTACGTTATTGGTCTAGAGTTGATTACTCCTGAGGGAGAAATAATTAAAACTGGTGGCCGTACAGTCAAAAATGTAACAGGTTACGATTTAACGAAACTTATTGTTGGCTCGGAAGGCACGCTTGGCATTATTACAAAGGCGGTGTTACGTCTTCTCCCGAAACCGCCCGCCTCAGAGACAGTTATGGCTGTATTCAATAACCTTGTAGATGCAGGAAGCGCGATTTCAAAAATCCTATCTGCAGGCATTTTACCGGCAAAAATGGAGTTAATGGATCAGGCATCTATTGCAGCGGTTGAGAATTATGAACCGCTAGGATTGCCTGTGGACGCAGAGGCAATTATTTTGCTTGAATTGGATGGTCATCCTGCTGCATTAAAAGATGAAGTAAAGCAAGCAGCCGAGCTATGCAAATCTGTAGGAGCACGCGATATTCGTATTCCGCAAAATGCAGTCGAGAGAGCGGAAGTATGGAGAGCTCGTAAGCTCGTATCTCCGGCTATTGTGCGTATCAAGCCAACGAAAATCTCAGAAGATGCTACCGTGCCGCGCAGCAAAATCCCGCAAATGTGCGAAAGGCTTCAGCAAATTCGAGATAAATACAATGTTCATCTTGTCGTATTCGGCCATGCGGGTGATGGTAATCTTCATCCAAACATCATTTGTGATAAAAGTGACAAGGAAGAGATGAACCGTGTAGAACAGGCGGTTGCCGAAATCTTCACGGCAGCGGTTGAACTCGGTGGGACACTGTCCGGTGAACATGGAATTGGAACGATGAAAGCTCCGTTTATGGAAATGGAATTGGGAACGGTCGGATTAGATATGATGAAACGTATCAAAGAAGCGTGGGACCCGAACAACATCATGAACCCGGGTAAAATTTTCCCGGAGCCGGGGCAGAAATTGGAGTTGAGCTAATATGAGTCAGTCTCTTGAACAACTGCAGAAAGAGTTTCTGTATGAAAAAACGAACAGCTGCGTGCAATGCGGCTATTGCCTTCCTGTATGTCCGACATATGCTACGATGGGAAAAGAAACGCATTCTCCACGAGGGCGGATTAATCTCGTAAAGATGGTTGGCGAAGGAAAAATTAAGGATGTATCGGTACTAGAAGAGCCACTAGATTTATGTCTTGGCTGCCGTGCCTGCGAGACAGCCTGTCCAACCGGGGTGGAATACGGCTCTATTCTCGAAGCGGCACGGGCGGCGCTCGTTAGACGCAAGAAGTTTTCAGCTCCTGTTCGTCTGCTCCGAAAGACAATGTTTAAAAAAGTATTCCCAAGCAGCCGGATGATGAAGCTGACTGGCAATGCGCTTTGGCTCTATCAGAAGAGCGGAATACAAAAAGTGGTTCAATCGTCTGGAATAATGAAGAAGTTACCGTATCACCTGGGTGATTTCGAAGCGATAGCTCCTCCAGCGGTTTCACCGGCGGAACGCAAACAAACTCCTGTTAGAGTAGGAGCAAAAGGAGAAAAGAAGTATACGGTTGCATTTTTTACGGGATGTATTATGGATGCGATGTTTCAACGTATTAACCGATTATCTGTGCTGCTGCTTGCGGAAGCGGGTTGTGATGTAATTGTAGTGCCAAACCAGACATGTTGTGGCGCATTACATGCCCACTCCGGGGAAATGGAGGAGGCGAGGCATCTGGCCAAACAGAATATCATTGCATTTGAAAAAGCCAATGCGGACTTCATTGTTAATAATGCAGGAGGATGCGGTGCGATGCTATATGAATATGGCCACTTGCTTGCAGACGATAAAGAATGGGCAGACAGGGCTGCCGCGTTCTCTACGAAATCAAGGGACATTAGCCAAGTACTCATAGCATGTGGTGGTATGCCTGATCTGCAACCACGTTCAGGTGAACGGGTAACATATCAACGTTCCTGCCATATGACTAATGTCCAGAAAGTTGTTAGAGAACCTTTAGAACTTCTCACAAACGTGCCGGGAATCAAATTCGTAGAGATGGAAGAGGCGAATATGTGCTGTGGGTCGGCGGGAATTTATAATATCGTCCATTATGATGAATCGATGGATATTCTTGACGAGAAGATGAAGCATACGAAAGCGACAGGAGCTTCGACAGTGATTACGACCAATCCGGGGTGCTTGTTGCAGATGAAGCTAGGCATTCAACGTGAGAATCTATCGGGTTCTGTACGTGCGATGCATCTCATTGAGTATTTAGCGGAGGCAGCAGGAATTTCTTGAATATGTAGTAAAAAGATAAAGCCGATCCTTCCTTAGAATGAAGGGAATCGGCTTTTTTCAACTGTACTCTAGTTTTCTTTATTGTTATTTAGCAAAATCCATTCAAAAAAACTGAGAGGTTTATCTGTCTCTTTTTCATATTTTCGATAGGATGGTAACCAGGTGCTTACCTTTTCTATTTGCTCTAATACAAGCTTAAAGTCTCCATTCATTCTCCTGCTCCATATTATCTTTGCAGTTCTTCAGGAATTTCTGGTTGATAGACCGTCCAGAAGCTATTTGTGCTGATTTCGGTTAGAGCAACAAGATATGCCAATGAAGCAACCCATGTAAATGTTTTGGATTTAAGCTTAGTTAACATATTTATCACCTCCTTTTCAAAATCATCATATTTTCAATTTTGCTAAATAACCGGTAGCCTACAGGAGTAACGAGTGTGTACTGCCATACCATGCCGGATATCGCCACCAGCGATATCTGCTGCCACATACTTACATCCACATATGTGACAACATACCATGTGAATAGCAGAAGTAGAGAAAGATATATAAAAGAGAGTAGCTTGGATATTTGTATACGCTTTTCAGTGAATTGTCTTATTCCCCACATACCGGGAACATATAGCCAGGTAACTACACTCCCGAATAGGAAGATGAGCATGAGTAATACTAGGTTATAATCGAGAAAAAAAGAGATAGCATAAGGAACCGATAAGGTTAACAGTACGAAGGAAATTAAGCTGATAGTTAAACATCTTACAAACGTATGGGCATGCACACCCCCAGTAATCATACGGAGTGCTCCAAAAGAAAATATCATAATGTAGAGTTCCAGTAGGATATGTAACATCCAGCCTATGAGCGTTATAACGGTAATCTTGATTACCGTGTTCATGATAATTTGAAGACCATAGGATAGTACGGCTGGCGGATGCTGGGTATTTCCCGATTCTGCTAGTGCTAGTGCAATTGAATCAGCTAGTTTTTTGCTCAATTTTACTCCCCCCTGCAACAGGAAAAATAATAGTGAATTCAGTACCAACTGTTTCATTACTCACTAAGAGAAGGTTGCCTTTATTCTTTTTAACCAAATTAGTTATAATGGCGAGCCCGAGCCCTGAATGCTTCGGTTTTGTAGAAAATCCGTACTCGAATACTTTTTGTTGTAGATGGGAAGGAATAATCGGACGGTAATTTTTCACTTTAATTTCGACTTGATTATTCTTTCTTATCGTCTGAAGAAAAATTTGATTGCTAGGATAGCCGGCTAATTTAATAGCATCAGCCGCATTGTCTAGTAGATTGCCTATGATTTGATTGAGTTCAATCATCGGTATGTTTGTATCCGTTAATGTAGAGCCGATATTCAACTCAATTGAAATCCCTTCCTGTTCGAACTGTGCGACTTTCGTCTGCAATAAAGCACTTAAGCCAGGGTTATCAGAAATAAGAATTTGGTTAACGGATTTAATTTGTCCAATCAACTGTTCAATATAGAGCAGTATTTTTTCGTTTTCCCCTTGTTTAGCGAAAATATAAAGAACTTGCAGATGATTAGAGAAGTCATGTCGCTGAGAACGAACAGTAGTGAATAAGGAATTGATATCTTTTAACGATTCCTTATATACGGACAGCTCTGTTTTCCGAACACGCGACTTTATTAACTCGTTTACCATCAGAATGGATAATGCTTGAAAAATAAAGATAGCAATAATTGTATAGATAGATTGCGTTTTCTCTTGTGTTAGCAATTGAGAACCGATGATGCCAAATGTAAAAAAAGCGGTAAATATTAAATAAGATGAGAAAGAGAATACATTAATATTGTGCGAACGTATACGTTGATGAAAGATAGAGAAATCATATTTTTTAATTATGAAAAGCAAGGAAGCTAAAACAATAAGGATAAACCAGATAGTAGGTACCCATAATAACGGGTTATTCTGAAGTTCTTGCAGATTTGTATGAAAAAGAATCATAGAGGTATTAATGGTGACCAGTTCGGTCATCTGTAGTATCAAAAGGGAGATAATTGCACATATGGTTGCTCGGGCAAAAACGATGCCAAAAGCCAGTCTCATTAATGTAACAACCATAAAAAGCTGAAGAAATAATCTAATGAATGCATGAAGATCAATAAAACGAAAAAATTCAATGCAGCAGGAGATCAAAATGGAGATAAGAGCCATTGGAATCACATTTTTGGAAAAATCGTATCCTGAAAGTGTAGCGATAAACGCTAGAATCAGAAACATCTCCGGAATAGAATAAAAGAAAAAGACAAAAAACTCCACTTTTTTCACTCCTCTGATTAACTTCGACATTGTATGCTAATTTCCTGCTAAATTTAGTAAAAAATAAAAATATGAAGAATTATAAATTTTTATGTTTATATTTATAACTATAAATTCCTATAATAGAGAATATAATTTCCTTCTTCTGCTTCCAACTATGATGAATTCTTAACTATCAAAGCAGATTACTATAGTAAAGAGATCAGAATGTAGGTGTAGAAGGTTGAAAAGAAAAGAGAGACTTCTGTACAAGATTGAAGAAGCAAGGATAGAGCTGAATAGCCTCGCTAAAACGAAAGCGTTAACCGAACCCCAGGTATTAAAAGTTAGCAGAAGACTCGATTTTTTATTAAATGAGTATAACCGCTATGTAAAGGAGGATAGGGATAGCACGTAGCCCGTTTTCCTTTCTTCTTATTTACTATTATACGAATGTCATTTGACATTTTAACATGGATAAGATGATATAAGGTAGCAATTGAAGAGAAATGTATTCTATATACATCTGATTTGATAAATCAACAAATTCTTGTGGTGGGAGGTAAGAAAAGAAGGAAGGGCGGTGGGCGGGAGCGGTCGGAAAAAGGCACGTTTGCCTTTCTTCTGCTGGAGCGCAGGGCCCATCCAACCTCTTCTTTTTCTGAATCACCTACCTCCAACCACGCTACCCTGTCAAAATATCAAGTGTAATTTATATAACTAAGGAGTATCGGGTAATGAACATACTACTGTTCATTACTTGATGCTTTTTTTATTTACTAAAAAATAAATGTTTAACTATAAAGAATATAAAGAAAGTAAAGATGGTAATTGACTTACATAATTGCTCGGTATATTTTTAATAGGTAATTTTATAGGCTATTTGAAACAGGCCAAAAGTTCAATCGATTGGAGGATGATACAAGCACGAAAAGAACACAGAATGGATAATATACAGTGGACAAGGGGTTAACAAATCGATGAGAAAAGATCAGCATCATAGAAACGCAAGATGGGGAGTCAGGGCAAGGTTGAATATTGCTTTTGCTTTTATTTTGCTTGTACCGAGTCTTTTGATAGGTTATTTCTCGTATCAAACAGCACGAAGTAATGTAGAGAGGCAATTGGGTGAAGCAGCTAATGAAAGCGTTCGTTTGTTGAACCATACAATTAATCAGATGTTGCAGGCGAAAAAACAGGAGGTAGAATTTCTGGCGGGGTACATCCAGGCAGGTACGATTAAAGATGGAAACGTTCCGGCTATACGGGCAATGATGGCAAGATTTCAAGAGACACAGCCAATGCTTGAACGTACGTATATCGGGACGGAAATGGGCATATTTATCAAGTGGCCGATGACTCAGATGGCAAAAGGATACGACCCAAGACAGCGCCCCTGGTATAGGGACGCCGTAAGTCAGCCTGGGAAAACTGTAATTACGAGTCCATATATCGCCGCATCTTCGAAAAATATGGTCGTAACCATTGCCAGAATGACGAAGGACGGAAAAGGTGTTGTCGGAATGGATGTAAGCTTGAAAAAGTTGGCGGACATTACACGGCAAATGAAAATCGGTCAGCATGGATATGCTTTCATTACGGATAAAGAAGGCAACGTTATTGTTCATCCGCTCTATGAATCAGGCAAAAAATTAAGTGATGTTACGTGGCTGCAACCTGTGCTTCAGACGGCATCTGGAGAAACTGAGGTTGTAGTAGAAGGCGAAGAGAGAGAAATTGTGCATGTGACCAATGAGGATACTGGATGGAAAATTGGTGGAACCATGTTGAAGCAGGAAGTGGATAATGCTGCAAATCCGGTATTGTATACGACAATTGTTGTTATTTTAATTACGACCATAGTGGGAGCTGTTTTGGTATATATTCTCGTTTCATCTATGACATCACGTCTTAGGAGATTGATGATTGGGGCGGACAAAATTAAGGAAGGTGACTTGCGTGAACATATCCAAGCAAAAACGGATGATGAATTCGGGCAATTAGGCCATAGCTTTAATCGAATGAATGAGTCACTACGTGATATTGTTACACATATGAACGATACAGCAGAACATCTGGCTGCTTCCTCCGAAGAGTTAAGCTCCAGCTCCGACCAGACGAAAGCAGCGAGTCGTCGTATTACCGATATCGTTCATCGGGTGGTAACAGAATATAAAAGCCAGGAGGAGCAGGTAGCGATTACATCGGATACGGTAAAAGAAATGGCGACAGCAGTACAGCATATCGCCGTTCATGCAGGCAACGTTTCAGACTCGGCAGTACGCACCAGTGACTTGTCTGGGGAAGGAAGGCAGGCTATTGAGACAGTATCGCAAAAAATGAACGGTATTTATGAAACGGTGCGGCAACTTGATAAGAAGATGGAAGTATTAGATAATCGTTCACGCGAAATAGGGAGCATTGTTGCCTTTATTAATGAAATTTCTGAACAGACCAATCTGTTGTCGCTGAATGCAGCGATTGAAGCGGCACGGGCAGGCGAACATGGCAGGGGATTTGCTGTAGTAGCGGATGAAGTGCGCAAACTGGCAAGTCAGACAGGTGAAGCCTCTCACCGAATTGCCCAGGAAATTTACAGCATCCAGCGAGAAATTCAAGATACAGTAGAAGCGATGAAACAAGGGGCGACAGAAGTAGAGGACGGTATTCATACAGTTGCCTTTGCAGGAGAATCGTTTAGCGAAATTGCTAAAGCAATTCAAGAAGTTACAGGTCAAATGCAGGAGATTTCGGCCTCTTCTGAACAAATGGCCGCAAGTACGGAAGATGTTGTGGCAGCCATGAATTGCATTGCAGAAATTACAAGTGAAAACAAACTCAGTCTGCAGAACATTTCGCAAGCGACAGATGAACAGCTATCATCTATGGAGAAGATTTCTACTTCTTCTCACTCGCTGGCGCATCTTGCTGATCAAATGCAGCAGCAATTACGACGGTTTAAACTATAGTTTATTATGTATGAAAACACCCGCCGAATCCCTGGCGGGTGTTTTCGTCTATTTCAGGACATAGATTTTTACTTTCTGTACTCCGAACTTGTTTACATGCGCTGGTGAACCCGGTACAAAGATGTCGATATGGTTGTTTTTAATCGCACCTCCGATGTCGGTTGCATGCGCTATCATACCACCCTCAGGCAATCCAGGGAACGAGTAACCGGTAACATACACCTTGCTTCCTAGTGGTATGACATCAGGGTCAACTGCAATCGTTCCTACCTTTAGCTTATTGCCGAAGTAGTCAATACCGGCATAGCCGCCATTTTCTTCGGGAGCAGCAGAGTATGCGGTTGCTTTTGAAGAAAGTGTGTGTTTATAGGCCAGCTCTTTGCCGTCCACCGTCTTTACGGCTGGAATAGATGGGGCTTTAGTGGATGTTCCGTCCGCTTTCTTTACAGTCGGGATGGATGAGGTTTTGGTGGATGTGCTGCTCACTTTTTTCTTTGGTTTTGCCACTTTTGTTTTCTGTGGCAGGACCAGCACAGACCCTCCCTGAATGTTGTTCGGGTTTACATTCGGGTTGGTGTTTTGCAATTTCTTTACAGGAATATTTACTTTTTTGGAAATGTCCTGGAGCGACTCACCTTCTACCGCGGTATATGTATCCGGCATACGCAATTTCGTTCCGATATGCAAATTCTTCGGATCGATCGCTGGATTCATTTTTTGTACGGTTGCAAACGGTAGTTTATGATTCTGCTCTACTTTCCACAGCGTGTCGTTTTCTTTTACCGTATATGCTTCGGCTGCCGAAACACTGGCGGCAACACTCACACACGCTGTTATAGTAAGTAAACCGGTAAGAATACTTTTTTTCATGCTGAAAAGCTCCTCTCCTGATAGCCTACAGGGTTAGTTGTCGGGTTCGGATTCAGGAGGTTACCCTATGTATACGGCGAACCGTACGCAATTCACCCCAAAAAAATATCCCCTGCACTTCACTGTGAAGTCTCGGCTTTTTGATATCTCGGACATCATAACATAAAAACGAAACAAGAAACGCTGGTAATTATAAGTGAGTGTTTGATTATTTTTTCTGTTCATGCAGAAGTTGGGAAAGTGTCACGAAACGATACCCTTGTTTTGAAAGAATAGTTAGCACCTTGTCGACGGCTTCTATCGTTTGCGACTGATCGAGGCCAGAGTCATGGAATAGAATGATATCACCCGGTCTGGCTCCACTGGTAACTTTACTGACAATGTAAGCGGTGCCTGGATGTGCCCAATCACGTGTATCTTGGTGATAAGACCAGATAGCGATAGGGTGCTTCTGACTTGCTGAGCTTCGCAAGACCGTATAGGTAATTTCTCCGCCAGGAGGACGGAAAAAACGGGGATATGTACCTGTTAAGGAATGAATAATCTGATCGGTTTTACGAATTTCTTCTTGTAATTGTTCAGAGGTGATATGTTTCATATGCGGGTGTGTAAACGTATGATTGCCGATTTCATGGCCGCGCCGGTGAATTTGACGAATAACCGGTGCATACCATTGTGCACGCTCGCCTACTACAAAGAAGGTAGCTTTAGCTTTGTGCTTGTCCAATACCTTTAGTAAGCGTCTTGTATATACGGGATGAGGACCATCGTCGAATGTTAGAGCAATTAGCTTTTTCTTGGTATCAACATGATGGAGTGGTTCAGCATAACTGTAGGATTTTCCAGTTGTCGGTATAGGTAGGTCAGAAGTTATATAAAACAGAAGCATGAAGCAAAGTACAGTGATGAAAAAAAGAATATAACGCTTACTTATAAGCATGAGCTTCACCAGCCATTTAGAAGTGGTCGTTTTATTGTTAGCGATTTTTGTTTCCGTATACTCCCTGCTGCTTCTTTTTCGTCAAGAATATTTATCCATCGGAGACACAATACTAAAACGAACATGACACTTGACGAGAGGAGCAGGGAGCGGTGGATGATTTACAATTAGCGCGGGCAATGTTCGGAACGACGATGGGATTTCATATTATTTTTGCGACGCTTGGAGTAGGCTTACCGCTAATGATTCTAGGAGCGGAGATTCTATACCATTGGAAAAAAGACAGAGATTATCACATTATGGCTCAGCGATGGACCAAAGGCTTTGCAGTATTATTAGGGGTGGCCATCCCTTCTGGAACAATTGCGGGCGTGCAGTTATCCTTGCTGTGGCCAGGATTTATGGAAGTGGTAGGTAAGGTTATCGCTCTGCCATTCCAGATCGAGATTTTTGCGTTTTTACTAGAAGCGCTATTCATGTCCATTTATGTATATGCGGCGGATCGCCTTTCTCCCGGAATGCGTATTCTCAGCGTTAGCTTAATTGCACTCGGAGCGTTGGCATCAGCTGTACTTATTACGAATGTCCATGCATTTGAAGGTACGCCGGCTGGATTTCGAATCGAGAACGGTCAGGTAGTCGATGTGGACCCGTGGGCGGGATTCTTTAACCCAAGCTTTGTTGTGTCGGCGGTTCACGTCGGACTTTCTGCATATATGACAGGTGCTTTCGCCATCGCTTCTGTGGCGGCGTATAAGATGCTAAAGCGTCGGAGAGGAGATAGAGAATTTACTTTTCATCGTAAAGCGTTAATGATGGCACTGGCAATCGGTGGGCTGTTTTCGATAGGTACTGCATTGAACGGACATGAGTCTGCGCAGTATCTTCATGAGTATCAGCCGGAGAAGCTAGCGGCAGCGGAAGGACTCTTTGAGACGCAGGCGTATGCACCGCTGGCGATTGGTGGCTTTACGGATGAGGCGACACAAAGCGTAAAATATGGCATTGAAGTTCCGTGGGCATTAAGCTTTTTGGCGGGCAACCGATTTGACGAGGTAGTGAAGGGGCTTAATGATTTTCCTCGAGAATATTGGCCTCCACTGTATATACACACCTTATTTAATGGGATGGTTGCCATCGGTTCGCTTTTGATTCTTTTGTCGATTATCGGTTTTGTCTGGCGTCATCTTATGAAGCGTGAAGGGTTCCCACGCTGGCTTATGTGGCTTTTCATTGCATCCGGTCCGCTGGCGATGATGGGTATTGAATTCGGTTGGATTTTTGCTTGTACTGGGCGCCAGCCATGGGTACTGTACCGAACTATGCTGACCGCTGATTCGGTCACGCAATCGGAAAATATCGGTCTGCTGTTTGCGTTATTCGTCAGCATTTATTTGTTGCTTGGAATCGCAACTGTGGTCGTATTACGCCACTATTTTAAGCGACATCCATTGGAGAAGGAGTTGGAGAAGAGAGGAGCGCTTGGTTCATGAGCAATGAATTGATTGCGATTGCTATGCTATGGCTGTTTGTTTTTGTATACTCAGTAGCGGCCTCGATTGATTTTGGTACTGGTTTCTGGTCGATGATATACCGTAACCACGAACAGAGCAGAGCAACCAACATCGCCAACCGATATTTGTCGCCTTCCTGGGAGGTGACTAATGTATTTGTTGTTTTAATTGTTATCGGATTGGTATGCTTTTTTCCGGGTGCCACATTTACGCTTGGCACAGTACTTCTAATTCCCGGTAGCTTGATTTTACTTTTGTTGTCCATTCGTAGTGCTTTTCTCGTATATTCTCATTCCGTAGAAGGATACGAGAAACAATTAACTATTATTTCAGGTATTAGTGGTCTGCTCATCCCTGCACTTCTTATTCTTGTACTTCCGATTACGCAGGGCGGGTTCATCGGGACAGAAAAGGGATATGAAGAGCTGTTGCTCGGAAAATTGCTGACAAGTGCCAGCGGAGTTTCATTCGCAGCCTTCGCCATTAGCAGCACATTCTTTCTCTCATCGCTTTTACTGGCAGATTATTCGCGGGTTGCGAATGAATCGGAGGCGTATCGGCTATATCGCCGTGATGCTATTCTGAACGGCCCGCTTTCCTTCTTTATTGCATTAGTGCTCGTTGCCTCTATGAGAGGCGAAGCGCCTTGGTTGTATACTAATTTACTTGGAGAACTGAACATATTGCTTGTGTCGGCTGCGTCTTTTTTTATCGGATATACAGCGTTATGGTGGCCGGGTGGGGCACAAACGAAGCTTTTGGGAAGACCACGCATCGCCGTACTTTGTATTGTCCTACAGTATCTTCTGGCCAGCTACGCATACGGTAAAGCTCATCTGCCTTATATTGTGTATCCGCATGTTACCATTGAATCGGCTTTCACCCATCCGAATACGTTTCGCGCGCTGTTCATTTCATACATTGTTGGCTTTGCGATTTTGACACCGGGTTTTATCTTTTTCTGGCGGATGTTTATGAAAGATAAGCGTTATTTGCGACAGTCCTAATTGGACAGAAGGCAGACAGCTCCTTTCTATCATAGAAAGGGGTTGTTTCTTTTTTGGTACACATAAGTTTCTATAGGAGATTATTTGTTTCCTTTAGATACGAAAGCAAGGCGATAAGCTCTAAAACATGCGAATGTAACCTTCTGTAAAGTAGGTATATTTTTTGCAATAGTTAAAATATACAGTCAAAAATAAATTGCACATCTAGTACTTTACTTATAGAGGTGAGGGAATGAGTACGACGGTTGGGAATGTAATCGAGTGGGCAGCACGAAATTACCCGCAGAAGACAGGCCTGGTGTATCGAAGAAAGAACCAGAGCTGGACGTTTCGAGAGTTAGATGAGAAGGTGAATCGGTTTGCTGACGCACTTAGGCGCAGAGGCGTCCGGAAAGGGGATGTAGTATCTGTTTTTCTCTATAATACAAGTGAATTTGTCATTACCTTATTTGCTGCCGCAAAATTGGGAGCTATTTTCAATCCGATTAACTATCGATTGACTGCATATGAGCTTCAGTACATTCTGAATGATGCAAACAGCCAGGTGCTCGTATACGAAGCAGCACTCGCGGAAGTGGTAAAACAGGCTCGTAAACTGGGAACGCAGGTAGCTCAATTTATCTTTGTCGACGAATCGGTGCCGAACGGAGATGATTCTTTCTACGAACTAGTAGCACAAGGAGACAATCAGCGGCCGCATGTTCATGTAACAGAAGAGGACCTGTATATTATGATGTATACGAGTGGTACGACTGGCCGTCCAAAAGGAGTATTGCATAAGCACCGTGACATGGTGCACCACAATTTTCTAATGATGCAGTGCATGGGATTGAATAAGAATGATGTTGGGCTCTCGGCTGCACCGCTGAACCATACGGCGGAGCTGCATACATCTTTCTTACCGCGTGTACATGTAGGAGCTACTAACGTGTTGCTTCACACCTTTTGTGCGGCGGAAGTGTTGAAAGCGATCGAATGCGAGAAAGTAACCCACTTGTTTGCTGCACCTACCATGGTCAATATGTTGCTGAACGATGTGGCATTTAGCACGTACGATTTGTCTTCGCTGCGGCTGCTCGGATATGGTGGCGCATCGATGCCGCCTGTGCTCATTCGCCAATTCCAACAAAAAGTCGGTGCGGACCTAGTGCAGATGTATGGTACAACGGAGATGGGGCCGGTTATGACGGTTCTCTACACGGATGAACAGCTAGAACGGGCCGGGTCAGCAGGGAAAGCCATTCTTACACATGAAGTGAAAATTGCTCATCTGCGGGAAGACGGAAGTCCCTCCCATCCGGATGATGAATGTGCCATAGGAGAGGTGGGAGAAATTATCGTCAAAGGCCCATGCATGATGCAGGAGTATTATCAACGACCGGAAGCGACAGAAAAAGCGCTTGCACATGGTTGGTATCATACAGGCGATATGGCGTCATACGATGAAGACGGCTACATCTGGATTCACGATCGATTGGATCATATGATCGTTTCAGGTGCAGAGAATGTATATCCCAGGGAAGTAGAAGATCGGCTTGTTGAACATTCTGAAATTCTGGAGGCAGCCGTAATCGGTAAGCCTGATCCGACATGGGGGCATATTGTCGTTGCGTATATCGTCATCAAACCGGGAAGTACAGCGACCGCTGAGGAGCTGGATCAGTTTCTTTTGGACGGTGGACGGCTCGCAAAGTACAAGAGACCGCGTGAATACCATTTTGTAGAGGCATTACCGAAAACCCCTAGCGGTAAAATTCAGAAATTCGTACTTGAGAAGCAATGGAAAGAAGTGCGGTAAAATAAAAGAATATAGAGCGGAGGCAAAGAGGCGATGCGGGGATATTTCGGAAAGAGGCGCGAGCATGGAGCTGAACAGCCAGCCGTATTAGGCGGTTTGAAGCTAAGGTTGCCGTTTGTCCACTATGGTATGGAGTTTCCGGATTGGATTCAAGGCGCGATTCTTTGTGTGGTGCCGATGGGTATCACGGCAGTTATGATGGATACGCTGGGCATACCGTTTGAGCTAGCCATCGCTTTTGTCATCATCAACAATTTTATGTATTTGCTGCATACACATTTTGGTGATCCGGCTATTGCGGGATGGATTACGGCCGGTATTCCGCTGTATGTCGGCTTTTTAAACGGATTTCCCGCAGGAGAAGAACGCATTCAGGCACTTATTGCTCTTCAGCTAACGGTTGCGTTTATTTTCTTGATAATGGGGGTGTTTAAAGGAGCTGATGTTTTGGTTAAAAGAGTACCCGTGTCTTTGAAAGCAGGAATTTTGCTGGGGGCAGCTATGGCTGCAATTCTCGGTGAATTCGCGGCAACGGGTCGTGTATGGAAAATGCCGGTCACCATTCTAATTGGGGCTGCGCTCGGATTTTTCATGATGTTCTCTAAATCCGCTGGGCCGCTGCGCCAAAAATATGGCTTGTTCCGTTATATTGCCCAATTCGGCATTGCGGTACCGTTTGCATTGGCATATGGCTTCGGTATTCTTATTGGAGAAGTTAATCTTCCTGTATTGAACTGGAGCTTTGTAGCATTGCCTATTGGCGAGATTATAGCTAACTATAGCGTATTCGGCCTCGGATTTCCGCCAATGGAATACTTTTTGAAAGCGTTACCATTGGCGGTTGCCGCTTATATTATCGCATTTGGAGATATTCTTGTAGTCAGTACTTTACTGAAGAGTGCAAATCAAGCACGCCCAGATGAAAAAATCGCATTTAGCCCGGGACGCAATAGCATTATTGTCTCGTTCCGAAATTTTCTGCAAGGATTGTTTATGCCCTATCTTCCGTTATCTGGCCCACAGTGGACGGCAGGGCAGGTGCTCGTATTAAACAGGTATATGAATAGCAGCCGAGAGCAGAACGATAGTTATTGGGGCGGGGCGACAGGCATCTTCTGGGGGATGAGTATTGCGCTTTTGTTAGGACCGATTGTTTCCTTATTTCAACCTGGTATCCACATTGGCATGGCGCTTACTATGCTTATTCAAGGTTACTTATGCGGATACCTGGCACTGGAAATTCTTAAGGATGAAGGAAATTTGCAGAAGGGTATTGCTGTGCTTGTCGGTGCCGTTCTTGCTACAAAAGGAGCAGCATGGGGTCTTGGTATCGGAATTATCCTTTGGTTATTGCTAGAAAAAGATTGGACGACTGCAGGTCGGTCCGTGGCGGAAGTTACCATTGTCTCTGAAGATTCTGCACAAGCGAAAAAAGCGGAGTAAAACGTAAAAAGGGCTGACTCAAAAGGTTGTGAGTCAGTCCCTTTCTTGATGGATAAGAGAGTACATGCTGCTTTTTCCCTGTAGAGTATATGACACAGTTAGCAAAATATTTAATGACTAGGCTAGCTGCTGAAAAAGCTCATGCTAGAACGTTTATGTTTTTTATAATGGTGATGTCCATAGGAGCGAGAGGAGAAATCACCGCGCCCTCTTCCCATTAGCTTGCGGGCGCCTTTTGCTAGTCCGGCTACAATTAGGAGACCGAACACCAGGATGATAAGCAGTACGATGACAATGCCTCCAAGCAGTATTTTAATCATGTTCTTTCCTCCTCATTCGGTACGTACCGTGTAATACGTGAGAGCGAAAAAAAAGTTTCAACGTACGTTCCTGGATGAAAGCTTTACTTTATTAATGTGTTTCTAGCCAAGCGTTTTTGCTATCGATTAAAAGCTGTAGGTCAGGATCTTCGTGACCATTTACTCTCGAAAGCAAGTACTGGGAAAAGACTAGATCATCCCGGGTAAGGTAGGCATAATCTGAATACGGATGCGGCGTCAAATCCGGATACAGCGCATAATACAGATTTTGATCAGGCATAACCCATTGTGCACGGGTAGCCTGGATACCTGCAAGCAAACGGTTCCCCAGTTGTTTTTTACTTTCATCGCCATTATACAAATATACTTCGTAGAGGTAATTCATAGTAGCTACTAAATGGTTAAGCGACGTATGCGATTGCTTGCTTCCTTCTGCTCCTACATAATCGGGTACGAAGAGGCCATCCGGACCTACTTTTATTCCATAACGCCCAGCATAATCCATAAGATACGTATCCCATTTATCTAACGCTTTTTTTATGACCGGATCAGGCATGACCCAATAGTAGTGCAATAGAAAAGTCGCATTGTCGATGTTGCGTCGGTTATCCATATAGCGATAGCCGATTCCGTATGACTGGTATAGCCACTCTGACCGCGGATATGTTTCCCAATATCCGCTATTCGTTTGCGTTTGAACGGCTGTATAGGCGAGGTGGGAAGCAATATTTTGGAACCATATGCCGTTCTCTGCCTCGGGTAGAAACGCGAGTGAGCGAAGTCCATCAACATTAGCTGGATTCCGGTAAAAGCTGCCTGGCTCATATGGTCTGTATGTATTTTCATTCGTATAGTAGGCACCATCTTCCCGTAGCTTCTTGTCGATTTCGAATTCGAGCTGAGCCGCTTTCGTTTCGGCCAGCTGGTTCTCCCAGCGAATGAGCGGTTGATTCGACAGCATGCCCCATGTTGCTGATTCGGTACCGGCTCCTGCATTCATCGTGAGAAGGAATACATGACCTGAATCGTTCTGTGTGTGTTTTGTTGCTGGACTTGCTTGCGGCATTTCTTTATATACAGTATAGCCAAGCGATTTGTATGTTTCAGCTTTTCCGATTCGGTAGAACAACTTACTTCCGTCCACATACACCGAAGACGCATAGGAATCGGAGGCACCCATAAATTTTTTCCAGCTCTTCTCGTTACCAGTCACAAGAGAAGCGGTTTGCTCTATTGCAGGATCAAGTGCGGTAATGCGAACCTGCACAGGCTCTGTTTTGCCGGCATTCGTATGGCGAGCAAAGTAGAGAAGGCTTCCGTTTTTTAACTTGACGAACGTAAGATCGAAACCACGTCCACCTTTTTTATACTGATAATACGTATATGTCGCATGCTCGTATTTTTTTGTTGTGACAACTGGGCGGACCGATTCCACCCATCCATTCGCTTCTATCCGATATTCCGGTAGTCCATCATTGTCTATGTCCACTGGGTGGAGAACAGGAACATTGCTCGTAGCCGCAGCAGCCGTTCCATTATGTATAAGTCCAGAGAAAATAAAAAGACAGCACAAGAGACAGAGAATGATACTTTTTATGTTTTTCATGTTCGATCCCCATTTTCCTAAGTGATATATATTTACATTCTGCATAGATAGGTCTTTTGCCTTCTTCCGTATAAAAAATTCAATATTTGTTTGCATTATTGAAGATAACTCCCGTTTCAGAACGTCCCGTTATCAAGTAGAATTTTACTAAAGAACTTTATTTATCCAATTCATAAGTCCTGGTTAGGGGTGAGGGAGATGGAAATTGTACAGTTCGAGTACAGAGGAAGAGTAGAACTTGGAAGGATGGAAACGGCAGAAGGTGAGCTTCTGAACGTAGAGGTGAAAAATCCGGAGTCCTATATGGTTGGAGACTTTATCGGATTTTTCTATGGGGGAAGAAAGTTCTCAGTAAAAATCATAAAAAAAGGACTGCAGCATATTTGCCTGTTTATTCCGTTGTTCGAGACGAATTTTCCGAATAACCGGAGAAGATGGCCACGCGTTCGTGTCGACTTGAGCGCTTTTATCAATGATTATTTAAGCGAGAAAATCTACGAAATCCCGCCTGATTTGCGAATACGTGTCATTGATTTGAGCATCCAGGGGTTCGGATTCATTTCACCCGAACCGTTGAGAGTAAATCATTCTTATTATTTGCTGTTTGAGGTGCCTGATTTAGCCATTAAAATAAAGACAATCATTCGTCATGAAAAGCTTGCTGATGACGGCTACCGTTATGGCTGCGAGGTCTTATCAATTACAAAGAAAGACTTCAACGCACTGCGCCGCTATGTTCTATTGCAGCAGCTCATTAAAAGTGTTGCGCCGCATTCTCAGACATAGTGGCTTAAAGATCACGAAAGAAAAGGCAGCTTGACCTCAGAGCAATTTGAAATGGCGGGAGAACCAGTAATCCTCAAGGACACGCTCGACTCCCGAAGCGACGATATGCTGAAACCCCTCTTCATCTGTAGTAAGCCAATTGTTAGCTTCATCTTTGAATACAGGATAGAAATGCCCCTTCTTAAATAATAACGGAGCAGAAGGCGTTTCAATATAATCTTCGGTCGTTCTGGCGTGAACGTCCCGGATACATTGCGCAAGTTCCAAAAGTTGGCTCCTCCTTACTTTCGCTTACTGGCCAATTGACATGAATATTTTTATCCTGGTCTAACGGGCAGTAGCCCCTCCCCTTCATATGCGCTACATGGGGGAGCTGTCCCTATGACCCCGATAAGTGCAACTAACCATCAGCGGATGATGAAGAAACTTCCACTGATAGAAGTTTTACTTTATTGTATAGGAAAAATGCCAAGAAACGAAGAGAATACACTATTTAATTCATAGAAACTCCACTTTTTTCTTACGAAGTCCTATTGTATATTAAGTAAATATACCTATAATTAAGGTATAAAGATATAAAAATGTGATGTGCTTTAGAGACTAGTGCCATTTCGCTGTTTATACAGTGAAAAAAGGAAAAGTAGGAAGAAGAAAGATGGGGTGGTAAAGATGTTTTGGGGACCGATTAGTTTAATGGGATTTTTCTGTACGATTGTGTTTCTAGGATTTGCATTCATCTCTCTTTTTTCCGTATTTAGGAAGAAAGGGAGCTTTGTAAATAGCATTGTTGGAATTGCACTCTCGGCTGTCTTTTTCGCCGTATTCGCATTCGGAGCAGTAAAAGTTCAACAGAACAATGAAGTAGCCGGAGATAAGTTGAATCAGAGATCGGTTGCGGTGATAGCAACACAACTACATACAAACCTAAAAAGATAACCTGCCTGTATAAAGGGCAGGTTTTTCTTATAAAAAAACGAGTGGGGGAATTTTAGAGAAGAGGAAACATGTTTGTGAACAAAAATGGATTATTTGCTCATCATCTTTTCACAAATAATACATGTACAGAAGAATAATGGAACTATAATAAAAATGCAGCAAGCAATGTTTCAAAATTACTTGCTGTATCACTTAACTTTTTGGTTTTTCTTTATATTGAGAGGTGCTTATTATGTTCTGGCTTGAATTCCTCATTGTACTTATTTGTATCTTCGTTGGTGCGCGTCTCGGAGGAGTTGGACTTGGAGTAATGGGGGGCGTGGGGCTCGCGATTCTAACTTTTTTCTTCCATCTACAGCCAACCGCTCCGCCGATCGATGTTATGTTGATGATTGTTGCCGTTATTACAGCAGCAGGGGCGCTTCAGGCGGCGGGCGGTATGAATTATCTCGTTCAGCTTGCTGAAAAAATGTTACGTAGGAACCCATCTCATATCACTTTTATGGGACCTATTGTAACGTACTTGTTTACATTTTGTGCAGGAACGGGACATGTAGCGTATTCTGTGTTACCGGTTATCGCTGAAGTGGCGCGTGAATCTGGTGTGCGTCCGGAACGTCCCATGTCCATCGCTGTAATCGCCTCTCAGCAAGCGATTACTGCAAGTCCGATTTCAGCAGCTACAGTAGCACTATTAGGGCTTATATCTGGATATAATATTCAGTTGATTGACATCCTAATGGTGAGTATTCCTGCGACGTTTCTCGGCTGTATGATCGGTGCGCTGTTTGCCAGTCGTATGGGCAAAGACCTGGACAAAGATCCTGAGTATTTACGTCGGGTAGAAGAAGGACAGGTCCCGTCCTTCAACCAGCATGAAGAGCAACAGCCGGTAAATCGTCGGGCCAAGCTATCCGTTTTTGTATTCCTGGCAGCTGCGTTTGCTGTAGTACTGCTCGGCACCTTCCCAGAACTGCGTCCGGCATGGGAGGTAGCAGGCAAAATCGAACATATGGCGATGCCGGTAGCGATTGAAATTGTCATGCTTACTGCTGCTGCATGCATCATTTTACTATGTAAAGTCAATGTAGATGACGTAGTGAAAGGAAACGTATTTATAGCGGGGGCGCAGGCAGTTGTCGGTATTTTCGGGATTGCTTGGATGGGCGATACATTCTTTGCCGGCAATATGGAGCTATTGAGTGGATCGATTAAGGGAATGGTTACTGCTGCACCGTGGCTGTTTGCTGTTGCGTTGTTCCTGTTATCCATCCTTTTGTATAGTCAGGCAGCGACTGTCCGTGCACTTATGCCACTTGGTATCGCGCTTGGTATTCCGGCATCATCGTTAATCGCCATGTTTCCGGCAGTCAATGGCTACTTCTTTATACCGAATTATGGTACGATAATTGCGGCGATTAATTTTGACCGCACAGGTACGACGCGCATCGGAAAGTACATACTCAATCATAGCTTTATGATACCAGGGCTTGTATCTACCGTATCTGCTGTGGCCATAGGCTTTATACTGGTTCAATTCCTTTTCTAATTACAATCTTACATTACAATATAGGAGATGTTTGTAGACATGGGAGACAAAACATATCGTGTAGAGAAAGACTTTCTTGGTGAAAAAGAAGTTCCGATTAATGCTTACTACGGTGTCCAGACGATGCGTGCCGTAGAAAATTTTCCGATTACAGGCTATCGTATTCACGAATCGCTCATCACAGCGATGGCTATCGTGAAAAAAGCGGCAGCGTTGGCCAATATGGAAACCGGTCAGCTTAATCAGCGCCTAGGAAATGCCATCGTACAGGCGGCACAGGAAATTATTGATGGTAAGCTGCATGATCAATTTATCGTAGACCCGATTCAGGGTGGTGCAGGTACATCCATCAATATGAATACGAATGAAGTGATTGCGAACCGAGGTTTAGAAATTATCGGGGAAACCAAAGGTAATTATTTTCAATTAAGCCCAAATACGCATGTTAATATGGCGCAATCAACGAACGATGCATTTCCGACAGCCATTCATCTGGCTACACTCTCCATGCTCGATAAGCTGCTCGTAACAATGCAGGAGCTACATGACGCATTCGCTGAGAAAGCGAAAGAGTTCGACCATGTAGTTAAAATGGGGCGTACCCATCTGCAGGATGCAGTTCCGATCCGTCTTGGCCAGGAATTTGAAGCATATAGGCGTGTATTGGATCGTGATATGAAGCGAATTAAACAATCGCGTCAGCATCTATACGAAGTGAACATGGGTGCGACTGCAGTAGGCACAGGATTAAATGCCGATCCTAGGTACATTAAAAGCGTCGTGAAGCATTTGGCCGACATTAGCGGCTTCCCAATTGTCGGAGCGGAGCACCTCGTTGACGCAACGCAAAATACAGATGCATATACGGAAGTATCGGCTGCGCTGAAAGTATGCATGATGAACATGTCCAAAGTGGCGAACGACCTGCGTTTGATGGCATCCGGTCCACGTGTCGGGCTGAGCGAAATCTCGTTGCCTGCCCGCCAGCCTGGCTCCTCAATTATGCCAGGTAAAGTCAATCCGGTTATGGCCGAGGTCATTAACCAGATTGCCTTCCAGGTTATTGGTAATGACAACACCATTTGTCTGGCATCTGAAGCGGGTCAGCTTGAACTGAATGTAATGGAACCAGTCCTTGTCTTTAATCTGCTGCAATCCATTAGTATTATGAATAATGGCTTCCGCGTGTTCCGCGAATATTGCGTTCAAGGAATTACGGCAAATGAAGAGAAGCTGAAAGAATATGTAGAGAAGAGTGTAGGTGTCATTACGGCCGTCAACCCTCATCTGGGATACGAAACGGCGGCGCGTATCGCCCGCGAAGCGATTCTAACTGGCAAGTCGGTACGTGAGCTCTGCTTGTACTACAATGTATTGACAGAAGAGGAACTTGACCTGATTCTTGATCCGTATGAAATGACGGACCCGGGTATTTCTGGTGCAGCATTATTGTTTAAAGATTAGATAGATTGGCGGAAAAATAAAACCGCTGCCCAGCAGGCATCAGCTTCACCGGTACCGGTAAGCGCAGCGAAAACGATCGTCTCTACATCGCCACCCGGGGCTGCAAGTGAAAAAGCTAAAAAGCAACAAAAATGGTCTAATGATAAAGACTAGTAAGTATAAGGAAAAGTATGAAAAAGAGAAAGAAAGGCATAAAGATAAGGATGATGATTAAAGAATCCGCCTATGGGCGGTTTCTTTTTTTTTGCATAAGAAAGTAGATGCCGCGATAAAGCAAGCAAGCGGCATCTACTTTCCTCCGAGCGAGTTTTTCTTATTGTGTCTGTTTTCCCGCTCTGGAAACATGTTCGTTTAATAAAACGGCACCTCCAACACACACTAACAATACTTCGAACAGGAGGTGAAAGAGCATGGCACAAAACAGAAACAAATTACTTGTTCCTCAAGCAGAACAAGTGCTTGATCAATACAAATATGAAATCGCGGCTGAATTTGGTGTACAATTAGGCGCCGACACATATGCCCGTTCTAACGGTTCCGTTGGTGGTGAAATTACCAAACGTTTGGTGAAATTATCGCAACAGCAACTTAGTGGTAAGTAATCAATCGAATATATATGGAAAAAAGCGGCTGACTGTTTACGTCTGCCGCTTTCTGTCATCCTATATGGATAGATTCTCCGTTATTGTGCTATAGCCTCCGGCATATGCAAGAACTTGAGAACTTCATGCACAGATGCCTCGCCTTGATCGATGCAGTCGGGCAGTCCGGCTCCGTGATATGGAGCACCGGCAAGAAAAATGCCAGGTAACTGGGCATGTAGTTCAGCCTCTAGTTTTGCCATTCGCTGTTGATGGCCGACCACGTACTGCGGACGAACTTGTTTCCAGCGAGTAATATGATAAAACTCAGGCTGTTGCTCAATTTTCATGATTTTATTCAAGTCGGTCAGCACGGCCTTGATAATCTCTTCATCCGGTTGATATACAATAGCGTCCTCATCGGCGCGTCCGACGAAGCATCGCAGAAGCACCTTTCCCTTTGGTGTTGTTTGAGGCCATTTTTTGTGTACCCATGTACAGGCTGTGATATGATAGTTCGCATTGCGCGAGACAATAAACCCTGTTCCGTTAATGTCTTGCTTAATCGCTGTTTCAGGGAAGGCAAGTGCTACGGTTGCCACGGATGTAGTTGGCATTTCTTTTAGAAGATTGATAAAAGGATAAGCCGATAATGTGTCGCGTGTCGTTTTGGCTGGTGTTGTCATTACGACGCTATCCGCAGCCATAACAGTTCCATTGGATAATTGCAGTTCATATCCTTCATCTGTTTTACATATCTTCTCAACCGCAGTGTCTTTACGGATGCAGACCGGGTCTAACCGCTGTTCAATTGCTTCTACCAGAGATTGCAGGCCGCGTTTGAAAGTCAGGAACGCGCTTGGCGTTTTCTTGTCAGCAGAAGCCTTAGGCTGCTTTGGTGTTGTAGAGCGCATACCGAGAATCAGGCTGCGGTATTTTCGTTCTACATGATAGAATTGCGGAAAGGTTGACATGAGGCTCAAATCGTCGATATTTCCCGCATACACACCGGACAGCAATGGCTCAATTAAATTTTCCACTACTTCATTGCCAAGACGGTGACGGAAAAATTCACCCAGAGAGCGATCTCCTTCCCCTTGTTCGCCGCGAGGTAAAACGAGATCAAGTGCCGCCCGAAGCTTTCCTGCCGGGGAGAACAGTGAAGTTGTTACAAAGGGTGCCAACTTAGTTGGAATTCCCATGATGGCACCGCCCGGAATCGGATACAGCTGATCGTTGTTGAGAATATACGCTTGTCCTGTTTGATTGCGTACCAAGTCGTTTTCAAGGCCTACTTCTTTTGCCAGACGGGCTGCGCTTGTTTTTCGGGCCAGAAAGGAGTCCGGTCCCCGTTCAATGACAAAGCCATTTGTATAATCGGTCTGTATCTGGCCGCCCAATCGTTCCGACGACTCCAGCAATACATACCTGATAGGGAGCTTTTGTTCCTGAATCGCTTTCTGCAGATAATATGCGGTTGTCAGCCCGGTGATGCCGCCACCGACAATCGCGACTGTAAGAGCTTGCGTACTCATGGTTCATCACTTTCTTTCTTCTAGCTTCTTAAGGACAGCAGATGCCAGCGCTTCGATGAACATTTCGTGTGTATTTGGCATCGGCGGGCGGAAATAATGAACGCCTAGCTCATCGGCCAGATTTTTACACTCATAATCGTTATCGTATAGCACCTCAAGATGATCGGAGACGAAACCGATCGGACAAAATACCATCGTAGTATACCCTTCTTTGTGAAGTCCACGCATTCTGTCCAATACATCCGGACCAAGCCACGGCTCAGGCGTGCGTCCCGCACTTTGCCAGGCAGTCGTATAATGCGGCACGTTCGCCATTTCTGCAATCATGCGCGCATTGTCCGCGATTTGCTGCGGATATGGATCGTTCATTTGCTTAATTTTTTCTGGTAGACTATGCGCCGAGAAAATTACAATTGTCTTCTCCTGTTCCGTTTCTGAAATCGATGCATATGTTTCCTGTAGCCGTTCTGCCCAGTAACGGATGAATGCCGGCTCTTCATGCCAATTATCAATAGAATAAAGAGTCGGTCCACCTCGTTTTTCACTTTCTTCAAGGGCACGTCCATTATATGATTTTGCGCTGAATGTCGAGTAATGAGGGGCCAGTACGATACTGACTGCCTCTTCGATGCCGTCTTCGTTCATACGCCGTACACCGTCTTCAATGAAGGGCTCTATATGTTTCAGGCCAAGGTATGCTTTGAATTCATATTCGTCCTGTATGTGATTGAGCTTGGTTTCAAGAGCGGAGGCCTGCTCTTCCGTAATGCGGGCGAGTGGGGAAATCCCTCCGATTTTCTCGTAACGATCGGTCAACTCTTGTAGCAATTCCGGCGTCGGTGTGCGGCCGCGGCGGATATGAGTATAATATGGCTCGATTTCCTCGGTGCTGCGCGGCGTACCGTAAGCCATTACGAGAAGTCCCATGCGATTTTTCGTCATTCTTATACCCCGCTTTGTTTTTGTGTTATTTTTTCGCCGAATAGTCGTGAATGAATGCAGTGAGGCGTTGCAGGGTTTCAACCTTTACCTGCGGATATACTCCGTGCCCCAGGTTGAAGATGAAGCCCGGCGATTCCATACCTTCATCCAGAATTTCTTTTGCTTTCTTCTCCAATTCCGGCCAATCAGCCAGCAGAAGACCTGGATCGAGATTGCCCTGCACGGTTCTGCTCACACCTTGCTGACGGGCTTGCGTGATGCTTGTTCGCCAATCAAGTCCGATTACATCAAGCGGCAGCTTATTCCATTCCTGAAGTAGATGACCGGCCCCGACCCCGAACATAATTTTCGGTGCGTTTTCTTTTTCCAAGGCAGAGAAGATACGGGTCATTACAGGAGCCACGTATGTTCTGTAATCTTGCGCATTCAATGCTCCTACCCATGAGTCGAACACCTGAACAGCTTGCGCACCGGCATGGATTTGCGCTTGCAGGTACGTAACTGTCATCTCTCCTAGCTTGTCCATTAAAAGGTGCCATGCTTCCGGGTTCGAGTGCATGAATGCTTTCGTTTTATAATAATTACGTGACGGTCCGCCCTCAATTAAATAACTGGCCAGCGTAAATGGAGCGCCTGCGAATCCGATGAGTGGCACAGACAGTTGCTCACGCAGCAGCTTGATCGTATCAAGGATATATGGCACGTCTTCTGACGGGTGAAGCGGTTGCAGCTTCTCCACATCTTCTTTACATGTAATCGGATTATCGATAACGGGTCCGATGTTCGACTTAATCTCCACATTAATGCCCATCGCTGGCATTGGGGTCATGATATCAGCGAACAAAATCGCGGCGTCCACGTCCAATTGTTCGATGGGAAGCATAGTAACTTCCGCACATACTTCCGGGCGATGCGTAATCTCGAACAGTGAATATTTCTCACGAATCCTCCGGTATTCCGGCTGATAACGGCCAGCTTGTCTCATGTACCAGGCAGGTACACGATCGTGTGCTTCGCCGCGACAGGCTTTTAGAAAGTTATCATTAAATGGCTTTGTGCTCATTTTGCCACACCTTTCCTTTCGATAAACATAAAAACGATAAAAACCTTCCCTATTGTACGATAGCATATCTTGCTTTTAAAAGGTAAGGAGTTATTGTGACAAGTATTCTTCAAGAGGAATTTTCGCGGCAGTATGTAGGTAAGAAACCAAAAGTAAAAGCGGATGTAAGCGAAGCAGCTGCCTACATCCGCATAAAGTGAAATTTCACGCTATAGGGCTGTATTGCGATTACGCCTTTGGTGTGGGCGGTTCATCGCCAGGTTTGGCAGATGTAGCATTAACTAATTTTTTGTTAATAAGTACCGGAACGATATCAACTTCATTAAGCCGTCCGCAATACAGTACTTCTTCTTTCCCATGTTGCTGGGCGAGACGTTTTCCTGTCGCTGTCTCTAGCAAGAAATCCGGCAATGATTTTCCGATTTGCAAGTAGCTTGCTTCAAGCGCTTTACCTAGGTCACAGACCTTGCTCGCGGGTACGAGGCAGCGAGCGAGATGAACCATCATACCGGCAGCTAATCCGTCTTCAAGCGCAAACTCGTGGCGGGTACCTGCACAGTATAGCGTAATATCCAACTGGCGCCTGATGGCTTCTCTAATGCATGCATCAGCATTAAGAAAGCAACCGATAAGCACATGTGCGGCACGGGCCGCTTTGCTGATGGCGATCGTACCGTCAGTCGTCGTTAGTACAAGCTGTTTGCCGGCCTCATGGGGAATGCGGAATGCGGTAGGAGAGTTGCTGTACTCGAATTCCGCTACCTTTTTTCCATGTCTTTCTCCGGCGCATACAACGTTCTGTGAGCGCAGAGCCTGCGCCTGCCCGATCGTTTCAACGGGAAGAACGGAGGCAAAGCCACAATTGAGCGCAGCCACGATGGTGCTCCCCGCTTTTAGCACATCAATCACAATAACTGTGCGTCCAGCGATCTGCTCCTGCCGAATTTCCTCTACTGTCTGCACGACTTCAATCCTCATGTTTCCCTCTTCCTCTCATTCCTCGGGTTTTCTGCCTTCATATTATGCCGAATGAAATATGGGCGTTCCCCCTCCGAAGATATATTCCGATCTGTACATGCATACGTTGAAAGAGAGAGGAGGGGATACGTGTGCTGGAAAAAGCGATTATCGGTATGGCAACGTTGCGTCTTCTGTCAGGTTCGCTGGAAGTTCTGGCTGCACTTATGATTATTAAAGTGAATGAAGTAGAAAAAGCGCTATTGATTAATTCTAGTTTAGCATTGGTCGGGCCTCCAGTTCTCCTACTAACGACGATGATTGGCCTTATGGGAATGGCTGACCGGATAAGCCTGACGAAAATTCTATGGATTCTCATCGGTGTGACCTGTATTTTAATCGGAGTACGTAAATAGAAAGGGGGCGTATATATGCGATATGTGACGCAAAAAGGAGATACAGTTGCCAAAATTGCCAATCGTTTTGGTACTAGTGTCGCGGGGATATTAAGTGTTAATCCATCACTTGGACGAAAGAGGTATTTGGTTCCCGGACAGGTAGTAATCGTACCTGATACGGTGTCCACCTACGAAACACAAAATGGTGATACTCTCTATTGTATTACGCGGCTATTCGGTGTATCACTGCAAGAATTGCGATTGGCGAATCCTTGGCTTGGAAGCATTGCACAGGAAGAGATGCTTGGGCCCGGGACGGCGCTTATGATTCCACCCACTTGCCTAGACGGAATTGTTCGCACAAACGAGGAATATACGCCATACGATCTGGCGAGGGATACAGCGGCATTGCAGGAGAGCTATCCGTTCTTGCAGATGGTAACGATCGGTCATTCTGTTGCGGGAAAACCGTTGCGGGCGATCCGGCTGGGAAATGGACGCAAGGAGGTATTCTACAGTGGGGCATGGCATGCTAACGAATGGATAACGGCGTCCGTGTTAATGAAATTCGTAGAAGATATGGCGCGAGCCTATTCCGAGAAAGAAAAGCTGCAGGGATATGATATCGAAGAGATATGGGATCGGTTCAGCATCTGGATTGTACCGATGGTAAATCCAGACGGTGTAGAGCTCTCAGTGCTTGGTATTGATTATGCTTATCCGTATTACGGGGAAGTGCTGGCGATTAACAACGGTTGCGATAATTTTACAGGATGGACCGCTAATATCCGCGGCGTCGACTTAAATCACCAGTGGCCGGCGTTATGGGAGGAAGAGGCGAGAACAAGTCCACAGGCGCCATTTCCTCGTCATTATGGCGGCCCTTATCCATTATCTGAGCCGGAAGCACGAGCGGTGTATGAGTTTACGAAGGGTCATGATTTTCTGGGGGTATTAGCGTATCATTCGCAGGGACAAGTAATCTTCTGGGGATTTCAGCATATGGAGCCTGCCGGTAGCGAGGAAATTGTCCGCCGGATGCAGACGTTGAGTACGTATACTCCCGTGCATACGGCAGACAGTTTTGCTGGCTATAAAGATTGGTTTATTCAGGAGCACCGCCGTCCTGGTTATACCATTGAAGTGGGGGTAGGTGTAAATCCTGTACCGATTGAGCAATTCGATTCGATTTATCACCAGAACCAGGGAATTTTGCTGGAAGCGCCCTTGCTGTTTGAACGATATATAACCGTCTAGTGCATCATATCCCAGAGCTGTTTGCCGATGAGCAGCGCAGTCACACTGACAAAGAGCGGTTTTACATAGCTTGCGCCTTTGCGGATGGCTACCTGCGATCCGAGCAACGCGCCTGCCACCATCGCAATGCCCATTGGAATTCCGTACTCATAATTTACGGCACCTAAGGCCATGAACATAGCAAGGCCCGCAATGTTGCTAGCGAAGTTAAGTACCTTGGAATTTCCGGCGGCACCGACAAAATCGAATCCCATAAGAAGAAACGCAAACAAAAGAAACGACCCTGTTCCGGGGCCGAAAAATCCGTCATAAAAACCGATAATAAGAGCGGTCATAATGGCGAAAAATACAATCTTCTTCGTTGCACCCCTATATGTAGACTCGTTGCCCCAGTCTTTCTTGAAGAGCGTGTAAATTGTGACCAGGATTAACAAAACGACGACAAGCGGTTTGAGGAATTCAGGTGGAATCTTTGTTACTGTATAGGCGCCTATAGCTGAACCGATAAGCGAGAGCGGAAACAGCCACCCTACCATCCGCAGATTGATTTTACCTGAACGCATAAATGAAATCGTACTCGTGCATGAAGACATGGTGCTGGCCAGCTTATTTGTCCCAAGTACTACCGTGGACGGAAGACCAGTCAACAGCAAAGCTGGGATTGAGATCAAGCCTCCGCCGCCAACGACTGAATCGATGAACGAGGCCAGGAAGCCCGCAGCCATAATAAACAGCAGCATGTCCGTACTGATATGCTCCATACTACCCCTCCGATAATGACATAGAATAAAAGCTATATTCTACTATACTATACTTTACGAATAAATTATGAAAAAAAGAAAGAAGGTCGTTCCTGGAACAGTAGTTAGATAATAGCGACTGTTCTTTTTCTTTTTAATAATATTTCTTTTTTGAAGGAAATGCCGTTTATTCCATAATGCATATAGAGTATAATATAAACTTAGTTAAAGTAAGTAAAAGCTGTCATGTAAGGTTTGGGAGGAATGTATGGAACAGCAAGCGATTTACGCCATAATTATTTTCTTAATTACGTATGCGCTCATTATTTCAGAGAAAATCCATCGCACGATCGTGGCTATGCTCGGTGCCACGTTAATGATCGTATTTGGCATTGTAAATCAGGAAACGGCCCTGCATCATATCGATTTCAATACGTTGGGGCTGTTGACCGGGATGATGATTATTGTTACGGTTACGGCTCAGACCGGATTGTTCAAGTACATAGCGATTTGGGCGGCCAAGAAAGCTAAAGGCGACCCGATACGCATTCTTGTTGCGCTGGGACTTATTACCGCTTTTGCTTCTGCTTTTCTTGACAATGTGACGACGGTGCTGCTCATGGTGCCGGTAACATTCAGTATTACACGCCAGCTTCGGGTATCGCCGATGCCGTATCTGCTGACGCAAATTTTTACTTCCAATATTGGGGGAACGGCCACACTAATCGGAGATCCGCCCAACATTATGATTGGAAGCGCAGTCAAAGAGTTGACATTTGCCGCTTTTATTTTTAATCTCGCACCGATTATTATTGTCATCCTGACCGTCACTGTCGGTATTCTTGCTTTTTGGTACCGCAAGCAGTTGAAAACGACGCCCGATCTACAGCAGGAATTGATGCAAATGAGCGCTGAGGACGAGCTATCAGACCCGACACTGCTAAAGAAATGCCTACTCATTCTGGCGCTGACTATCGCCGGATTCTTCGCTCACCAAGCGTTGCATATCGAGTCGGCGACTGTTGCGTTGACCGGGGCATTTCTGTTATTGCTCCTGACCGGCGAACATTATCTTGAGGATGCTTTGACCCGCGTGGAATGGACAACCATCTTCTTTTTCGTTGGGCTATTCGTGCTTGTATCCGGTCTGGTCGAGACAGGAGTCATTGCAAAGCTGGCACAGGAGGCAATCGCATTGACCGGCGGAGATTTGACGGCTACAGCCATGCTCATTTTGTGGATGAGTGCCATTGCTTCTGCTTTCGTAGATAATATTCCGTTCGTTGCTACCATGATTCCGATGATTCAGGAGATGGGCAAAATCGGTCTCACTGATCTTGAGCCGCTCTGGTGGTCTCTCGCTCTGGGGGCGTGTCTCGGCGGGAACGGTACGCTGATCGGTGCCAGTGCCAATGTGATTGTGGCGGGAATGGCTGCCAAAGAAGGTCACCATATTTCATTCTTGAAGTTTATGGCGATTGGCTTTCCGTTGATGATTTTGTCGATTGTTATTTCGACCATATACGTGTATTTACGCTATTTGATGTAGAGATAGAAACAGGAGGAGAGATGGAATGGTTCGTTACGAATATGATCGGGAAGGTTTGGATATTCAGGAGAGAGACAATGATCAGGACAAGGAGTTTATTATTAAGGTGAAAAATCCAGACAAATACTTGCCTGAGCTGCACAAGGTCCGTACGTATTTCGCTAAGGATACGGTACATACGGATGCATTATTCTACACACATCAGCATAATGAATACCATGTTATTGTGCGTGCGGATTATTACATTGGTTTTCTATTAGGTTTATTCAAGCACAAAATTTTATTAAGTCTGGAATGGGAATAATAAGAACGCAGAAAGGGTCCGGCAAGCCCGTTATGGCTGCCGGACCACTTTTTGTTTTAGTCCGTCTGAGCGTAGCGGTTATGCAAGTAGCGACCGGATAATCTGATTCGTAATGTTGGGGACAATCTCTAGCGAGAATGTCATTTCAATACGCTCGTATTTTTTGTGTGCGTCATAGCCGTATGGCCCAACGTTAATGACCGGCACATTAAGATTACGGATCGCCTCGTAATCCACACTGTATTTCTGACCGAAAGCCGGATTATTATCTGCTTCGCTTCGTATGCTTTCTTCATCGTCGCTAAGCGCTACGAAGCTCATATCCGAGATGTAGGGGAAGAAATGCCTGATTTGAATCGGATGCTCATAATGCGGCTGCACATATGCTACCGCCTGTTCAAGCGCCAGACTTAAGTTCCGCTCGTTCTCCGTCTTATCCGTCAGCTCCACGCGCGGTGAATAGATGGAGGAGTAGAAAATGATAATTGCTGGACGCTTATCCTTCATCCATTTCCATGCTTCCTCGACGACACGCGCAGCATACATCCGGCTATCCAGACTTGTATCTGCTAATAGCTCACGCATGTATGTCTCCATATGCCTGGTATATGCATCACCCCAGTCACGCGTAAGAAGTTCGTTCATTTCTTCATATGTATATACGCGGCTTGTCCAGGGGATTTCTTGATAAGGTTCACCGCTGCGTGCACAATAAGCGCGATACCGTTCCTCGAAGAGTTGTAGAACGCTATCAAAAGCAAGGTGCGCCTGCTCCTTCAACTTCTCCAGTACTTTTTTTGGAGACCAGGAGTGAACGAGAAAATTATAGTAGACGTAAGCTGCAAGTGCAGTCTGCACCGTATAGGAAGGCTTCAAGTCCATCTGTTTCAATGAGACTGGTGGTGCAGTGCTTTCCCCATATGCCTCATCGGATAATTCCGGGTTGTAATTAATGCGCCGTGTTAGTTCTGACGCAATGAAGTTCGGATCAAGCCCTTCAAAGCAAGCGCCTACATGTGTTTCTGCACCTGTAATGAAAAAGGACGGTAACAGTTTACCTACGGTGCCTTTATATACGTAGCGGTTTTCGTCGCCTTCGTAACGAGGGGAGACCAGATCGGAATTAATAGCCGCCACGTATTCGAAGTCGTATTGTTGCTTCCATTCCTGTAGTGGATACAGTGCAGAGAGAATGCCGTGCGAGCTGTCTTCTTCATCACATTCCGCTATAAGCACCAGATTACCGGCTAACTCCTCGGGATGCTCCGCATAGTAGCGAAGCAGATAAAGATTGCTGGCTACCCCGCTTTTCATATCAAGAACGCCGCGACCAAACATCCACTCACCAGAATCTAATTGCTGCCGAATAGCAGACGGAAGGGACTCATCTGCGAGAGCTTCCTTCAGTTCATCCGGTCGGCAAGCCTTGTCTTTCAGATGTCCGAAATCATCAATACCTACTGTATCGATATGTCCCATTAGAATCACCGTGCGAGCGCTTGCTGCTTTTGTACCACGGATGCATGCCAGAACATTAGAGCGTCTGATATGATCATTCACTGTTTGGACGCAGCGCACTTGCTCAGGGTGCTCATTAAAGTATGTCCACGACTTTAGCATTTCGTATAGCTGTTCTGCAAGAAGCTGTTCTCCTTCTGTATTGACGATGCTTTCCGTGTGAACGAGCTTTTTGGTCAATGAAAGTACGTCTTCATAGCAAGATAGCATAGGAAACATCCACTCCTTCATGAGAAAAGTAAAAGAGAACCGTATCTATTCTTTATAATCCCGGATGGATAAAGAAAGCAAGAAAAGTTTGTAAAGAAAAAACTTTTATACATTATGTATAAAAACAGCCTCATATTTTTGTTTATTTTTATTATTCTAAATTTTATATATGTTGTGTAAAATAGAATGAATTAAAGGTGTATATAAAGGGGGCCACATTTTGAAGAAAACATGGGGAATGCTAGCAATGGTTGGATTGCTCGCTATGCTGCTTCTGGCAGGTTGTTCATCCTCACAGGGGGCGAAAGAAACAGCGAACAAGCCTACAGAGGACAGCAAAACGCAGGAAGTAAAATTGAAACTAATAGAGGAAGGAACTCTATCGTTTGCTTCAAGCGGCTTGTACAAGCCTTTCAATTTTAAAAAAGACGGACAGCTTACCGGATTTGATGTAGAGATTGGCAATGAAATCGCTAAGAGAATGGGGCTCAAGCCAAAGCCTGTCACAAACCCGTGGGAAACGATTATTCAGGGCCTGAAAGGGAATAAGTACGATGCAATCATCGGTAGCATGTCTATTACACCGGAGCGTGCTGCTCAGGTTGACTTTACGGACCCTTACTATATTTCAGGGGCCCAAATCTTCGTATCCGAGTCGAACAACACGATTACCTCTAAAGAAGACTTGAAAGACAAAACGATCGGTGTGGTACAATCCAGCACGTTCAAAGACTTGGCTACCAAATATACATCGAAAGTCAAAAGCTTTCCAAGTGATGTCTACGCATTGCAAGACTTACCACCAGGACGCCTGGACGCGGTCATTACGGACAAGATGGTTGGAATTAACGCAATTAACGAACAGAACGTAAAACTTAAGACAGTAGGCGAGCTGTTATATGAAGATAAAATTGGTATGGCCGTCAATAAAGGCAATACAGAGCTGTTAAATCAGATGAATAAGGCGCTTGCAGACATGATTCAGGATGGCACATACGAGAAAATCAGCATGAAGTGGTTCAACCGAAACATATTGAAATAAGTACGGTGCGCTGCTTGTCAGCGCATTATTTTTTCCAAGAGGAGGGGAAGGGATGGGAGCTTTCTTTCAAAACATTACACAAATCTTTCAAACGCATGGTCTCGCTTTTTTAAAAGCTTCGTGGATTACGATAGAAATAACAGCCGTATCGCTTGTCTTCGCCACGATTATTGGACTTATTTTCGCCTTCTTTAAAATTTCAGGCAATATTCTTCTGCAAAGAATTGCAGACATCTATATTACCTTAATTCGTGGAACTCCGCTTATCGTACAGCTAATGTTCTTATACTATGGGATTTCAAGTCTTGTGACGTTAAGCGATTTTACCGCCGGTGCCTTAGCGCTTGGCATTCATTCCGGGGCTTATATCGCAGAAATCTTCCGGGGAGCCATTCAATCTATCGATAGAGGCCAGATGGAAGCTGCCCGTTCGTTAGGAATGCCATACCCACTCGCCATGAGGCGAATCATTTTTCCTCAAGCACTCAAAAGAGCGATTCCCCCCCTGGGTAATCAATTTATTATTGGCTTAAAGGATTCTTCTCTCATAGCGTATATAGCGGTTACCGAATTGTTCAATACAGCCCTTTCGGTGCAGGGAGAGAATTATATGCCTTTTGAGACGTATTTCGTTGTAGGTGTCTATTACCTCATTCTTGTCTTTATCTTTACTTTGATTCTAAATAAAGTCGAAGCCAGACTAGACACAGGAAGAAGTAAAACGAAAAAATCACGGGGCGAGGTGAGGGCTGCATGATTCGAATCAAAAACCTAACCAAGTCATTTGGAGAGCTGCAGGTATTAAAGGATATCAGCATGGAAATCGGCAAAAGTGAGGTCGTGGTCTTAATCGGGGCGAGCGGTTCAGGCAAAAGCACACTGCTTCGATGCTTAAACTTTCTAGAAATCGCTGATAGTGGGGAAATCCAGATTGAAGGTGAGAAGATTCATCCGCAGAAAAATAATCTAAATCATGTCAGGCAAGAAGTTGGGATGGTCTTTCAGCACTTTAATCTATTTCCTCATATGTCGGTACTGGAAAATGTAATGGAAGCCCCTGTCCATGTTCGAAAAGTAAATAAGTCAGCAGCGAGACAAAAAGCGATAGAGTTATTAATAAAGGTCGGTCTTGCTGATAAGGCGAATGTGTACCCAGAACAGCTATCTGGTGGGCAAAAGCAACGGGTGGCGATTGCGCGGGCATTGGCGATGGAGCCGAAAGTTATGCTATTCGATGAACCGACCTCGGCCCTTGACCCCGAGCTGGTGGGAGAGGTGTTACAGGTAATGAAAGAATTAGCCAAAGAAGGGATGACGATGGTAGTCGTCACGCATGAGATGGGCTTTGCTAGAGAAGTGGCTGACCGGGTCGTTATGCTGGCGGATGGCGTAATCGTAGAAGAAGGGCATCCGACCGATATTTTTACGTCTCCGAAGCATGAAAGAACCCAGCGTTTTCTTAAACAAATCGTTTAGCAAATGCTTCACTAATGGTAAACCTCACCGAATAAAACGAGTGAGGTTTTTTGTTATTTTACAGTATGAGCACTCGATTCAAAGAAAATCTAACGGTAAATCAAGCGTTATTGGAATGTATTGGATACTATTGTACAATTAAGTGAAAGTTGTAATGTACTGAAAAAGAAGGGAGTCTATGGAATTGACGGTAGATGATGTGTGCCTTGGAGAAGGTACGATAATAAAGAATACATATAAAATAAAAAAAGTCATTCATCGCAGTGAGTTATCTATCGTATATATTGGACATCATATAAAGAGCAAAGAGATTCAGATTATCAAAGAGTACTTTCCGAAGGCGTTAGCCTTACGGGATTTAGACAATAAAAGTATGCTATGCCGACTTCCTTCTTCCAAAGGAAAATACTATGAACTAATGGAAGCTTTTTTTAATGAAGCGGTAATAATAAGGGGGTTACATCATAAAAACATTGTTGAATATATTGACCATTTCGAGGAGAATGGTACAGGTTACATTGTGATGAAATACTATAAGGGTAAGACGCTCGATACATACATAAGAGAAGAAAAAGAAATCTCTATGAGTTATTTATTTAAAAATATTATTCTTCCTTTACTATATACATTACAGTTTATACATAAGCAAGGAATAATTCACCGTGATATAAAGCCAGGAAATATCCTTATTAATGAGGATGGGAGCCCGGTACTCCTTGATTTTGGCTCTGCTATTTATTACAAAAATCAATCCAATCATAAGATATTTACTAGTTCTGGATTTTCTCCTTTGGAATTTTACTCGGAAAAGGCAAAGCAAGGTAGATATTCGGATATTTATAGTTTTGCGGCTACACTATATTACTGTTTAAGTAGAAGAGTTCCATTGGACGTATCCGAAAGATTGATAGAGGACAGGATAGAAAATATAAAGCAGTATAATAAGAATATAACTTCTTTGTTATCTAGAATGATTATGTGGGGGCTTTCAATAAACAGTAGAGAAAGATGCCATTCCTTGAAGCTTTTTAAAGCCGTTTTTTATGTAGAGTATCTTCGTTTAAAAAGCATAGAGATATGGATGGAGAAGCGTGAAAAGAAAAAGGAAATGGCTAACCCCCAATTCGTGAAAAAAGATATGCACTGAAATAAAAATGGTTAATGATGATAGCTGGCATACGATAAGATTTTTTACGCAAAAAAAAGTGTCTTTCCAACATAGGAAGAATGTTGAAGGGACACTTTTTTTGCGTATGAAAAGATAAACAAAAAGAAATATAACATTTATTTACAATTGTTTTATGGTGAATCTAAAAAACTAATTAATTATTTTGTTTGTGACTTTTTTCCTTTTAATGTTAGACAATAGAAGAATTTGTATAAAAATTAACATCGCTTATAGAGAATAACTTACTAGTAAAAAAATACCATTATGTATAATGTTGACAAAATAAATCAAACAATTTAAGGTATATTTTAGCAATATATTCTATACTTTGGGATTATATCTTTATATTTACATTGTTTATTATGGTAAAAAGGTAATATAATTCTATATTTGGTTATATTATAAAATTAATGACTGGGTTCATCTAATTGTATGCGTAGATTTACCTAGAAGAAAGCAAGTTATTTACTTAATACAGTTAAAGGGAGGAGGGGGCTATAAAAATTTATAAGCAAAAGCGAGAGAACACTATGAAAACTCTATACTAATGGGTAAATGTAAAATCTTGTGTGCAATATGTTGAAGTGGTGTGTCTAATTGCGAAGGTAGCTTGTAAATTATTTATAGCTAGAGATGATGGACGTTATTAGTCAAACAAACAGAACCATGCTGTTCGAAGAATTTAATCCAGAAAAGCTCGATCTTATCACTATCGTTGGCGATGTAAAAGGGATTGATAGCCTTAGTGATGACAAAATTAAGGAAATTCATCAACACCTGGTTGTGAAAAGCTTTGATGAATTTTTAGACAAATTCTCGCCCAAAGTATACTCATTCTACAATGCGGCTAATCAAAAAGTGATGTACACGCTTGAAAAGCCGGAAGGCATCGCAGAAGATTGCATATCCGAAATCCACATTGACCAGAACAACGATTTTTTAAAAATGTTGTTTACCCTCATTGATACAAAGAGAATCCAAGGAATAACCAATGTAGACTTTAAGTTTGAAAATTTGTTGGACATGATATCTCCAAAGAAAGTAATGGATGATATCCGACAAGTGAGAAAAGAAATTCACTATTTATATGGCCAGTATGAAGAGCTAGACGATGATGATCCAAAAAAGCTTGATTTTGGTGATAAGCTGAACTATTTGTTTGAGGATGCCAGCAGAAACTATAACAATGTAATGGCTATGCTGCCGCTTGCTATCAACGACATTAAAACAAGACTGCTGCTTGGCGGAGCCCAGGAGGAAAATCAAGCCGAAGCTATTCAGATTGGTATGCTTACCATTGGAGACAACGGGGAACTAAAGATTATTGAGGCTCCTAAAAGCGATAACACAGAGCTTATGGTAGTAGATGAGAACAGTAATGGACTTATTACCGTTTTTGAAGAGGATTATGACTCTGTTACAGAAACGCCTTCTTCTTACGTGAGAGATCTTGTAGTACGGACGTTTTGCCCGTTGCCTGCTGTACAGGAGCAGATCGATATTGAAATGGAAGTCCAGAATTACAATACATACCTTGAGTTTTATAAGAATGCAAAAGACGATTTTGTAAAAACGGTTAAGCCTTTAGTAGAAAAAATATTAGGCGTAAAAATGTTTTTTGACCAATATGCTACAAAAAATAAAGGCATGCAACCTTCACTCCTTATTACTAACACGAAGCTGGATATGATGGCTAAGAGTACCAACATACCAAGACTGGCAACGTATTTGAATACGGTGAACTCAAAGAATGATTTTTCGGATACTGTATGGTTCGCTATCGTTCCTTCTATCGAATTGGAATCGTCCGGAAATTCAAAAGTAAGCCGGGAGCGTTTTAAAGGAAACAAAAAAGTCGTAAAACAAGACGGCAATACAATGGAATCTTTATCCATGCTGCTGCATGTTGTTAAGGATTTTAAAATACAAGTCTTCTTCAGCTTTGTGACAGGAGAAGAAACGACGTTTAATCATATGGCTACTTCTGGCATTGATAGGTACATAGATAAGTGTGGAGTACTTGTAAGAAAAGAATATAGTGAGTTTGCTATTCCGTGTATTCCTAACTTTACGATTATTCCGAAAGACAAGTCTGGTGTTGTCATTGATAGTAAGATGCTGCAGACGGAAGAGGGCGTCAAGATTTCTCAGGAAAAGGAAGATATTCTCAAGCTGTGGATTGAAGGCGTTTATGTAGGTGCCAGCTATGTAGCTGCCGGGATCGTAGCGGCATGTCAGTGTCCGGAATATTTAAGGGAATCTTTTAGAAATGTTAGCAGGGATTATCCAGGAGTACGTTTCGATATAGAAGCCGGGGATAACAGTCTTAAGGCTGTTACGACGATGGCTAAAGAAATATCCGGATTCACAAATAGTATTAAGGACTCTATTAACAGAAAAAATTTCGGATTTGTATTCTCATCTGAGAATGCGCAGCTACAAGGACAAGATATAAGAAGAATTACAGTTTATAAAGCGAGAAGTCTTGCAATGGCGGAAGATGGATTCGATTCTATCTACAAAACGCTAGTAAGCACTTATATAGAAAGGATTCTCCGGTTCCAGACCAGCGATTTCAAACAGGATAATATTGTGAAGTTCTTCAGCAATAATCCAAGCAGTCAAAAGAGCAAATGGCTTGGTGCGCGAGGGTTTGTTAACTCTATCATTCAAGATGGAGATGACATGAACTATATTATCGATGATAAGAGCAACCTGTGTCATATCGATCTCGTGTTTAACGGAAACGTTAAGAACCTTGAGGTTACGATAACGAAAGGAACAACTGCAGCCAAAGCATAAGGGTCAACAAATGTGTGGAGAAGCTAGATGAAGTTTTTTAGGAAGATAATGAGAATGTTGGAGGTATGTTTTCAAAAATGTACCTCTAAACATAAACTTCGAAAACCAATATCGTTTTCGGAGACACTATTCAATCATAAGGAGGCTATTTCAATGGGGTTTAAACTTCAAGTTGAGGGAGCAGAAACAATTGAACTGGGTATGGACAACATCATGACAGTAACGTACGACACAGATACCCCGGATGATTCAAACGCAAGATCAACAGATGTGGGAGCCACTCTCCGGATCACAGGAAAAGTTATCACAGCAACAGACGGTGATAATGCCGATGACACAATGAAACTCGCTTTATGGTCGCTCGTACCGGCTGAAAAGGCGGATTGTTACAGAAAGGTGACTCTAGAGGTGATCGCTGCGGATCAGGTCATACGGAAAATCCACTTCCCTAATGCATTCGTAGTGGACTATAAGGAGAAATTTGGCGATACCGAGGGTGTAGGAACATTCGAACTGTTCATTAAGCAGAAAAAGGATAAAACAGAGATGGCAAAAATCGAAGGCGGCTATGCCGTTTAGTAGCATAATGTGCCTTTAAAGTAGAGAAGATTTTAATCAGATCACCGGATCGATAGAGGTATGCTTTTAAAAGCGTACCTCTACACATACATTTGGAAATTTAATCATAGGGAGGCTTTTTTAATGGGATTTAAACTTCAAGTTGAGGGAGCAGAAACAATTGAATTGGGTATGGACAACATCATGACAGTAACGTACGACACAGATACCCCGGATGATTCAAACGCAAGATCAACAGATGTGGGAGCCACTCTCCGGATTACAGGAAAGATCATCACAGCAACAGATGGTGATAATGCCGATGACACAATGAAACTGGCTTTATGGTCACTCGTACCGGCTGAAAAGGCGGATTGTTATAGAAAGGTGACTCTGGAAGTAATCGCTGCAGATCAGGTCATACGGAAAATCCATTTCCCTAATGCATTCGTAGTGGACTACACTGAGAGATTTGGCGATACCGAGGGTGTAGGAACATTCGAGCTGTTCATTAAGCAGAAAAAGGATAAAACAGAGATGGCGAAAGTCGAAGGCGGCTATGCCGTTTAAATTTTTCAGGCAAGAGTTTTTAAGGGACGTATCGTCCCTTAAAAATTTATACTTTTCACCAAAATAGCGTAGTAGGCGGATGAAAACCATGAAAAATTATTATGCAATATTAGGAGTCGAAAAAGACGCTTCACCGGAAGAAATAAAGAAAGTATACAGGAAATTAGCGAAGAAATATCACCCAGATGTGAACGCCGGGAGCAGCGAGTCGGAAAGAATTTTCAAGGACATCAGTGAAGCATACCGTACATTGTCCGATGAATCGTTAAGGAAAAAATATGATGTTCAGATGAATAACACAGGGGAAGAGGCAAGTAGAGCAAAGAATCAAGCAGATAAAAATACCCGAACCCATAGTGCTCATGAAACATACCAGGGATTTGATATGAGAAATATGGAAAAAAACTTTGAGCGTTTTTTTGGCTTTAATCCAAAAACGAAAGAAATGGCAAGCCGCGAAAAAAATAAAAATAAGAATCCCATTGATACAACGGACCTGTTTGAAAAATATTTTCGAGCAAAAAAAAGATAATAGGATAAATGATCAAACGGAGGAATGGGTGTGAGGGACGGTTTTTTTAAACGATACATAAGCAATTTGGATAACGATGAAAAATCTTTTTGGATAAAAAGTATTGATATTTTACTGATAATAGTAGCAGTTACTGCACTTATATATGTGTATTGGTTCAATACAAACAATAGCTTAAAAATCGGATTTGGCTTCCTTATTGCAGTCGTTGCAGTAGGGTATGCAGTAAAAAAATATCGGATTTCAACGGATAATATAGAAACGGAAACAGAGATTACTAAACTCATTCTCCTGGATGAAAAGGGAGAGAGTATAAAGGAATGGTATATACAGGGAAAAACTTCCTTACTAATTGGCAAAAGCTCAAACCATAGTGAGGTTGACATAGACCTTTCCGATGCGGAGTACGCATCGCTAATAAGCAAGCAGCATGCCGTGCTGAACTACGCTGATGGAAACTGGTACATCGAAGATATCGATTCCAAAAATGGAACCGGAGTAAAGGAAGCTTATAAAAACGCAAAGAGCAGGCTAGAGACGCAAGCACCCTACAGAATTAGTATGGGAGATGTCATATACATAGCTAACACAAAGATATTATGTACATAAGAATGCACCTTGATATGAAGCAAATGGAGGAATGAACGGTATGAGTTTGGCAAGATGCGCAAATGGACATATGTTCAGTACGAGAAAGCATGGCAATACATGCCCTTATTGCAACGTTATAGTAGATTCAGGCTTGAAAAGTGAGAATCGAAGAGCGGTGGCAATAGGCGAAGACGAGAAGACCATGCCATATTTGGGGGAAGTAGAGGGAATCGAGCCTGTAACAGGGTGGCTGGTATGTATAGAAGGACCGCAGATTGGTCAGGATTACAGAATTATGGCAGAGAAGAATTTTATCGGAAGAGCAGAAGAGATGCACATACGAATCATTGGGGATAACACGATATCAAGACGAAATCATGCTGTTATTGTCTACGATCCGAAAAAAAGAAATTTTTACTTGCTACCAGGGGATGCGTCAGGGCTGGCCTACCATAATAACGAAGCCGTATATTCACCTACAGAGCTAACGGCATATGATGTCATACAGCTAGGTAGAAGTAAATTCATATTTATTCCTCTATGTGGAGCCCATTTTGAATGGGAAAACAACACAGGCGAGGAATGATGGGCACAATGGAGGAACGAGGGCTGGAATGGATGCCTTATCTAATCGTAGTCGTCTTTATCATTGTTTTTCTTTTTTTAATTTATATAAGGAAACTTCTGGGGAAAGAAGAAGAAAGATCGGGTATTCGGATTGGTAATGGACAAACGATAGGGAGACGGGACGAGCAGGATGATTATTTCTCGACTGTAACAACTTTGCATGGAACAATAGCCGTATTAGCCGATGGGATTAGCGGACTTGCAAATGGAAGAATAGCCAGTACGATCGCTGTGGATATATTTATCAAGAAATTTTTGGAGCTGAATCATGTAAATGATATCCCGCATTTTTTTACGGAGGCTTCCCGTTTAAGCAATACGGAAATAATAAGAAGCTTGAAAGGAGCAAATGGCGGGACCACATTAGTTGTTGCTGTTATATCCGATGGCTATTTGTACTGGGGAGCAGTGGGAGACAGCTTGATCATGATTTTTAGAGATAACGAGTTTATAAATATCAACCATAAGCATATTTTAGAGTCGGTACTGGAAGAACGTTACCTTACAGGAGAAATTACGAAATATGAAGCCCTGGATAATCCGATGAAAAATAGGCTCATTAACTATTTGGGATATGAGGGTTTTAAGAATATAGAGATTTACAAGACGCCGATTGCGCTGAATAAAGGGGACAAGATTATTCTTTGTAGTGATGGGGTCTACAACAGTGTAACGGAAATAGAATTGGAAAAAATCCTTTCGAAAAATATCTCTCCTTATGATGCCGCCCAGGAAATCATTGAAGCCGTTAACGATAAAAGGTTAAAAAATCAAGATAACGCTACAATCATCGTACTAGAAAACGGCTAGTAGGACATTTTTGTGTGTAAATAAAGCTTTGGAGAAGAGAAGGGGCAAGGAGTGCGAATGAGAAAAGACAACAGCGAGTTCAAAACAGCGTTCCTATCCGAAGCAGGTACGTTCATAAACAATAAAGACTATTTTGCATTCATAGAGCTTGATGATATAGCCTGCTGGGTGGTAGCGCACGGTCTGGACTCGGATAGAGAAGTAGAAAGTGCTGAAATGGCAGTACGAAGCATACTGGGAAACATTATGAATAATCCTACCATGTCCAGAATGAAGATAAAAAAATACGTACAGGAAGCTCATAAACTATTACAGGAGGAAAGCCATCGGGTAAGACTCAAAGCTAGCCTGGCATTAATCGTAACGAATTATACAAAAATGATCTGGGCGGTTGCAGGCAATGCCAAGTTATACCATTTTAGAAATGGAAGATTGAATTTCAAAAGTAAAGACCAAAGCCTTGCTCAGCTCATGGCGGACGAAGAGGAAATACCTGAGAGCCAGATTGAAGAGCATGAAGAAAGGCATAATCTACTGAATTATCTCGGCAAGCCATATGATTTCAAACCTATTGTATCGAAAAAATATCCGCTCACAGATGGAGATGTTATGGTGCTTAGTACTCCCGGCTTATGGGAGGGAGTCAATAGTGTAGAGATGCTAGATACGATACAGGAGGCTAAAGAGCCCGAAGAAGTAGTCGATACGCTAGAAGATGTTCTTTTAAGTAAACAAAAGCCCATAGTGAACAATTATACGGCAGCGACCATCTTTGTAAACAAGACATACAAAGAAGATCCAAAGAAGAAAATAAGAATCATAAAGAGAATTATAGTCGCTCTCGTTATCTTTGCGTTAATCGGTGGGGGAGCTATCGTCTATCAGGTACGGGCTGCGGCTAAAAAAGCGGAAAGCGTTGCAAGCATGATAGAGCAAGAGAAGAATGGAGACGTATTCGTGCAGGATGGGGATTATCCAAAGGCATTAAAAGAATATAGCGATGCCAGAAATGCGGCTGTACGAATTAAAGATCTTGTACATATGAAGTTAATAGGTAAGAAGTATCGCATAACACAGTTAATTGTAGACGGAGATACTGCCTTTAAAGATGGCGATTACACAAAGGCGTTGAGCAAATACGAAAAAGCGCAAAAGGAAGTACAAGGGCGGAAAGATTTCAATGCAAAAGAATTGGACGAAAAAGTAAACAAAAGTAAATCTCTCATTCAAATCTCCAACTGGATGAAGGAAGGAGACATAAAGTTCGAAAAACAGGATTATGCAGGAGCGAAAAGTACATATGAAAAGGCAAGAAAGGCAGCGATTGCAGCTTCATTTACGAGCGGAGAAGAGAAAATAAAAGCGAAGCTGGACGAGACAGAAGAAAAGATGTCAAGCATTGAGAAAGAGAAAAGACAGCTGGATGGCGAAAAGCTTGAAAAAAAAGGAGATAAAAGCTACGCCTCACAAGATTTTAAGAAAGCTATCGAGTCGTATGCAACAGCTCAGGAGGTATATCAGGAAATCGGTATGCTTGAAAAAGTTTTAAGCATGGAGCGAAAAATAACGAAAGCAGAAGAAAAACTAAATCCGGTTCCAAAGGAGGGAGCTGTACCGGAAGCTGATTCAGGAGCACAGCCGAATGGTCCAGTAGCAAGCGGCAATACGGAGCAGGCGGCGGAGAAAGGAGGAAAGTAGCGGTCATGAAAGATATTGTCACAGATAGATTAAATAAGATAGAAGATTTGGAACAACGCAAGCTGCTAAAAAACATTATGACAGGCGTTTTTTTGAACCTGGTGGACTATCAGGAGGAAATGAATAGGAAGCTGGAGGAAAAGGTTTTTAATGAGATAACAGGCACAACAGAAAACCTTGATATTTATGTCACGGTATGTTCCAGAGATGAGTTGGACCCCATACACGAATTTCTATATCCGATGATACCCGGGGACGCAGAGAGAAAAAGCTGTAATATGAGAAATATTGTATCCAAGCTAAGCGCTAAGGAAGAGGTCCATTTATTGACACTATTCTTGCAATGCGACTTCGTGAAAATAAAAGAGCTTGCAAGTAGTCACAGAATATTTCATGGAGAGATGATTACGACAGAAGGACAATATCGTATCCAGGTGAGCCTTCAACAGAATAAAACATATATGGACGAAATTGAGAAGCTGTACAATATCTTTCAAAAAAACGGCATTGCGTGGAGAACGGTAAATCATCCGTATGCGAATAAATTTTTTGATGCTGTGCTGGTTGGGTACGAAGGAACGCTGAAGGAAGAGGAAGAGATACAGGAGATAAGAATTAACCTTGAGGAATACGAGGAATACAAGCGGCTTAATATGATTCCCTTATGGAACATAGAAAGAGTAGAGCTGAAAAACCTGGGCTTTCCCATTCCGGCTATGGATAAGGTGAATTTTGAACATATCCTTTCGCTGCGAAAACCGGGAGTAGAACATGGATACCTGGTAGATGGGGAAGAAGAGATGATAAGGTACATCAAACGCACACCAGAAGAATTAATTGTCGTTTCACCTCAGGAGAAGTCAGGTGTGTGGAATGTGCTTAAGGTTACACAACCTGTAAGTGCCAAGAACAATGATGTAGAATACGAACTCGTATCGAACAAGCGAAAAAACAGTTTTATGGATGCATTCATTAGGAAGCAGGCCATAACTGTCCGGGCAAAAGGAGAAATTAGCAGGATTATATATTCATTTGAAGCAACAAAAGATTTTGAACTGGATCATATAGAAATTAAGGAACAAGTAGGTGAAACAACAGAAACATACAATATGAATCCGTTCATAAGTGATCATGTGCGAAGTGAAAAGGATAAAAAAGTGATGAAGCTTCGATTTCGGGTAAACGGGGACAATAGCTTTATCCGCCATGACATACTGAGCTTTCTCGTATCGGAAATCCAGATGTATTTCCCGGAATACAAGTGTGAAGGTGACCTGTCTTGAATTACATCTGGGACTTACTCATAAAGGCAGAACGTTCAGGGCTTACGAAAAGAGAGATTTATTTTGCTGCCGCTAAAGTATATTCCCCCTATATGGAATTAAGTCATGAAGCAATCAATACGAACGTTGTCGAACAAAATGTAGAAATTAATCCATACTATAGATTTTATGATATTTTTCGGGACTTATTTGACATTAATAATCATGAGGATATAGATTTGAACAACGCTTTGTTCGATATCGTTGTTCATTTTCTAGCGGATATCGACCGCATACAAGGGATGAATAAGCGGGAGTACTATATCAAGTTTGCGCTTCGTGATATTGAGAACGGAATGTTCGGAAGTGGTGTGAGAGAAAAAATAAATGTATTTGACAACGAAGAAAAAGAAGTGATTGCGAGTAATGTTTTACGGCTGTATGAAACGGGAGAGTCCGTATATTTATTAAAAGATACGATGAGGAAAATATTTAAGCACTCTGTCATTTATGCAAACTGTGAAGAAAAGGATGAGCTGTTAATATATATCGGTCAGGAAGCAAATAAAACAGCGCAGGCAAAGCTGGAATGTATTAAAGAAATTTTTCTTCCTGTACGCTTTCATACGGAAGTCTACTGGAAGAAGCATTTCGGTATTATCGATGTTAAGGAAACGATGCGAATAGACAGTATAGCACTTTATTGACGGATAGGAGGGGAGGCTGTTGCTATGAGTAAATATTCATACAGATTGCACCTGCATAAAGCCGGGTGGGACGAAGAAAGAAATACGGTTAGGTATACACGGGATGAGCTTTCTGAAATGACAACATTCCAGCTCAGAAATATATGCTATAAGGAGAAGCTGGTTAAAGGATTAATCAATACGCTTGATAGGGAAGCGCTTATCCAGACCATCCTGAAATTTCGTAGCGCCGAGAAAAGCCTTCTCATAAAGACCTTCAAAAAAGAAGGGTTCGAGAGAGTGGAATCGGCATTGGAAAAATACTTACATACTCCGCTTTCAGACAAAGGGGATATAAAGATTCCAGCTAAAATGAATCTCTATATCGGATTAAAGATAGATAAGCTGGACAAGTATCATGTGGAAGTCGGAAGTGGTATTACAGAGTCCAATGTGCTGCTAGTAAACGATGCACTTGAATTATGCGCGATTCTTAATCTGATAAAAGATAAATCCGGTACATACTACTTGACGATGGAAAAAGAAGTAGAAATAAAAAGGTCTGGAAACAGAAATTATAGCTTTCTGTTTTTTAGGGAGCAGGATTCGGAATACATATACAAAGCCTACTATGAGGACAAGCCGCTTCCTCCTGCAAATCTTCATTATTATAAGGTGCCTGTTGCTGACCTGGAGATTAAGGATCTTGAGGAGACGGAAGCCGTTCTAGCTATCGATTTCGGAACGTCGAATACGACAGCCGGTACTTATCTTGATAGTGGATATGTAGCTTCGCCGTGCAGCAATGATTTGTTGAACGGCAGGATTCAGTTAAACAGTATTAATTTTGTCGCATTTCCTGATACCTTTCCCAAGGAAGAGGAATGGATTGAAATTCTGCCGACAGTGGTGAGCATAACGGATTGTTCCGATCCTGAGAACATAGCCTACGCTTTTGGATATGATGCGATGAAATATATGAAGAAGAACGGATATAGCAGTCATGCTACCGTATTTCATGGCATCAAGAGATGGGTGAGCAATTATACGAAAACCGAGGAAGCGATAGACGTACAGGGGAATACTGCACAGGTGAAGAGAAGCGATATTCTGCGAGCGTATCTCTTGTATGTCATAGGGATGGCAGAGCATCAATTCAAATGCAAGTTCAAGAACCTGCATATTTCCAGCCCGGTAAAATTAAAAACACAATTTCTGGAGATGTTTACAGAAATATTGCCCGAATACCGCATCGAAGCCGAAAATGCGCTGGATGAGGGGATGGCTGTGCTTTTTAATACGATCGCAAATCAGATAGAGAGAAGCAGCTTTATCGACGGGGAAGCATATAAAGCGCTCGTTATCGATTGCGGCGGAGGAACAACCGATCTCTCATCCTGCCAGTTCCGAATTGAAGACGGGCATATTTCTTATAAGATTGACATTCATACGAACTATGAGAACGGAGACACGAACTTCGGAGGAAACAACATCACCTACCGGATTCTGCAATTTATGAAAATTGTGTTTGCGGATTACTATCGCAACGGCAGAAGTTCAATAGACATCGACAATCTCATTGATATTCCCGGAACAGACATTTTCAGGTATGTCGACGAATTTGGGATCAGCTCTGTGTATGAGAACTTTGAAGCAAGCTATCGTGAAGCGGAAAAGGTCATACCAACCCGGTTTAAGGCATATGAGAACAAGACGCTGGACGAGTACCAGCGAGTAAAGAATAATTTCTATTTTTTATGGGACATTGCGGAGAATATGAAAAAAGAATTCTTCCGTAAAACAGGTATCCTCAGAAATCGTTTTTATTCTGAAAGTGGGAACCGAAGAGAAAACGACATGAAAATCACAACGGTTGATCGCTGGTTTTTATCTGTACGGGAAAATGAGCGCTATAGAGATGTATACGAATGTCCGGATGTCGTTTTTAACATCAAGGAGATCAATCAGTTGATCAAAGCCGATATTTACGAAATTGTTCGTAAGTTTCTGGAGGACTTCTATCAACAAGGAACGCTTCAGGAATATTCCATCATAAAGCTGACAGGCCAGTCGTGCAGGATTGATGTTTTCAAGGAGGCGTTAAAGGAATTCGTACCGGGCAGAAGCATTGAATTCAGACAGAAGTCAGAGGATACGGGAAAGGTGCCGGATTTAAAGCTGGCCTGCCTGCGGGGAGCCTTACGGTATCTCAGCGCTCAAAAAGCAGGGGACATCGAGGCGCATATTACGAATCACGCTCCTATCGTCCCTTACTCTGTAACTGCCTTTACCCATAATCAACAGGAAAAAACACTCATTAAAAATCAGGAAAGACTAAGCCAAACACAGGGTTTTATATCGAAGCCTGTTAGCGTTGCCGAGATGGAGTTCTACCTGAAGGAAAGCGAAGGAACCGTACGGCACAAATATGTATACATGAATTACGCTGAAAACTACAAGCCTGTACTATACCAGCACATCGCTGAACTGTACGGCAAGAACATTCCTCAGGATGATACGGATTCTATCGTGAATGGGGAAGTGAAGTTTTTTGTGTTTGCCGATAAAGATAGCTGGGGATTTCATGTCATTCCCGTAGCAAGACGAAATGAGCGACTGTATTTAGGTAAGAAGCAATTTTTCGCCTTTGAGAACGATCTGTCTGAGCTGGATTATTTTGATGGATGGAAATAAATCATACACACCTGTTGAAAGCACACAGTGAAGAAAGGAGGGGGAATGTTGTTTGCAAATCTCTATCCGAATTTCAATAAAGGCAGAATCCTAAAAAAAGAAATGCTGGAGAATCTAAGGGACTATCCAAGGAGCTTTATTGATATTTATTTCAAGTGCTATTCTGACGGGATTATTGCAGGGGCTGACATAGGAGTAGGAGAAGACGAGCTTACCATTGGAACAGGAATTATCAAGCATAACGGGATGATGTATATGCTTGAAAACGAATATCGCCTTCCCTACCATGCTACAGGTGCAGAAGCAATTATTAAAGTACGGTTTACAGAAAAAGCTGAGCATAGCGACTTCATCTCGTATGGTACAGAAATCCTTCTGAGTCAGGACATGCAAGTAAAAAGGGATGAATATGAGCTGGGGCGATTCAAATTAAAGGAAGGGGCAAGGCTGCGTTCGGAGTATCAGGATTTTGCTGACCTTGCTACAGAGTACAATACGGTAAATATTATCCATGTACAATACGCAGGAGTGGAAAAAAGCACGCTCCATCCTTATATTCTGCGCTATTTTGCAACAGACATCTTGAAAAATAACAGCTCCAATCCCCATGACATCATGTTTGCGATGCAATGTATGAATCAGCCCACCGTAGACAGGGACCTGATTCTTTACTATATAGCAAACAGGCTGGAAATCCCGTACACACAATACTCCAACGAACAAATACATAAATACCTGGGGCGCATTGTAGAAGAAGTGAAGAGAGGGCATCGCGTAAGGCCGGGAGCAAGATACGGCGGACCGCAGCGGGTCATCGTGGATTAATGAGGAAAGGTTGGTGAGTCTAATGGAATATATGGACGAGAAAATTATCGGATTAATAAACGAATTACAAGAAGAGATAGCCCGGCAATCCAAAGAAAGTAGTGCAGATGAAAACAAATTACTAGATTCCTTCATTACCATAAACGATGAAATCATCCCGTTCGAAGAAAAAGGCTTGTTTGAGGATCGGTTGAGAATTCTTTTACCAGAGACGTTTAGTATTATGCCTTCTGAGATAGCGGCCCTAAAATACCCTTCTGAGAAAAGACCGGGTTTAATCTATACGAATGAAAGCACTTCGATTAATATCGCTTTTAATTATACGGAAAGCCCTCTGGATGATGCAGACTTAGATACTTTTAAGGACAACATGGTTCAAGTCCTGAAGCATAGCCAGCCGATGGCTCAATGGCTGGAAGACGGTGTCAAGGACATGGATGGACAAAGAATCGGATATTGCGATTTTATCGTCCCGGCTTCGGATGTACCTGTATATATCCTGGTGTTTTTCGTGGAATTGGATGGGAAGGCTCTATTATGTACGTTTAATTGTACAGAGGAAGAAATGAAAGAATGGAAGCCTGTTGCCAGAGGAATTATGAGCTCGGTAAAAATAGACTCTGGTGAGAAAGGGGAAATGGACATATGAGTCTTTCCGTTATCGCCTATAATAATCTGCAAATCTCTCCCTACAAATTGACCAATCTAATCGATCTAAAAATAACGAAGAAAATGAATGACCATGCAAGGCTGCATTTCACAGGAATCGTGTCTGAGGAACTGAAGGACAGCTACGTGGAAATGACGGAGGTTCAGACGAAAATCCAGGTCAGCCAGATAGACGAACAGGCGAACCATACACCTCTCTTCGCCGGAATTATATTACGTATTGAAATAAAAGCGGTCAGGGACATTTATTACATAGAGGTAGAAGCGGTTTCCCATACGTACACGTTGGATGTCAAGCGAAAAAGCCGCTCCTTTCAACATAAGGACATGCCCTACACTGCTTTGCTGCAAGAAGTAGTATCCGGCTATCCTGGTGTTGATGTCATGGACATGGCTTCAAACGGAGCCAACCTCGAAAAGTTCACAATCCAGTATCAGGAAACGGACTGGCAATTTCTGAAACGTATGGCATCCCGCTTTTACACGGGGCTTATTCCTGCGTCTAGCTTTGATAAGCCAAAATTTTACTTTGGTGTACCAGAAGGAGGCTATAGCGGAAGGCTGGAAGACTTCCATTACAGTATAAGAAAAGAATTATCGAATTTCCGTATTTCCTCAGAAAATGATACGAGAGGTATAGAAGAAGGCGACTTTATTTATTATGAAGCTGAGACCGATAAAGTGTTGGACATTGGCAGTGAGGTAGATTTCAAGGGGAAAACACTTGTCGTAAGTGAAGTACATACGGCCATGAAAAACAGCCTGCTGAAACATCGGTACATCCTGTGCTCTAAAAAAGGGATGACCCAGAACGCTATATACCATCAAGGAATTACAGGCATATCGTTACAGGGTAAAGTCATTGCTGTAGAAAAGGATAATGTCAAGGTTCATCTTGACATTGATAAAGAGCAAAGCATAGGCAAGGCGTGGTGGTTTCCTTATTCAACCGCCTATACGGCGGAAGGCAACAGCGGCTGGTATTGTATGCCTGAGCTGAACGACTATGTGAGGATTTATTTTCCGAGTCGTAAAGAAGAAGAAGCGATTGTAATGGGATCGGTACGGAAGGATTCAGAGATCAAAGAGAAAAACAAGCTCGGTAACCCTGACATCAAATATTTCAGAACCGCATTCGGCAAAGAATTAATGTTCAGCCCGGAGGAAATTGTCATCACCGGAAAAGACGGGGAAATCTTTATCAAACTAAATGAAAAAGATGGCATTCAAATTTTTAGCCAAAAAAATATCAAAATCATATCACAGGCTGACATCACCATGAATGCCGAGAAGAAGATAAGCATAACCGCCAAAGATGAAATCAATATAACATGTAAGGAAAGCAGCATCAAAATGAACGGTATCACCAATATTATTGGAAAAGAAGTGAAAACAAACTAGATAGGGAGAGGAGGAGACGGAATGGTTAAAGAGGATGTAGTACAGCATTTCATCGAAAATGAGGTACAGATTAAAACCCTGGAAAGCCTGCTTGCTTTAGAAGAATACTTTCAAACTCATAAGGATGAGCTGGTACATGACTTTGTCCAATCTTTCAGGGAGATATGCCGGAAAATCAAAGCGATGCAATCGAGGGGAGAAAAAGGCAACATCGGACATATTACGTACTCCATGCTGCGCACAGAAATCATGGAAGGACGGCCTATATACTTAATCGATGCTTCGGATAGTACCTGGTTTTTTGATCTGAAGGAATGTCAGGCCGAATATAACGCAGGATGGGCCTTTCAATATCTGGATGTGTTAGAAAACGAGATCGAACAAATAAGCAAAACCTATATGGGAGCGATAACAAAGCCTGATATTGAAAGAATAAAGCTAGGATTGGCTGATAAATACAATCAGTATGTCGTTAGCCTGGCACGGTACGCGATGCCACAGGTAATTGCCTTGCCTGAATATATGGAGATTGCTAAGGAAGAGGAACTGGAAGTTCGCGTCGGAGAATACCTCGATATTAGTGAAATCATCCATAAAGAAGATGTGACCGTGAAAGATGCGGAAGAAATAAAGGGATGGTTGGAAGAAAAGCTAGAATATGAATACGTGTACGAAGTATTCGCAAATCTCGACTTATCGCACGGCAATTATGAGGAAATCGATCTGCGATATGCACATATGAAGCAGAGCAAGCTATCCAGGAGCAATCTGCGTGGATGCATTCTGCTTGGCACCAAATTTACCGACTGTCATCTGCAAGGAGCCAACTTTAGTCATAGCTTTATTTGTGAAGCCGACTTTAGCTATAACGATCTCAAAGGTGCGATATTTTATGACGCTGAAGGGGCACAAGGTTTACCCGATTCGGCTTCCTGGGAAATGCCCGGATTTGTTCCGGTACGCTTCGAGGGAGCGGACCTTGAGCGGGCAGATTTTGAAGATGCAAATCTTGTAGGTGCTATATTTATAGGCGCGAATCTTACGGCTACGAATTTTAAGGGCGCGAATCTTGAACGCGCCGTATTTTCTAGGGAAGACATGTTAAAAGTCGATCTAGACGATAAACAAAGGGCAAGCATTATCTGGAAGCCGTAACCTTTTGTCGGGAGAGGAGCAAGAAGAATGAATTACTTTATTATTTCGCAGGACGAACGAATCTTTGATGCTATAGAGCCGACTGGCGTATCGCAGGTCATTACAAGGGAGCAGCTGGAGGAAGAACAGCTCCGCAAGATGGACAAGCTGATTCTCCAGTTTTCGCTCAAGGAAAAAACCACAAACGAATATGTCGACTTTATCCAAAGGCCGATCCCTCTGCTGTCCGATCAGTGTAAGCAAATCATCGAGAAATACGTCCCACATATGTACTTCAAATCTGTCGTCCTTGTCGACCGAAAGCAAATGAGACAGGATGTATACTGGCTCATCGCACCGCCTCGAATAAACTGCCTGTCCGATGAAAGTGAATTCCATAAAGATGGAACGGTAAAAAGGCTGATCATTAATGAACAAAAAGCAGTGCCCCATAAAATTCTTAGAATCGACGGCATTTTGGAAGATTACATCCTTGTTAGTTTGGATGTAGCAGAAAGCTTGCTGCGGAGGGGCTTTACAGGTATCCGGCTCAAAAAGGTAGAAAAGGAGCATTCCTGTTAGAAGAAAATTTTGAGGTTAGATAAAAAAAGCACCTCCTGTTAGCATACAGAGTGTCACGACCGTGACCTCGAAATAACAGAGGAGGTACTCACTAATGAATTATACGCAAAACCATCGAATCAAGCAAAT